>FUFK010050542.1_pt1 | contig 12389 bp, 14 predicted proteins | sample 1021851 | NCBI WGS metagenome assembly FUFK01 (sample SAMEA51879418, study PRJEB19060) | metagenome
ATATTCCTAAGAAACTCCTCCTCTATTTCCTCAACTAAATCATTCACGGCTCTGGTTCTTTGGAACCCTTGAAGCCTCGCCGCATCCAAAGCCTTGCGCCGCAACTCAATTGGGTGACTTACATTCATCTTTGCTGCTTGTCTTTCATCGTGAAAGAACTTGATAGCGTCAATACGCTCACGGGCACTGCTGCCGTCTAAGTCCTTAATTGTTTGCAGAATCATTTTTCTCTGTAACCGTAATCTCTGCTCTTGGGTTATCACGATCTAGCCCCCAGAAAATATGCTTTTCTTTGACCTGCCTATCGTTCCTGTAAACCTTATCCTGCATACAGTCCAAGATTACACTTTCATCTAGGTCTGGTCTTCTTGTTGCGTAAAAAATAGTCATTGTGACCGATAAATCCCCCTCTAACAATTCCTGTAAGACTGGGCACTGCTTGTCGAACATGGCTACATAGTCTCTAGCTTTCTTGCTTTTGATAAACGCTGGTCTACCGCGTATTGTTACAAGCTTTCTGCTGTTCGNTTTCGACGCTGGCTCACCATATATGTGAAAACTTACTGTTGTCAACGTATTGCGTTCCTGATACATTCGANTTTCACTTTAACACAACCACGTTGGGCAGATGGCTAAAATTAAAAATCATTTACAGGCATTAGAGGACATTGGAGTCATTCACTATGACGATGCAAAACGACAATTTGTTGGTCTTGGAGGACGATGTCCCCTTGCCCAAGGACAATCGGATGGGCACAGGCGAAAGCCTACCCAGCAACTTCAAACAGATCATCAGTCAGATGAGAGTTAACCAGTCATTTTTTATTCCTACTGACAACGACAATCACCGAAAGGCGAAGACAAACGCAATCAGATCGGCCATACGCAGATTGCAACAGGATGAAAAATCAGAGGTTGCTGCCGACACAAAATTTTCCGTCAGGAAATACGAAGACCCCCACGCTGGGCGAAGTGGATTAAGGGTTTACAGAGTCGCCTAGTGAACAACGCAGGAGTGCAACATGTTCAAAATCGAAGACCATCCAAAACCGCCAACAAAGGAAGCTATGCTTCGCGTGAAGTTTATGGAGACAATTAGCCAACTTGAAGCTGGTCAGTATTTCGATGTGCCTTACACCTACGAAGGAATGGGTAAAGCTCTCGTAGTGAAATGCGTTCACAACTATCTGGGACAGTTTCGTAAAGCCATACCGGAAGGCGAGAAGGTTTGGTACACAATGAGGAACACCAAGCAAGAGAGCGGTGGATACTCAAGAATTGCTATGCACTCATACGCATGAAAATCACTAATCAGTACAACCTTCCGCAGATCGTCGTAGACGCGCTGGTGCAGGATGATTACACGAAGGGGCAGTCCAACAGGTCAGTGACCCAGTTGATTGATAGTCCACGGGTAGCNATCTTGCAGCGCGAGCATGAAGATGANATGTCTCAAGATGTGGTCGATTTTCTCTGGTCACGGTTCGGCACCAGTGTCCACGGCATGTTTGAAAAAGCTGTCGAGGGCACCACTGCTGTGGGCGTCGTATCAGAGGAGCGTCTGTATGCTGAAGTAAAGGGTTGGACAATTAGTGGGGCGATTGATTTACAAGAACTGCACGATGACGGCGTGCTGGTCAGCGACTACAAGGTGACCTCTGTCTGGTCTGTTATCCATGACAAAACTGAGTGGCACAATCAACTAAACGCCTACGCTTGGCTTGTCAGGTCTGCTAAAGATTTACCAGTCAAAGGGTTAAGGATCATAGCGATACTGCGTGATTGGCAGCGGCGTAAAGCGCANATGGAACCAGACTATCCAGCATCCCCAATCCACATGGTGGACATACCGATGTGGAGCGTAGAAGAAACGAATCAGTACATACTGGATCGGGTGCTGCTGCATCAAGAAGCTGAGTTTGACCGCATGACTGGCGGGGCGCTGCCGCTCTGCACAAGCGCAGAACGATGGGAGAAGCCCACCACCTTNGCTGTCAACAAAAAAGGCCGTAAGCGAGCCGTGCGCGTGCTTGCGTCAAGAGAAGAGGCAGAGGACTACCTCAAGTCACTCGGCAAAGATCACTTGGTCGAAGAGCGGGTAGGCGAGTCCACCAGATGCGCTCAAGACTGGTGCCGTGTTGCGAGGTGGTGTGATCAAAATAACTTGGAGACTTGATGTGGAGACTAATAAAGGCGAGCTTCATCTCCACTTTAGCTATGACTCAGAAAAGGGAACTTTATCCACAGTGGTAGAGCCGATTGAGCCAGAGCTAGTGACTGAAGCTGTGTATGAAATTATGCATTGGTGCGAAACATTTCTGCACAAAAAGCCAATTGTGATGGAGAAGGATGATGATCGGGACTGACAAAGACACCTACGAGAAGATGGTGGCNGTGTTCCAAATATCGCAGATCCCTGCGTTGAAGATGGCAACCACTAATGGGCAAGCCTCTTTCACTTGGGACAAAGGTTTTATCACTGCTTTCCCAATGGAACAGTTTTACAAGCTAGAGCCGATTGAAATAACCATGCTGATCGAAGCTGCGCTAGAAGAGTTCTACAGCGTGCCTAAAAAGTATTACCGGAACAAATTTACTGGGTTCAAGAAAGACCCATTCAGTTCTCAAAACTAAACCCATAGCAGGAGTGCAATATGGAAAACAACGTATCGCTGGGCGATATCTGGGAGAAGCTTTACCCAGTCAAATGTGGTGAACACGCAAAGCAAAAGAACGGGTTAACGTACCTGCCGTGGAATGAGGCTTGGCGCTTGCTGATGATGCACTACCCAACGGCTCACTACGAGTTCGGGGACATAGAGGTTCATAGTGATGGATCGCAAACTATTCACTGCTCAGTNGCTATTGAGGGCCATGCCCGTCACATGTGGCTGCCTGTCATGAATTACAAAAACCAAGCCATCAGCAACCCTAGTGCCCGTGATATCAGCGACACAAAGATGCGCTGCTTGGTCAAAACAATTGCGATGTTCGGACTTGGGTTTCATATTTTCCAAGGGCAAGTTCAACCAGAAGACACATGGGATGATTCTGAGGATGAGCAGCCTGTGGAAGAACAAAAACCAAAGGCCAAGCAACCGCCCAAAAAGAAACCAGAACCAAAGGCAGACGCTGGTGATGCAGAAGAAGAGGAGTTTTATCTCGCCTTCGATGCTGAGCAAACGGATGGCTGGGTAGACAATATGATCTCACTAGTTGAGGGCATGGTCGAAACTAAGAAGGGACTGCGTTCGATGTGGGAAGCAAACAAAAAAGCTGTTGACCACATACAATCGAAGTTCCCCGAATCCTACGACAGGCTTGCGGCTGCTATGAANGCAAAGCAAGACGAACTTAACAACAAGGAAAAAGCTAATGGCTAGTTATCCGAAAGGCGAGGGCGGCCTGTGGCCCCATGACAAAAAGAACGAAAAGCATCCAGATATGCGTGGGCACATTTATGTAAGTCCAGATCAGTTGAAGCTTCTCTTAGAAATGTATAAAGAAAATCAGGCCAATCCAGATCCTGACTTCAAAATGAAGATCGACATTGGCATGTGGAATCGAAGGGCAAAGAGTTCTGGAATGCAATATAAGTATCTCAATACTGAGGTGTACAAAGCTCCTAAGAGAGAAGAACCGCAGCAAAAAGCTGAGGAAGTGGACTTTGACGAAGACATACCGTTTTANGGGGTGAGCAATGCCGATTGTGGTAAAGATTGATGAAAGAACGAGGATCACTACTGATCCTTTGAACTGGATAGTTCAGAAGTTCATTGGTAATGAATGGAGATCTAAAAGCTGGCACCCGAATTACAGGGCTGCTCTGCTGCACCTCAGCGAGACTATGATCCGCGANAGCAATGCCGAAGATNTGGCAGANGCTTTGGATCGTGTTGAAGAGGTAATAGATAAGGTTGTGGAAGCGCACAAGGATGTCATAGCTCCAGTGATGGACGATGAAGGATTCTTGATCGATGCGTCTTGATATCAAGGGCGCTGGTGTTGGGGAGATACTGGGGCCGATATGTGCCCTAGTTCCCAACCGCAGCACTGAGATCATGGAGTTGTTCTTGAAATGCAAGAAGGGTTTGGTGATTGAGCTAAAGCCCGTGCAGAAGAGCAGGAGCAGGAATCAGGAAAGCTATTACCGCAAGTGGTGTAACAGTTTTGCGGATCATTGCGGCATGACGCCTGATGAGATGCACGAAGAGATGCTGTGCATAACATTCGGCAGTGAAGAGGTTCAGACTAGGTTTGGGCCTAAGCGCAGGGCTTTGAAACGCAGTGGTGAAACTAGCGTAATAACATACGCTCGGTTAATAGATAACCTGATCAATACCGCAGCGGAGATGGGCTTCAAGATCCCAACGCCAAGATGAGGCCTACATACGAAACCGATGAAGACATCGAATACGAGTCTCATGTGGCTGATGTTTTTGCCACTAAGCATGGCATGGACTGGGTTAGGAATCCGCCGAAGTATCCGATAGACATCAGCTTTCGACAAGGGTCAGATATTGTTTTGTTTGCTGAGATCAAATGCCGAAAGGTTAGGAAGGATGTCTACGACACCTACATGATATCGGCGTCCAAGGTTATGGCGGCCAAGGCTTTGACCGATGCAACTGAGGTTCCCTGTATATTGATTGTGAAATGGAAAGATCAGGCTGGGTGGATCAACTTTAAGGAAAAGCCAAGCGGTGTCGGTTTTGGTGGGCGCGTTGACCGCAGTGATAACCAAGACATGGAACCAGTGGTGTACTACGATATTGAGAGGTTTAGAGATTTATAACTGCGAGAAGTAGGGCAGGTGAGTGGCAGCATCAGTCTCTCCAACATGCGTGCCTATACGCTGAAATACAAAGAGGCCCGATGAAGAGTGGATCGCAGCGGCGTACTGGCCGAGTCACCGCCAATCGGGTCATCTGCCACAATTGAATTTGAATTGGCTCTGGGTATTCATCACGCCCTCCATCACCGTTCCCGTCCGGTGGAGCCGAAGGCGGGACTAATTGGTCGAGCCTTATGCCGTATTCTCCTTGGGTTGTGCGGCAAAGGCCATTTCAGCCCTTTCCCGTCAGGGTGACCGAAGGCGGGACTTATCATTAGGAGTGCAGATGGATAGATTTGTTCAAGCAATAAAATCACAAGAGGCTTACATGAAGAAACCTAAGCCTAGAAAAGAAAACTTACCTGTAGACAAACGGCCACCAATAAAAGATGCCCAGATCATGCAAACGCTCAGTCTGCTAAATCGTGGTGCTAGGCCTATCGATATTGCAAAAGAATTAAATGTTCCTGCACAAACTATTTACAATGTTCGACAAAGATATCGGCGTATAAAGCTGGACGACGGAACTTACTGGTACAAATACTTGGGGGTTTAGATGGACGATAAAGAAACCGTAGAAGAATTCCTAGCCCGTGGCGGCAAGATTGAAAAGGTGCCTTTTGGTTACGTTACAGACAAAGATGGGACTCTTAGCAAGGGATTTGCTGTCCGAGAAACAGCAGAAGGACTGTCTCTGAAAGTGCTGCGTAATGTTCGCGTAAGTCGCCAGAAGTCGAGACGCGGCCTATATAAGTGACGATAGCCTGTCTGCTACGCTTTCAGTGAGCGACGGCAACTGAATGTACTTCTCTAGTGTGGGCACAATTTGCAAGTAATACTGCTCCTGCTCGTTGATCAGCTTCATATACTCCTGCTTCTCTGCTGCCGAGAGGTCTGCCTTCAATATCGCTCTTCTTTGTTTTCTCAGGTCGGCCAACAGGTTTGCCGTGGGTTGTAACTGCTTCCTCATTCCCAAGAACTGACGTTTATTGACTAGGTAATTCTCAAGCTCTTCAGTCCTACCGCTTTCGTATAGATTCTTAGCGGTTTGNTCTACACGCTTGATGTAGTCCCACATTTCGTAGAAGTCTTCTTTTGCACCACCACCAAACTCTGAGCCGAAGAATCTTCTGACGATTGGGTACTGAGAAACATCTGTACCTGCAAGAACAGCCCTATTGTCACCCTGTAAACGACTATCCCTCAGTCCATAGTCAACAGCGCCCAAGAGATAAACTCCAAGTGTTCCGCCGTAACCCTTCATTAGGTGATCCAGCTTTATTGGGCTTATGCCCAAAACCTTTGACATGTTTTTAGCTACTTCAGTGGTAGAGGCAAGCTCTTGGAACTGTGGATCTAAGTTGCCTTCTATGAACACTGGCGTAACAGGTCGGCCTGTATACAAGTCGTAATTCATATACGCTTCGATTATTGGCGTTATAGCCTGTGGCGGCTGGACACCGAGCGTTCCAAATACGGCTCGCTGAAGAGATTGCTGAGCCTCTCTAGTTGTGGTTCCCTCGTTGTAAGAGTCAATGATCCGCTCAGGTAACGTCTTGAACAGCAAACCAACCTCAAACGGAATTGGCACCCGTCCGGGGACGCCAGACGGTGTTGGTATAATCCAGTAGTTGTCTTTTATTTCTTCTGTCTGTTCCTTGTACTGATCATCATCACTAACCATTGTGTAGTAAATAGCTGTGCTTGCAGCTATTAACCCACCTCTAGCTAAAAAGCTCGCTGCGGCTTGACCGCGAGAAAGCTCTCGGTTTGCAGTGTTTTTACCAGCGCCAGCCCTGACCAGTACGTCTAGACCTTGAATTCTTGCGTTAAGAAAGGGGATTGTTGCTGTGACCAATCGCATGACGGGGCTACTGCCGCGCCGTCCAAAGTTAAGAACCTCCATCGCTTGGAAGCTTGCTTCAGCCTCATTACCCGTGCGAGCAAGCACATCGTTGTAGACTGCGTTTCTTGTTGCTGCATCAGACCTAGTGGTCGCTTGGCCCATAAAATCCCAAGCTCGACCAAATGTTTTAGCCAGCAAACCTCTTTGATCTACATTCTTGTTCTTTCTTTGCAGAATCTTGCCTGCGTACTCACCGATGTTTTCTGGGTCATTCTTGTAATCGTACCCGCCGACAACGCCAGTTCGCTCAAGCTTTTCCATGCCCTCTGCATAGCCAATAAACGTATCAACCACTGGGATAAAACTAGAGCCTGATGTTACGAATGCAGACAGAGAGTCTCTGAGCATGTTAGCTATAACAAACCCCGGCTCGCGTGTGACCATTTCTCTCAGCAATCGGGCAGGGAATCCGGCAATCTTGGCGACCTCTCGCTCAACACCGCCAGCAGGTTCAACAGTTAACGACTCATATATTAACGGGTCATCAATTATGAAGTTGCGTCGATTACCGTTTACCTTAAACGTAACAACAGCCTCGCCAACAGTTCTTTGTCCCGGCTTAACTTCCCTTGCAAGTCCGATATTTCTCATGTCCCTGACGATGCGTTGCTGGGCGACGTTCTTCATGCCCATGCTTATAGCCGCGTTGAGGTTCATGGATATAGCTTCCAGCATGGGTACGTTGATCTCTTTCTCACTACCCTTGATGGCTTTGAGATCTGCGCTGCCAGTCAATCCACCAAATATGTTTGGCGCGTTTGGAGTTTCAGCGCCCTCTACTTGGCGATAAAACGGTATGTAGTCAGACTGATCCCGCCACATCTCAGCAGTCTCTGGGTCAACAACACCCGTGTCTTGCAAGAACTGAACGGTGTAACCGTTGTAGTCCTGCCAAGCGTCGTACCAGTCTTTGATAATTGAGTTGCCATTCTCATCCAAGAACGACTCGGCTGTAGCTATGTTTGCTGCGTGGTCTGCCGGGGTTCCGGGCACATCAATACCCTTCGATCTTAGCCTCTCGGCCCTTTTGGCTATTGAGTAAGCCTGAGCTAACTGCTCTAGAGATCCATGCTCTTTTGTGTAAAGCATAGACATCAGGTCAATAAGGCCACCAATCTTCTTGGTTTCACCTCGACTGTTGGTGTGTTCAAAGTCAACAATCTTAGTCATGCCGCCCGTGTAGACCGGGACACCGTACTGCAACGCCGCAGCAGTGATGGCGTTTGCTCTGTCAGCCATAAGAGCAGCAGCCATTGATGATGAGTCAGCAAGCAGATCGCCGAACACGCCCTGATAATTTTCTAGCTGGGCATATCTATTGACTGCTTTCTGCTTAAATCTTGTAAGTGCCTTTCTTATNGGCCCTTGATCTAGGACATTTAGATAGGTCTGTCCCGGCGTGTTTGTGGGCAGGTCTGCAACTACATTATCTAGAGCGGCTTGAGCCGTTGGGCTAACCTCTGGAGCATTTGCCCTAGAGAAAGACGGCATCTCGCTGGGTGTAAGCTCCTGACCTTTNTCTGGGTTAGCTGCTACAGCCTGTGAATACGGATCTGCGCCGGGGTTGAAGCGAGGCACAGTACCCGCTGGGCGATTCTCTGCTACCTCTAGGTTGTCTTCTACAACACGGTCAACTTCGCTTTGACCAATAGTTTTTCTTCGTTTTTGACTTTCAGGTAAGTCAAATGGCAGTGCTACGTCTTCAGTCTGTAGCGGTCTGGCAGCATTGCTTCCTCTTCCGCGCCCAGTGGCTGATTCGGATCTCGGTCTGGATACGCCGCTATCAGGTAGTTTTCTCTCGTAAGTGGTTGCTTCGTCGCCTTCAGATATCCCTCCACTGGATCGCTCCCAATCTGGCGGGGTAATGTCTTGCGCGTGTTCATAAACAGCCTCTCTTGCCTGATCCAAGGTTATTAGTTTTTTATTGTACTGCTTCCATATATTGTCTACAACGTCTACATTACTCTGTTGAGACTTGTACTCTGGTCGGAATAGACCTCTGACTGCCTCCCATGTAATAGACTGCATCTCTCTGGGAAGCACGCCACGCTCATTTGCGGCACGACGATATGCCTCTTCGTACAAGGAATACACGCCNTTCAGGCCAGTGATCTTTGACGAAGATCCTTTTGTGCCAAAGTTGTGGGACACCTCAAACGCGCTGCCACCCAAAGGCTTGAGCAATCCAGCAGCAACAGCGTGGGTGTCTATGGTGACAAAGCCCAAGTCTGAGTCTGGATCAAATATATTGTTATAAAAGTTTCTAACCTTGTTGGCGCTACCTAATGATTCAGATATGGCATCNATGTCTGGATTTTGTAAGGCGCGAACCGCTTTTGCTATCTCTACCAGAGAACCCCAAGCAACCTTAGAATTACTGCCATCAGCGTTCTTTGCATAGTCCAGCAATCTGCCGTCAGGCGAAACAATTCTATAGCTAGGATCATGGTAGGTCTGGTCAAACGTCCTTATCCACATAGCAGCTAACGTGTCACCAAGCCCCGGCTCATTAAACTTTCTAAGCACTTCACTCAGCGTGCTTGATCCGATTAGCTCAAGCATCTCTCTGTTCTTTGCCTGAGCTTTTGCGCTTATCCCTTTGTGAAAGAATAGCTCTTCCGCTCGGTCTTTCATTTCCTGAGTGAATGGTTGGTTTGCTTGGTTGAAGTAAACATCTATTGTGCGTTCAGCCAGCGATGCGTTCTGATACCAGTCTTTTTGTGGTGACAGATTGGCCGCGACAGCAGATGCCTGCTCCATAGATATGCCGTGTCGCTCTGCGAAACGTCGGACTAAGGAGTTAGCTCCTTTGTACCAGACCTTAGAATTCTCTCTAGTTTCCGCTGGAACTCTGTCGAACAGGTTCAGCAGGTTGCTCTTGACCGCTTCGACAAACGCTTCGGCCTTCTGTTCATTGGTTCGTAGGTTGGTTGCCTTCTGAAGTATCGGATAGAGCTTAGAGTCCTTGATTAGATCCATGTTCTTGTTGAACACAGTCTTGTCGTTTACAAAGGTTTGATAATCATTGACCAGCAAATCATCAAGAGGATCTTCTGTGCGCTTGGCACCCGTTGGATATCTTGTACTGACGTTACCTTCTATGCCGCCACGCTCAACGGGCCGTCTTGAGAAAGCTGGAGCTTCTGCCTGATCTTCATCTACTGAAACTGCGGCTGCTTCATCAAAGTCAGCAATGGTTTGCCCTGTTGCTGTAGGAACGGGAGCCTCTGCTTCATCGCCTGTTGTGTCAACTGGCCCTCTTTGTTGTCCTGCTTTTAGCTCTCTAGACAATGCCTTTTCTGTCTGAACAAGCGTGCGTATCTGACCGCGCTGCCTACCGCCAATCTCACCAGATTCTATGGCACCTATGACTTCGCTGAACGTGTTGAACTTNTCNCCNTTNANCGCAGATACCATGTTCCTAAAGAANCTNGCTATNCGCTCNACCAANGATCNNGGCTTGCCCTGAAGNAGACTNGGGATCTTTTNTNACANCNCTNACTAGCTCAGCNACAGACTCCTCCACCTGATCAACAGGCGATAAATCTGAGTAGTTGTCTTGCGCCCATTTCAAGAATGTTCTGCCGTCTGGCATCCTTTTGTTTGCAGCAGCCCTAGATAACAGGTTGAACTCTTTNTTGGTAAACANATCAAGCTTACGCATGGCGTGGATCATTTCGTGATCCAGTACTTCTAGCAATGCAGCCTCTATCTGAGCCTCTGTCATAGAGGGGTCTGCCATGACTCTGTCTATTGACAAGAAAATAGTGTTCAAAGCTGGGTCGTAATACGCCTCAGCCCTGCCCTCTGGATCTATCTCATCAGACTTCACAAACAAGCCTGAGCCAGCCTCACCACCAAGAACCATGCTGTCTATATCGCCCTCTCTCCGGGGCCGTATGCCATAGACTAGATTNCCGTCTGCATCTCTGACTGCTGTTCTTAATGCGTAATCAAGATTTAATCCCACATCNTCTAGACCAAAGCCCTTCATTGCCTTAGCAATAGCTTTGCGTAATCGGTCAANATTTACNGCTGGCGCNGGNAANGCCAATACCTCAGCNTCTTGCTCTACAACAGGCTCTGCCTCAACAGTTGGAGCAGCCTGCACACCTTGCTTGGCTAGATCTGCTCTTAAATCACTTAGAGCGGCAGCGCCTTGTTGCGTTGTTGGGTTGATGCCAGTGGCATTGGCAAGAACAACCTCACCTGCATCAGGGGTTTCCTGCAATGTCTTTGACGCTGCGCGAAACTGAGCGCCTGTGTACTTAGGCAGCTTGAAGGTAGGAAGCTTTGTGGGCTTGTCGAATCTGGGCAAAGATCTGAGCTTTTGATACAGCAACCTAGACTCAGCCAATGACAAATCATTTACCGACTTGATGGTCTTCTTGCCCAGTATCCTGCTCGCAAGATACTTAATCTCAGGAGAGCCTACTTTTGATGTGATGTTTTTAGCTTTGAGAAGCTGCTCCATCTCTTGGAAGTTGGCATCAACATTACGCATGACACCTTTCTCAACNGCNGCTTTNCCTGTGCGNTTNTTNAGTTGNTTNGCATAGNCTCTNGCGTCGGCNTCTGTCTTGAACTTAACAAGTTTAGGCGGCTTCTTCTTTGGGTTTGCTTTGATTGCAGCGTCTTTTTCTAGGGTGGTTAGCGGCCTGCCTTGCAGAATCTCACCAGCACTGCTTTTCACTATTGGGTTGTTGTTCTTACTTAGACCCGCCCTGTACGTTTCAGTCTCAGGCAAGCCATTGATTCGTGTATCACTAAGGTTATATAGCTGGTCTTCTTTGAGAACACCTCTGACTTCTTCAATCGTGAAGGTGTTTGTTACAGGCAGTCCTTTACGCAGGCGCTTGGCGTTTATGCGCTGAGATGCCGTCATCTTGCTAGGGCCAACCCTGTTCTGCATTAACACCTTAACGTCGGCTGTTTCATCAAAGCCACGGTCTTGTGTTGTCTCGGCTGCACTGTCTACGGCAACTGAAGTGTATGTGTTTGAGTCAGGATGATTNGCAGCAAAGTTGTAAGCTTGCAAAGAGGATTNTTGATCTGCGTCGTATGATTCTGGCGATGATGTGATTACTGCATCACCCGCAGAGAACACATTGTCATTGATCATTTCATCGTTAAGAAAGCCAGCAAGAGCAAATGCATCTTCAGAGTTCTGTAAGGGCACGCCATATTGCTGCCCATTGCTGTCTTGCACGGTAAATACAGGAACACCTTGGGCGTCAAGCTGAGTGGTGCTAACGCCTTCACCGCCAAAATCCTCTGGCAACTTAACGGTGAACGTGTTGTCGGCTGATGGGAAGTTGTCGCCCATTGCTTGGCGGATTGATTGCGCGTATGCAAGCATTGGTTGCTTGGGATATCTGCGTTGTATGCCCTCAGTAGGCTGTGCAACTGTGGTGATTTGGAATCCAGACAGTTGTGGCACTCCGTTTACAGACGTAATGACCTCGCCGCCTCCGGGTGCTTCAACATAGGCTGTAACAGTCTCTGTAGGCTTACCTCTATCTCTTACTCTAAACTTCTCTTCTGCTTGAAATGACTCGCCATTGGGAGCAGTCAACGTGATTATTCTTGATGGCGTTTTAAGCTTAGATGTTAGTGCCCTGCCTGTAGGAGGGGCTATCTGAGATGGGT
>FUFK010055049.1_pt1 | contig 12387 bp, 12 predicted proteins | sample 1021851 | NCBI WGS metagenome assembly FUFK01 (sample SAMEA51879418, study PRJEB19060) | metagenome
GATTAGCTTCAATATTTTTATCTTTAATAAAGGACTTCATTGAGTCAATTACTTCGCCTGACATGTCAGAATAATTATCCGCAAAACTTAAAATCTTAGAGTTAATGCGTTTAAACTTTTCTAAGTTGAAATCAAATATATCCTCAACGAAAGCTGATTTATATTTATATTCAAACTGATGCTTTTTGTTGCCTACTCTTCTATGAGATACAGCACCGTCGAATAAATTTAGTTTTGCTTTATCCATTAATAATCTTTATAACTTCTAATGAAGATTTAATGCCATCTTCATGAAATCCATAACCAAGATGAGCACCTGTAAAATATGTTTTTCTATTTCCTTGAATTGATCGTATCAATTTTTGCCCATTAATTGTTTGTTCACTATAAAGAGGATGTTCATATTGAATTTTCTTGAACACTTTCTCCTCATCAAAATCAGGATAATTTCCAAGTGTTACAAAAATATCTCTTTCGGTATCTAATTTCTGTAAATTATTCATCCAATAAGAAACATAGTCATATTTATTGTTCTTAAAAGAGTTCCAGGAAGACCAAAGAGATTTTTCATTTGGCATCAGGTTTTGATCATGATGAAGCAAAGCATTATTAGTTGTATATTCGAACATAGACAATATTTCATCTTCTTCAGAGGACATATCATCAACCAATGCCCCAATCTGATTAGCATGACAGGCAAAAATTATTACATCATATTGATTTGTTTTATCATTATTCAGGACAAATACTTTTTCTTTTTCTCTTTTTATCGATATATTTGCATTTTTAAAAATATTATTTATTTTTGATTGATTAATTAGTTTTTCTATATAAGTATTGCTTCCTCCCAAGACAGAAAACCACTGGGGTCTCTTAATTAGATCTAACAATCCATGATTATTAAAAAATCTAGAAAATGATTTCATTGGGAATCTACTAATTGATTCNTGNGATGAAGACCAAATTGATGCAGACATNGGNTATACATAATTTTTCTTAAAGAATTCTGANAATNTTTTNTCTCTTAACCAATCTTCTATTGATCCATTTGAATCTACATTTGATGCAATATTATTAAATCTAACCATTTCAAGAAAAATCCTTATTTTTTTTAAGCTATTAAAGAATCTAAATTTTTTAAATTCTTCTGAGCACCATGAAATATTTTCTGTATCGACACTAAAAGACATGGAGGTTGGATGAAGTTCAATTTCTAATTCAAGGAACAGTTTTGTTAATAAAGGATAATTTCTATCATTCATTACTATAAAGCCTGAGTCGACTCTTATTTTTTTTTCCAGCTCAAGAGTATGCGTATGAGTGTGCCCACCCAACCTAGAGTCTTTTTCAAACAAATCTACTTCGTGCTGATCAGAGAGATAATAAGCTGCAGAGAGACCAGATATTCCTGATCCAATAATCGCTATTTTCAGAATTTACCCCTTGTGAACCTCATTCTTATCGTATAAATCCTAATTAAAGCTACAAAGGTAATTACGCATTGAGTAAAAATTGAAATTGATAATGGATCAGACCAATGCCACCTATCTATTGTTATCCAAAGTAAAAAAGTTTGAAGTGGGAAATTAATACATAGCCCTATAAACACAATGATAATACTTTCACGAAATGCAGTTTTTTCTGTTTGATTCATAACTATCCTCTAAATTTGAAAAGGCTTATGAAATTTTTACAGCTGTTCCGTAGGCCATTACCTCTGAGGCACCTTGAACAATCTGAGATGTTTGGAACCTGAAATTGATAATTCCGTTCGCTCCTTTTTCTTTAGCTTCCTGGATCATTCTTTCATATGCCTGATCTCTAGCCCTTTCTAAAAGCCTTGAGTAACTAACAACCTCACCACCAACAAGATTTTTCAGACTAGCGAAGAAATCGCTTCCAACATTTCTTGCTCTCACTGTACTTCCAACAACTATGCCTAAGTATTCTTCAATATTTTTGTTCTCGATTGAATTGCTGGAAACAACTAAAAAATTATCACTGTCCATTAATAAAGAATATTATAAAAAGTAATATTTTTCTATATGGTTTTTAGATTTCAGAGTGAGCAATTTGAGCTGATAATACAAAAATATCCATTGCGACATCAAGCTCATCAATGTCAATATAGGTTGGAGCTATCCTCAAGACTGAATCATTTGGATCATTGCCGTAAGGATAAGTTGAGCCTGCAGGTGTTAGCATTAGTCCAGCCTCTGCACACAGTGCAACAATTCTTTTGGCAATTGGTTTTTTTGAATAGAAGGTTACGAAATACCCACCAGTTGGATTTGTGTATTCACCTACTTCGCTGGGTAGATTTGAAAGTTTTTTATTAACAAGTTCAAACTTTGGCTTAACAAAACTGGCATGCTTCTTCATATGTTCAAGAACATTCGATTTATTTTTAAAGAAATTAACATGTCTTCTTTGATTAATTTTATCTGGACAAATTACCATCATGTTCCTTACTCTTTCAATTAATTTAAAATTCTTTTCGCCAGTTGTTAAAAAAGCCATGCCGCCTCCGCCAAAAGTAACTTTTGAGAAAGAAGTAAATACAGCTACATTGTCTAAAGCACCCAAACCATCTGCTAAGAGAGGGATTGGTGTCTGAACTCGCGTTTCATCGAAATCATGAATTAAATAAGCATGATCAAATAAGTTAATAAAGCTAGAGTTATATTCTTTGGTAATCTTTAAAAGGTTTGTGATGTTTTCGTCAGAAAATACTTCGCCAGAAGGGTTGGAATGCCTTGGAACACAGATTAATCCCTTTATATTTGGATATTTGGAAAGTTTCTTATTTAGATCATCAAGATCGATACCAGATGAGCAGAGATTTACAGTATGCATTTTTAGACCAAGGCCTTCTAGAGTTGCAAAATGCCTATCAAATCCAGGCACGGCACACAGAAATGCTGGCTCTTTATCATTTTTCCATGGATCATCATCTAGCCCAAAGAGAAATCTTCCTAAAAGAAGTTGAGTCATTAGAAGATAGCTTGATTGTTCTCCAGCGATTGTTAAATCTATTTTGCTATCAAGAATGTCTGCACCAAGTTTTCTAGCCTCTATGATTCCAATTGGCTCTCCATAATTCCTTAAGTCAACACCATTTTCTCCAATGGGATCNACAGCCTGAGTCATTAAGTTATTTGATAAGTCTAGTTGGTCGGAATGTGGTTTTCCTCTAGTTAGATCAATTGATAAGTTTTTTTGCTTTAGTGCTTTAAAAGTTTCAAGTAATTTTTCCATCACATTATGAGTGTTATCAATTTAATGAAATAATAATGCATATGAATGAAAATATAAATTTAATTTTCTTAGAGCTTCTGTTAGCGATCCCTTTAGTTGGAATTGTGCTTTGGTTTGTTTATAGGATGAGCAAAAATCATAACTCAAATATTGAGGAAATAATTTCCAAGGTAGTTCAGGAAAAGAATGAAAGCTCTTCAAAGCATAATTTAGAGAAAATCGATTTAACGCTTAAGCCCTTTAAAGAACAACTACGAAATCTAAATGAAGAAATTGTTGGCTTAAAAGAAGAACAGGCTGCATCAAAAGAAAGTTTTAAAGATCACGTATCAAAAATAATTGAGCAAACTGATAATATCGGCAAAGAAGCAAGAGACTTAGCTTTAGCTTTGAGTGGAAATGTCCAAACTCAAGGTGCCTGGGGAGAACAAGTTTTAGAAAAAACACTTGAGGAATCTGGATTGAGAAAAGATAAAGACTATGTGCTCCAAAAAAAATTTACTGCTAGCGATGGATCTACTGTTCAACCGGATGCTGTTGTCTTTATGCCAGATAATAGAAGTATCATTATCGACTCAAAAGCCTCTCTTACANCATACTTAAGGTATGTTGATACTGAAGATGAGTCTGAAAAAGAAAAACATCTAAAAGAACATCTAAGCTCCCTAAAGACTCATATAAAACAACTTTCATCTAAGTCTTATAAAAGTATTGAAGAGCTTGGGTCAGCTGACTATATTTTAATGTTTATCCCAATTGAATCAGCTTTGTCTCTTGCGCTTATGAATGATTGGGACCTTCAGAAAACCGCCATGCAAAGTAAAATGGGATTTGTAACACCAACTAACTTGATAGCAATCCTTAGAGTCGCTGAAAGTTTATGGCGACAAGATAGATTGAGTAAAGATGCCGAAAAAATTGCTCTAAGAGCTGGCCTAATGATTGATAAGCTTGTTGGCCTTAAAACAGACTTTGAAAAGGTAAAAAGTAGCTTCAATGCTACTCAAGATGCGATAAATGAAGCAGAAAAGAAGTTAAGCACCGGTAAGGGAAATCTAACAAATCAAGCAAAAGAGTTACAAGAAATGGGAGCCAGATCAAAAAAAGTTCTAGCAGACTCAGATAACAAATAAATATAGTGCAGCATCTAAGATTATTAAAAATTCTGTCATATCCTTGGCTGATATTTATATCAATAATATTTCTTACCTTTATTTTTTTAGGCTTCACTCAGCCACTCAATGAATATGTAACAACATCTTTGATAATTAAGATGACGTCTAACACNTTATTGTTATGCATGCTGGTTGCAATATTCACTTCTCTGATAGCTGTTCCTTGCTCAATCTTTGTGACAATGTTCGATTTTTATGGGAGAAAGTTTTTTTCATGGGCTTTATGTTTGTCCCTAGCATTTCCTATCTATGTGTATGCTTTTATTTTTGTTGGGGCTGCTGAAGAAATCAGCTTCATTTCTAGCTCTATTAGAGAAAATATCGTGTTGTCTGCTTTAATAATGTCTCTCGGTTTATATCCTTATACGTTCCTTCTATGTAAGGCGCAGTTAAGAAAAACTGGAGTATCTATATTCAAAGCATCAAAGTCTCTAGGAAAAAATAACTTCCAAACAATTTATCTTATTCTTCTCCCGTCTCTGAAGCCTGCGATAATAGCTGGAACAGTTCTATGCATCTTTGAAACTATCTCTGATTTTGGAGGCGTTGCAACACTTGGTATTAATACTCTAACTGTTGGCATCTTTAATATTTGGTTTGGTTATCAAGACTTAATATCTGGAGCAAAAATATCTCTTATGCTTTTCTTATTAGCAATGATTATTTTGTATATCAGTAAACTAAGCTCTGAAAGTAGGAAGTCATCAGGTGCTGGGAAAGCAAATCATAGTTTAATTAAGCCTAGTAAAATATTTAATTTCTCAATTGCCCTATTTTGTTCATTTGTTTTTGTAATAACCTTCATCTTTCCATTTATACAACTTATAGTTTGGTCTTCAGAAAATATCAAAAATAATATTCCATTAGAGCTAATTTTTAATTCTTTCTTCATAGGTTTTATAGTTGCATTAGCTGCTTCAGTTATTGCNATAATTCTTTCACTGGGGAGCTTCAAAAGCTCAAATAAAATTATTTTTAATCTATCGACAATAGGTTATGCAATCCCAGGCTCTGTTCTTGCAGTTTCTCTATTATTAGTCTTTAGCTTTTACTTTGATTTATCAGTAACAGTATTCGGCATATGGGGATTATTTTTATGTTTGGTAATAAGATTTATAACTCCTTTAATACGTTATTTGGATGCTGCCCTTTCGAGTATGGCCGAAGAGACCCTTTCTGCAACAAGGATCTATTCGAAAAGCTTATTGAAAACTTTTAGGAATATATATTTTCCAGCTTTATATCCATCTCTGTTGTTAGGCTTTTTAGTTGTTTTTATAGAAGTGATTAAAGAGCAGCCTGCAACACTATTGTTGAGGCCGGTAGGTTTCGATACCTTGTCATCAAAGATTTATAATTTTACCTCAGAGGGTCAATGGGAATTAGCTGCAACTCCCAGCATAGCCATGATTCTTTTAAGTTTAATTCTTGTATTGATATTAAATAATAGAGTTGATAATGAATAGAACCTTTCTATATGAATCTCATCTGGGCTTGGGATCAAAATTTGTTAATTTCTCAGGATGGGAAATGCCCATACATTATGGCTCTCAGATTAATGAACATAATTCTGTAAGAAATAGTGCTGGTATTTTTGATGTTTCTCATATGAATATCTTTGATTTCTGTGGNGTGGAAGCGAAAGAATTTATGAGACATGTGTTAACAAATGATGTGAATAAAATTGACGATGGTTCTGCACTTTATAGTGTAATAACGAATAATGAAGGCGGGATAATAGATGATCTAATCGTTTATAAATTTAACAATGAAAAATTCAGAGTCGTATCAAACTGTTCTACTTTTGATGATGTAAATAACTTCTTTGAATCAAATATTATCAAATTTGATTGTGAGTTCCATCATAAACCAAGTTTAGGCATTCTAGCTATCCAAGGACCAGAATCTGAGATTGCTCTTAAAAATATCCTTAAACTAGAGCTTTCAAACTATAAAAGTTTTTCATTTACTGAAAGGAATAAACTTTTCGTTTCAAGGACTGGTTATACAGGGGAAGATGGTTTTGAGGTTATTGGTGAGCCTGAAGAATTACAAAACATTTGGGATTTATGTATTTCTAGGAGCATTCCTCCAATTGGTTTGGGTGCAAGAGATACTTTGAGAGTTGAAGCTGGGATGAATCTCAATGGCACAGACATGACCATAAAGAATAATCCCTTTGAGTCTAATTTAGGTTGGGTTATCGATTTTAGTGATATCGAAAGAGATTTTATAGCTAAAGAAAAGCTTCTTGAAATTAAAAATACCAACAAGATTAAGCTTGTTGGTGTTTTACTTAATGAAAAAGGAATTCTGAGAAGTGGTCAAAAGATTATCAAAGATGATTTTGAGGGAGAAGTTACAAGTGGTACTTTTTCGCCGTATATGAAGAAAAGCATTGGCTTAGCTAGGATACCGATGGATATCAGTGAAAATGCAAATGTGCTGATAAGAAATAAGCTTTTAAATGTAAAAATATTATCGCTACCTTTTATAAGAAAAGGTAAAATTATGATATGAATGAAACTCCAAGTGATCTTAAATTTCTGGATTCGCATGAATGGGTAAAAGTGGATGATAATACTGTTATAGTTGGTATCAGTGATCATGCTCAGAATGAGCTTGGAGAGGTTGTCTTTGTTGAATTACCAGCAATTGGAGATGAGTTCGTCTCAGGCGATGAAGCAGCTGTAGTAGAATCTGTAAAAGCTGCATCTGAAGTGTATACTCCCTTGTCTGGTGAAGTTATTGAAGTAAATGAAGCTCTTGAAGAAAGCCCTGAGCTTGTAAATACCTCTCCTTATGAGGATGGTTGGTTCTTCAAATTAAGAGTTAGTGATGAAAATCTTGGAAGCATAGATAGTCTTATGACTGCTGAAGAATATTCATCCATGCTTGATGGTAATAGTTAATTAAATCATAAATGAGTCAAATTAAATCTTTCGTTGATAGGCATATTGGTATTGGTGCTGATGACCAAAAAGATATGCTAAATTTCCTTGGTTACAAGGATATGCATGCATTTATTGAGGATGTTGTACCTAAAAGTATATTAGAAGATGATTATTTAGATCTTGGTGGGGGATTATCAGAGATGGCGGCTCTGAAAAAGCTTGATAAAATTGCTAAACAAAATTCAGTCTTTAGATCTTATATTGGGCAGGGTTACTATGGAACGGTTACTCCTAAGGTCATTAAAAGAAATGTATTTGAAAATCCTGGATGGTATACCTCATATACTCCTTATCAAGCTGAGATTTCTCAAGGAAGATTAGAGGCGCTAATAAATTACCAAACAACTATCTGTGAGTTAACCTCAATGGAAATAGCTAATGCATCTCTTCTTGATGANGCTACAGCCGCAGCTGAAGCTATGATGCTAGCAAAAAGAGTATCGAAAAATAAATCTAATTATTTTTTTGTTGATAAAAACTGTTTCGGGCAGACTATTTCCGTTCTTAAAACAAGAGCTAAACCATTTGGTATTAAGCTTGAGGTTGGAGATCCTCAAGATTTTAATGAAAAAGATTTTTTTGGAATGTTAATACAATATCCAAATAAATTTGGAGAAATAGAAGATTTTTCAAGGCTATCAGATTACTGCAAAAAGAATAAGTCCTTGCTTGTTTGTGCTACTGATCTTCTTGCCTTGACTCTTTTGAGACCTCCAGGAGAAATTGGTGCTGATATTGTTATAGGTTCATCCCAAAGGTTTGGAGTCCCAATGGGATTTGGAGGGCCACATGCTGCATTTATGGCTACACATGAGAGTTTTCAAAGGTCGATGCCTGGAAGAATTATAGGGGCATCTAAAGATGCTAGCGGNAATCTATCCTACAGGCTTGCACTTCAAACAAGAGAACAGCACATAAGGCGAGAAAAAGCCACTAGCAATATTTGTACTTCTCAAGCGCTACTNGCTGTGATGGCTGGNTTTTTTGCNATNTATCATGGTCCAAATGGTCTGATAGGAATTGCTAATGATGTCCATAAAAAAACTCGTAAACTTTTTAATGCTCTTAAGTCTGGCGATCATGAAATTCTAAATAATAACTTTTTTGATACTCTTTCTATTCGCTTAAAAGGAGATATTTCGGAAATAAAAACTCGTCTACTCGATGCAAAAATAAATATTAATTGGTTTGATAACAATTTGGTTAGTATTTCAATAGATGAGGCCACAACCTCAGATGACATTATTGATCTAGTCTTTGCGCTCTCAGGTAAGTCTATATCAAATGATTCCGAAGATGGTGAAGCTAGTCTTAATAAAGAAATAGTTAGATCCTCTGATTTTATGAAACAAGAGCGTTTTAATAAATATCATTCTGAAACAGAGATGATGAGATACATTAAAAGACTATCTGATAAGGATATCGCACTCGATAGATCAATGATCCCACTTGGCTCTTGCACAATGAAATTAAACTCAGCTTCGGAAATGGCACCAGTAAGCTGGCCAGAATTTGCAAATATGCATCCATATTGTCCGATAGATCAAACAGAAGGTTATCAAATTCTTATTAAAGACTTAAGAGAAATGTTGTCGGGTATTACGGGATATTATGATATTTCACTTCAACCGAATGCTGGTTCTCAAGGAGAGTATGCAGGTCTCCTAGCAATTGATGCATACCATAAAAATAATGGTGATGATAATAGGTCAATCTGCCTTATTCCAAGATCAGCACATGGTACTAATCCTGCCTCAGCAATGATGGTTGGAATGAAAGTTGTCCCTGTTGAGTGTGATTCGGAAGGGAATATTGATCTTAAGGACTTAAAAGAAAAGGCATCTCTTCACAAAAGCAATTTATCAGCAATTATGATCACATACCCTTCCACTCATGGTGTCTTTGAAAGTAATGTTAAAGAAGTTTGTAAAATTGTTCATGACCATGGAGGGTTAGTTTATATTGATGGAGCTAACTTGAATGCTCTTGTTGGAATTGCAAAGCCTGGAGAGTTTGGTGGTGATGTTTCTCATCTCAACTTGCATAAAACATTTTGCATTCCTCATGGCGGAGGTGGGCCTGGAGTCGGCCCGATAGGAGTTGTTGAAAAACTTAAAGATTTTATGCCTTCGCATCATGAAAATATTCAAAATGTGGGTCCTGTATCCTCAACAGATTTTGGAAGTGCCAGCATTCTTCCAATTAGTTGGATGTATATTGCAATGATGGGATCAGAGGGTTTATCTGAGAAAGGCTACTCAAGCAGCAATTTTAAGTACAAACTACTTGGCTAAGAGGCTTGGAGAACATTATAAAATTTTATATACCGGTAAAAATAACCTTGTCGCTCATGAATGTATAATCGATGTTAGACCTTTTAAAGAATCATGTGGAATTGAAGCAGAAGATATTGCCAAAAGACTGATAGATTATGGTTTTCACGCTCCTACTATGTCGTGGCCTGTGGCTGGCACTCTCATGATTGAGCCTACTGAAAGTGAATCACTAGAAGAACTCAATAGGTTTTGTGAGGCTATGATTGGCATCAGAGAAGAGATCAGAGCAATTGAAGAAGGCAAATTCTCTCAAGATAATAANCCTCTCANAAACGCACCACANTGCGTAGATACTTTAATTGAAGAATGGACNTATCCTTATAGTANAAAAGANGCTTATTATCCAAANAATCAAATNAAGCACCANAAATACTGGCCTCCTGTTGGTAGGGTCGATAATGTTTACGGNGATAGAAATTTAGTTTGCACTTGTCCAAGNATTAAAGAGTTNAAATAANCTTTCTTTTTTNAATTAATCTGTTAATATTCATCTCCAATTTTATGGTTGATAAATTAAAGATCGCTCAAAACTGGTTACCAAGATATACCGGATCTAAAGTTGATGAACTTGGTGACTACATTCTTTTAACCAACTTCAAAAATTACGTTACTGCCTTTGCTGAAAGATTCGATTGTGAAATAAAAGGAGAGGGTGGTGCAATGCAAAGTGCAAACAACTCCGATGGCTTAAGTATCATAAATTTTGGTATAGGTTCGCCAAATGCTGCTTTAATCATGGATCTTTTACTAGCAAAAAATCCAAAGGGTGTACTATTTTTAGGTAAATGTGGTGGTTTAAAAGAAGCCTCNGAAATNGGNAATTTTATTCTTCCGATAGCTGCAATTAGAGGGGAAGGTACAACAAACGACTACTTTCCACCTGAAGTGCCTGCTTTACCATCATTTAAACTACACAAATTTGTTTCTGAAAAAATAAAAGAAGCTGGAGAAGACTATAGAACAGGTGTTATCTATACAACCAATAGACGTCTTTGGGAACATGACAAAACTTTTCTTAAGAAACTGAAAAAGACAACTGCAATTGGCATAGATATGGAAGTAGCNACTATTTTCATTGGTGGGCACTACAATGAAATCGCCAGAGGTGCTTTATTACTAGTTTCTGATGTTCCAACTACACCAGATGGTATTAAAACNGAAGAATCNGATAAAAAGGTTACATCNAAGTGGGCNGAAAAACATCTAGATATNGGTATCAAATCGATGACTGAAATTGANAAAAGTGGCGAAAGAATTAAGCACTTTAGATACTAAAATCTAAACCTTTTTGAATTCAGTAAGGCTTTTAGCATCCTCTAAGATGGATTCAGATACATCTCTATACTTAATGCCAAGCAGATCTTCTGCTTTNGAACTATCTTTGACCATAGCTTTNCCAAGAAATTTTCTAGCAGGTTTTANAGCAGGAACAAAATAAGATAACAATTTAGCTACAGGAATCGAAAAACTTGTTTTAGGTGCTTTAAAGCCACCCTCTCTTAAAATTACTGAAACCTCTTTTTGCCATAACTCCTTGTTGGATAAAATTATTCTGTGGCCGTCAGCTTTAGGGCTCTCTAAAGCTTTTATATGCGCTAGAGCTACATCTCTTACATCNACATAACCAATGTGAACTGGTAGATTTACTGGAATTCTACCATTCATTAAACCAGCAATGATAAGTTGGGTTGAACTAATTTCTGAAGTCAAAGAAGGACCAATTACACCGGCAGGATTTATTACTGAAAGCACAGTGTTTGATCCAGAGTTCTTAATCAAATCCCAAGCTTTCATTTCTGCAAGAGCCTTACTTTTTGGATATGTTGGTATTGGNTTATCTACAAGACTCCAATCTTCTTCACTNTAAGTTTTTTTTGTATGCCCTGAAGAGATTGCTGCAACAGAAGAAGTTAATACAATTTTTTTGACATTATTTTTAATAGCTAAAGATACAACCCTTTCTGTTCCTTCAACCGCAGGTTTAATTAAAACATTTTCATCTTTTGGTTGGTTAAGCGGATAAGGGGAGGCGACATGCATAACATATTCACAATCTGCCATTGCATCTTCCCAATTGTCATCCGATAGTAGATCTGCCTGAAAGAATTGGATTTTATTAACATCAAGCGATAGTGCTGAGAGGGCTTTTTTTATGTCTTCAACCTTGTCGAGGTTTCTAACAGTAGCATTTATGTGATAATCACGCTTTAAGAGCTCTTTAGCGCAGTGCATCGCGATATAACCAGATATGCCAGTGAGTAGTACTTTTTTCATAATTTAATTTACTGAGTCTATAAATTTAATATAAATGATTTACAATTACAAAATTCCGGAGAGATGGCAGAGCGGTTGAATGCACCAGTCTTGAAAACTGGCATACGTTAATAGCGTATCGTGGGTTCGAATCCCACTCTCTCCGCCAATCTATAGCAATAAATGAAAAGATTACTCATAATTTTCCTTTTCTTAATATCCTTATTCATAAATTCAGATAAAAGCTCTACCAAAGAAATTGTCATACTGCATACCAACGATATAGAAAGTGTCTATGAGCCAATACAAGCTGTGTGGCGCGATGATATTGAGCTCATAGGTGGTATCTCACACTTGGCTAGCTTGATTGATAATGTCAGAGCTTCTGAAGAGATAAGTTTTTTGATGGAT
>FUFK010043658.1_pt1 | contig 12386 bp, 28 predicted proteins | sample 1021851 | NCBI WGS metagenome assembly FUFK01 (sample SAMEA51879418, study PRJEB19060) | metagenome
AAATTAGGTCTTACTGTATATAATCCAATCACACACGTTAGGAACTTTACAGCCAATGTTGGTTTTGCTGTGATGAATGGTCATATAAACTTCTCTACCCTTAAAAATACAACAACTGCGTGGGGTATAGCTACTAATATATTTAGATCATCTAGTAATGCTAAAAGAAGTGAGCTATGGGAGAGTATGATAGAAGAGGGTATAATAGACGAAACTGTGGGTCTAGAAGAGATAAATGATTTATTAAGGTCAGATGGTAGTGAAAGAAGTTTCTTTGAGTCTTTAGATAAGAGTGCTAGACGAGGGCCTTTAGGAAAGGTACAAAGAGCTGTAGAAAACACTTATAGATTTGAGGATGTAGTATGGAAAGTTACTGGTTTCTTACAAGAAATGCAGACAGCAGAAAAAGCAGGGATGAGCAGACAGGATGCAATAAAAAGGGCAGGATATGTTATCAGAAACACTTATCCTAATTACTCAGCAGTTCCTCTTATAGCCAAAAAATTAAGAGTAAACCCACTTGTTGGTTCGTTTGTCTCCTTCCCTGCTGAAGTTATAAGAACAAGTTTAATGACCATAAAGATAGCTAAAGATGAATTAGCATCTGGCAACCCAGTTCTTGTAAAAAGAGGTGCAGCTAGAATGACAGGAACAATAATTAATTTAGTTGCTATGCCAACACTTACTAAGTTAGGGGTTTATGGCATGATGGCTTTGATGGGATTTGATGATGAAGAAAATTATTCTTTAGATAAAAAAATAGCTGAGTCTTTAAAGTTTATAGGGGCACCATGGAACGAATTTGGAACCTTAATTCCAATATCAAACCCTAAGGGTGGAGAATGGTACTCTTGGAATATACATGATAATTTATCTCATGGTTATTTATATGACATAGCAAACTCTTTGTTTAATACCCCTGCTGATGACCCAACAAAAGACAGAGGGTTTTTAATGAGCTTATTTGGTGACAATCCAGCTTTAACAGCCTTACTAGACCCATTTATTGGTACAGATGTTTTATTCAAAGCAGTAGATGAGGCATATAAAAATAAAGACTCTAATGGAAAGCCAATACACCCAGATAATATAGTAGGAGATCTTGCTGGTGCTAGAAAATTTATCGCTAAACTTGGTCACATACTTTATGAGGTTAGACCTGGTATATACAAAACAGTTGAAAGGTTTATGGACCCAAAGGCTGATAAACAACGAGAGATATTAGGTAACTTCTTAGGTATTAGGTTTGGTAAAACTAATGTAGCCCAAGCTGTTTACTATAGATCTAGGGATGTTATGAGTAATATAACAGGTTTAGACCCAAAATTTCAGGGCTCTGCAGAACAGATTATGAATGAAGTTATAAGAAACTTAGAATATTTAGAAAAATTATATTACCATGCAAAGGTTTTAGGTTTAGAAGAANNGTTTATTGAAGATATTGAAACANNTATAAAAACAACCCCTGTTGAGGACGACCCCACAACTGAGATAGACGAAACTATGTTAGCAACTGAAGGTACAAGAACAGTGATGGATAACGCTAAATTAAGTAAAGCTATTATAGAAATACTACTTAGAAGAGACCCATCTGTACCAATCAGAAATTTAGATGAAATTTACTTTGATGGTATATTATCTGAGAGACAACAAGAAGAATATAATAAATTATTAGAACAATGAAATTAGAGGTTTTAAGAATATCTAGTGAAAAAGATAGTACATCTGGAATACTATTTGATACAACAAGTGATAAAAAGTTTTTATGTTATACATTAGAAGATGAAAAAAGAGATGAAAAAATTATGGGTGAGACTCGCATCCCAGAAGGTACCTACGAGATCAAGTTACGAACAGTGGGTGGCTTCCACCAAAAATACACTAAGAGATTTGGCAGTATGCACAGGGGTATGCTCCATATTGTTGATGTTCCTAACTTTGATTATATTCTCATTCATTGTGGAAATACTGATGAACACACTGCAGGGTGCTTACTCGTTGGTGACAGCCAAGAAAACAACCAACTAATAAAGAATGGCTTTATAGGTAAATCAACCCAAGCATATAAGCGTATATACCAAATGATAGTAAATGAACTACTTGCTAACAAAAAGGTGTTAATAACTTACAAGGATATTGCGTAAGTATAAAAATTTTTCACTATATTTAATTGTGTGTTTTCAAAAACAATCATAAATTGAAGTTTTTACTGGTGAATTGGGGGCAAGTTTGTCCCCAGTTCTCTTTTTAAATCATGAGAAATTACAAAAAAGAATATAAGAAATTTCAAAGCTCTGATAAATCTAAAAAGGATAGAGCAGCAAGAAATAGGTCCAGAAGAAAACTAGAGAAAGCAGGCAAAGTATCCAAAGGAGATGGGTTGGATGTTCACCACCCTAATGGTCCAAGAAAAAAATTTGTTAGAGTAATAAGGAAATCTGCTAATAGAGGTATGCCAAATGAAGGAGGAAGAAGGAAGATTCCTAAAAAATCCTAGATGAGCCTCACCAATGCTAAAAAGAAAAAGAAAAAACAGTTGGGGATGGATCCTGGGACTGCGTCTCATAGACTAAAAAAATCAATACTATTTGACTTTGCTAAAAAACTAGACTTGAATTGGTGTTATCAATGTGGTGCAGAAATAACTGATATAAACAAATTTACTCTAGAACATAAAGTTCCATGGCTTGATTCTGAGGATCCTGTTGATTTATTTTTTAACTTAGATAATATTGCGTTTTCTCATGCAAAATGTAATTACTCAGCATCAAGAGCAAGGCCAGGTAAGCCCTGTCCATCTTTAACTGCTTATAGAAATGGTTGTAGGTGTGATGGCTGTAAGAAAAAGAAAGCTGATTATAACAGAGAGAAAAGAAAATTTAAAGAAAAATCAAATGAAAAAAAGTTGTAAGGGACTTCCTGGTTGTCAAGAGAACAACCCTAATATTTTTACTAAAGCTAAAAACTTAGTTAAAGATACAGCTAAACATATAGCAGGTGGTGCACAAAATTTGAATGATAAAGAATACCTATCAAGAATAAATACATGTAAATCTTGTGAATACTTTGTTGAAAATAAAAACACATGTAGCTCTTGTGGTTGCTATATGCCAGTAAAAGCTAGGTGGAGAACATCAACCTGCCCTAAAGATAAATGGGACTTATGATGCTATAAACAATCCTTTGGCTAGATCAACATAACCCTCTCCATGTTTTTCTTTCAGCTTATCAGCTATCTTTCTTTCCTTTGTCATGTTGCCTTTGTATTTAGCAGTCATGTCTGATTCTGTCTTTTCTATTTCCTTTATTCTATTCTCTAAACTGATTTTCTCTAATCTTAATTTACCAAAGTTAAAAGCCATTGTGTTGACTTCGTTTCTTATTTGAGATACTTCTTTAATTATATTGTCTTCAATTTTAATTTCTTTTGCCATTTTATTTATTTTTATTAGGTGATTTTAATTTTTCGATGCTTCTTCCCCCAAAATAGGAGCCCACGATTGTAATTAACAGAACAGATAGAAGGTCAGTCCATTTTTCTTCAACATGAAAGTCAATAGCACCAGCATCAATGAAGATTAATAACATTGTACATACGAGACAAAATATTAGGGTAATGGGTCTCACGCTTCTGGTCAACCAATTTCCATGCTCTAAGTCTGCCTTCCACCTTTCTGTTACATTTTTCTGTAGATCGTTTTCAGAGTCTAATATCATTTTCTTTAGTTCGTTTTTCAACTTCATTTTCTCTTCCTTAGTTGTAACGACATTATCTATGATGCTACCTGCATCACCAACAAGTTTATTTAGAACTCCTTTTAGCATATTTCTTTTTGTTTTTTTTGGGCATATCGTAGTCCCCCATACCCATTTTCTTTATTCTTTTCTTTTCTTCCTCAGATATTCTTATTTTATCCTTTATTATTTCTATGGTTTGTAATATCTGTTTCTTACTTCCAGGCATGTAAAGTTCGTAATTTAGGTTGTTTTTAGCAAGATATTGTTTAAAAAGTTTCCATTTTAGGTTAAAAACATCAGATTTAAGCCCCTTTACCTCTATTATCCATCCATCTTTTAAATTAGTAAAATCAGGCACATAAGTAACTGAACGAATAGATTTAAATGCTTGATCGTAAACTAATTTACCCTTCTTTTTTCTTTTCTCCATAGACACACCATCATAGATAAATTTATCCATGAGGACGAACTTTTCTTTTTCATAATCAAACTTTATACCTGCTTTTCTTAGCTCTATAGATGTAAAAGCCTCTAGCCTTGACCTGTAGTTAACACCATCAACACTAGTGGCTATTACATTTTTTATCCTACCTTTCCTTTTCATTATGGTTTACTTTACTTTTTTCATGTTTTTAAACTCAGTTGAGTTGTTATAGTAACCTGTTGAGCTGTTAAAATCATAAAACCAAACCATGTGTCCATCCTTGTATTCCATTCTTTCGTCTGGGTGAACACAGTATATATCCCACCCATCCATGCTTTTAACATACATAGCTGGAAACATTTCTCCCACATCACCCTCTTCCATATACAATCTAAATCCATAATCATTAAATTCTATAAAGAAAGGTTCTTCATCCATAAGTATACCATCATCCTCGTATCCTTGGTCATCCCATTTGAATACCCAAGTTTCATCAGATGTGTATACTCCTGACTTGATCTGTGCAAAGCCTTGAAGCGACAAGGCCAATAGCATTAAAAAAATTGTGTTTTTCATATTAAATTAAATTTAGTTAAACAAAATCTGGTGTATTTACTCACCATTGTACATCCACTAGGACTTGAACCTAGAACCTACAGCTTAGAAGGCTGTTGCTCTATCCAGTTGAGCTATGGATGTATTTAATAGACATCATTACTCATTCCTGCTTCATTTCTCCAAACAATGTCTGTTATTATTATCTCTACTTTTGTAGAGGATTTTATCTTATTTGCTATACAAGTTTTTAAATAACCATTATTATTTAATTCTTCTACAGTATCTCCAACACTACAAGTAACAAATGTACCATTTTTAAATTCTTTTGCTGGTTTCTCAACTCCCTTTACCATTCTTATGTTTCTCCACTTGTAACCAACCTCTAAATGCCATATCTGTTTTTTCATTTTTTCTTTACTTTACCTATGTAACACAAATCTATTGTCTTAACTTTAGTTATTAAATCTTTAGCACCTTTTCTTGATCCTAGTTCATACATACCCCATCCTTTTCTTTTGTCTATACATTTTTTGTGCACAAAATCTTGTAAGTCTTCTTTCTTTACCTCTATCCAATAACTCCATGTCTCAAAAGCAAAGCCATCTGCATCACCATATAACCACCCCTTTTTACCTTGCACATTTCTAAATTCCACAAAATGTATATTTTCATTATTCTTTTTTATGGATTTAACATCTATTTTTTTTCCACCTATCTTTACATCCCAGTGTTCTCTCATATCCTCTTCCTCTGTTGGCCACTCTACAATTCTACTATTGTAAATACTTGCGTATTCTTCCTCTGCTCTTTTGCCCCTAGCCATGTCTATGGCTTTTTTTTCTTTAGTTTTGTATTTCATAGAACTTAGTTAACTCTCTTTGAAATCTTAACCCTAGCACACCTGTACCAACATTTCTGCCTTTTGCAAATATAATTTCTGCTAATCCTTCTGTGCTCTGTCCATCTTCATCCTCTTTTATTCCATAATACTCAGGTCTATAAACAAGCACAACCATATCTGCAGCTTGTTCTATTTCTCCTGATTCTCTTAAATCTGCAATAGTTGGTCTACTTTCTGCTCTTTGTCCAACACCTCTATTAAGCTGGGACAGTGCAATGATAGTAATGTTTAGCTCTTTTGCTATGTTTTTTAGAGATCTTGCTACTTCTGACACCTCTTGCTCTCTACTTCTGCCCTTTTTATCATTAGTAACTAATTGTAGATAATCTACCATAAACAACTTTACTTTTTTTGTTATCACATACTGCCTTATTCTATTTAAAAGGTATTTTAATGAAGAAGAAGAACATTCATCTACATACAGTGGTATGCCCTCTATCCTGCCTACACTTTCATGTATTTTTATGAGTTCGTTTTGATCTAAAGTTCCTTTTAGTATCCACTTGTTATCTATTCCAGTATCTGATGATATTAATCTGCTTAATAACTGTTTAGAACTCATTTCATAAGAGAACAGACAGGTGGGGCTCTCGCCTATAAAGGCAGAGTTAAAAGCGAAAGCCAAGGCTAGTGATGTCTTACCCATAGATGATGCACCACCAATAATAACCAAATCTGTTTCTTGCCATCCACCTGTGAACTTGTCTATAGAATTAAATCCTGTTGTTATACCATTTAAACCCTCATTATTCATTTTATATTCTATATCCTTCAATAATCCACCAAGTTGTTCTGATACATCTACTATTTCATCTTTAGATACATTACCTATTTTACCAACCTGTTCTTCTACATACTCTATTATATCAAATAAGTCATCATCTCTCTCTAACATTGTAGAAATCTGTCTATTTAAACTAAGTAGTTGTTCTTTTTTCTTTTTCTGATTTAAAACAAGTATACAAGTGAGTGCTTGTGTTTCTAAATAAGCATCCTCACTTATCATTTTTGCCACATCATTGGTTAAGTCTTCTCCATTCTTAGATATTTTCTCTGATAAAGTAACTAAGTCTACCTTATTACCATCCTCTAATTCTTTTGATAGATAGGTATATATTCTTTTGTTTTTAGGATCTTTAAATAATTCAGGGCTCAATAGACTATGATTATTATAAAAGTCCTGAGGATTAAGTATTAACTTACCTATTAGTGTTCTCTCTATTTGTTTGTTATCTACTGACATCTGTGTATGTTGGTTTTACATAAGTTGTTTTTACTTGCTCAGACTTATTTATTACTTCATTTCTCCATGCCTTTTGATATATCCAAGTGGATGGATTTTTTCTATACTGCTTGTCTGGTGTTGATTTTACATAGGAATCTACCATCTTTAGTGCCTCTCTCATATCTACCATAGATAACTTTTTCCATTTTTTAAGGGCATCATCCTTGTTTATTTTTTTATCGTACCTAATCCAAAAGTCTTCAAACATATCCTTTTTCTCTGACAATATCTTCTCGCTAGGTTTTAGCACAATAGTCTCATTAGTCGCATCTCTAAAAGAGTTTGCTATATTTTTAAATACACCCATTGCAAAACTTTCTGTTGGATATACTTCTTTATGCTCTCTTGATGATATATAAAACACTATTGTTTTACCATCTAAATAATACTGGTCTATTTTTGAACTCTCTATAAATGAGTCTTTATTTACTTTTATAAGCATAGTTATAATTTAAAAAAGGGGGCTCTCATGTGCTTGAAATTATGGGAAAACTACACATACCTCTGAGAAAATAATATCTACTTACGAGGAGCACCCCCTTAATTGTTAATTTAATTAAAATGGTAAGTCTTCCTCAACCTTTTCTTTCTTAGGTTCAGGTTTGTAATCATTGATCTTGACATGATGAGTCTTACCATACTCATTTGCCCCATCTCTATTTTTTGCGATTGTAATATTTACATATTTATTACCCTCGTAATCATAGACATGATCTTTGATTTTCCCTAGGTGGATGGTTGCATTAATGATAGATCCTCCATCATCAAATTTTACTTCTTTACCATTACCACAATAAACAGTTTCCTTTTTTTCTGTCATTTTATATAAATTTTAGTTAATAATTATCTGAATAAATTCGAAAAAGCCCACACTTCATCTACTTTTAGTAACTCTGATATTAATCTAATCTCTTGAGCAGTAAAAGTATCAGGAGCATGTATCTTTTTTGAAATCGTTGGGCGAGAGACACACATGTGGTCTGACAACTCTTGTTGTGTAATCTTTCTCGCTTTAAGTTCTTGTTTTAGGTTCATAGTCTTAAATTTAAAGTATTGTTTCTATATAATAATCTGTAATTTCCTTGTCTTGCTTTATAAAGTATTCATTGTATAAGTTAAGTAAACCCTTGTACTTGTCTCTACCAGTACCTAAAAACTCATCACTACACATATAAACACCTATGTCAAATGGCTCTGTCTTTTCTATAACTATAAACCAAAACTCATCTGCCTCAAATCCATCTAAATAAAAAGCAGATTGTCTATCGTATCCATACTTATTGCAAGAACCTCTAAAGGGATACTCTTTATGATCTTGTGTTGTTTTAATATCAACAATTATTTTTCTACCATTATCATTCTTGATATAATCTGCTTTACCCTTACAAAGCACACCTGTATCGCTATCTTGCCAACAATTAACAACCTCTGCCTCTCCACCAGTTAATAGTTCTGCTACTCTAGGTATAGATCGTAGCTTGTTTCTCATTATATTAACATTCCTCATTTCCCCTTGTGTTATTATTGTTTTACCCTCATTCTCTTGTTTAAATTCTTCCCACGCCTTACCTCTCCTTGTTGCTCCCTCATAAGCAATTACATTCTCTTTAAACTTCTCCCTTTCAAGTACATTCATGTGAAAAGCTCTACCAAATAACAGTGCATTTGTATCATCTTGTCCATATAATCTGTAATATTCCAACTTAGCAGGAGAGTGAGCCAACTTTCCAAGCTGTGAACTTGTTATGAAGTTCTTGTCTCCATAATATTCAGTATCACTTTTAAATAATTCTATGTGTTTTTTAAAGTCCATAATTTATGATTGTTTTTGTATTTCTGCCTCTAGTAATTTTCTCTGACTCTCTGTTAATGAATAACTATTCATTCTTTGAGAAACAAGTAATGCTTGTCCATCCCTGATGTGTTCCATCATTGCATTAAATTGCTTTGTATTTAATTTCTTTTTGCCTGTTGTTTTATTCTTTAAGCTAGGCGTTGTTGATTCTTGCATTTTAATAGCATTATTTACCTCATCAGCAGAGGCAACAGATGAATCTATACCTATACCAAAGTTTCCTAATGCCCTACCCCAAGCAGATGTTTCGCATACCTCTATATAAGATGTTTTATTTATAAAACTTGATCCTTTTGTTTCATGTGCATGTCCTGTTGCTATTGCTATTCCATGTTCATTTAATACAGTAGCTTTCATAACACAGTGTTCTTCTGTGCATTGTAATACTTCTGTAACTAATGAAAAGTTTGGATAATTTGCTCTGAAATATTTTAGTCTTTCATTGACTTCAACATATTCCTTGCCCTTGATGTTGATTGTTTTTAGTTTAGTCATAATAAATTAAATTAAATTATATTTACAATATTAAGAAAAATAGTTTACATTAATGGTAACTAAGACAATATTTTTTACTTAAAGTTATTAACTTTTGTTGATATTTGTCTTTTGCTTTTTCTTCTGCTTTTAGTCTATCTTTTAGCATTTCTATTAGTTTATTTGCTTTTTCATGCTCTAGTTTTAGATCCTCGTATGCATTTTTTATTTCTTTTTCGCTACTAATAGCTATGTTTAGTTTTGATAATATTTTGCTATACGATTTTCTATAACTATTATTGAAAGAAATATCTTGTTTGTGCATATTTCTTGCATGAATAGATGAAGCATGATTTTTATAACCTATTACATCTCGTATTTGATAATAAGTATAATTGTAGTTTTCAAAAAGTAAATTACATAACATTTGCCTTGCTATTACTACATCTTGCCTTCTGCTTGATCTTCCTTTTCTTACTATTTTATCAGGAGGTACACCACATACTATTGATACTGCCCTCATTACAATTTGTTCGTTTGCTTTCATATTTTAAAGTTTTATTTTTAAGTATATTAATAATAGCAATAATAAAAATATTGATAATTCTAATCCATCTGGAATCCATCCAGAACACATTAGGGTAGATATTACTATCATAACTTATTGTTTTTTACTTTGTACCATATACATAAGTGCGACACTTTCTTTTTCAAATAGTCTTTTATCAGGGTTAGATCTATATAATTCCTCGCTAACCTCATCCCAGCAACTTTCCACAACCTCGTTGTTTTCAATAGTGTAATAAGTATCCCCCTCTTTAAATGGGTAGGCGATCTTATCTCTTATTTCACTAAAGTAATAATCAAAGTATTTTTTTGCATCATCCATTACTCCTTTTCTGTATTTCCTACCATAAAACTCATCATAGTTATCTTCAAATACTGCTTCTTCGCCATATATTTCTTTTAATTTGTTGTTCGTTAGTTTCCTTGCTAACTCTCTTGTTTTTATTTTTATTTTCATTTTATTTAATTTTAGTTAATCTTTGTTTTAATTTTTTATTCTCCACTCTTTCTTTTTCAAGTAGTTCTATTACAGAAATAAGTGCTGAGTAATTATTTTTATTTACTGATTTTAAAAATTTGTACTTTTCTTTTAGTGTTTCCATTTTATTTAATTTTAGTTAATTCATTTTCTGTTAAGTCCTCGCATAGATATTCTAAGGGTTTAAATCTCATAGGTTTTAATTGATATTTTTGTATGTCCCCTTTGTTATCTAATTTTTCGTTTCCATCTTCATCTACGAGATAGAATTGAATATCATAAACTGATATTGAATAATTTTTATTTTCCATTTTATTTAATTTTAATTATTTGATTTATATTGTTCGTAAGTATCATTTAATACTTGTTCCATATCTTCTTTGTGTTCACTATTTAATAGTAAATCTATTAACCATTCTAACTCTCCATGAGGATCAGAATTATCTGTTCTAAACCACTCTATGTAATTGTCTATTTTTTTCTGTAATTCTTTCATAATTTTTTAGTTTTTAATTGTTTATAAATGTCCTCCATATTTTTCTCCCTCTATATCATACCTCGTTTCACTATACGCACTAACCTCATTCATACCATTTTCTAACCCAAGTCCAAAATGATATTCTGATTCATGTAATCGTTGATCTAAATCATCTATATATAAATTTTCATTTTCCCATAACCACTCTGCTACATCATCTTGTTTAATATGTTTAGGTATAGGTATAGTTACCTCTGCATATTTATGATATACACTTCTATTTGATATTGTTACTAATCTTTCTTTTTCTAATTCGTTCTCGTTTGGTTGAGAATTTGCATATTCTAAATCATTTCTTGTTTCCATAATTTTATTTTTTTACTTGTTTATTAATTTCAATTATTAATTCTTCAAATTGTTCTTGTCCACTTGTAGACATTCTTTGATATTCAAAATCGTACAAGTCTTGTATTATACTTATTATTTTATTGTTCATAATTTTTTGGTTTTTTAGTTATTAATTCTATACATTTATCTTTGTAAGACTTCTCGCCTTTTGTTTCTGTTTTACTTAGTAGCATAAGTATTTCCTCGTAAGATTCACTGATCTTATTGATTCTCTTTAAAAATTCTTTTTCTTCCATAATTAATCTATTTTATTTTTATAACCATCAAATTGTCTATTTATTTCTATTTCTTGCATAACTTCTTGTATACTATCTTTATCAAGGTTATATAAAAATGTTATAAAGTCATCTACATTATTTACATTGTAATTATTTAAAAATGCTTGTANATCTTTNNNNTATAATTCCCCTATTGTTGTTATTAATTGTTCCATAATTTTATTTTTTTAATCTAAGATACTCACTTGCTCTATATTTTATTTCATCTTTTGATAATTCTAATTCAAAGTTTCCTATGTCTATATATATAGTATCTTTTTTTGGGTGTATAAAAGATATAATATCGTGTAATTTAAACCATTTGTCTGCATATTCTAAAGTTTTCTTTTCCATAATTTTATTTTTATTATCAAGAGCCAATCTNAACATTTTATCTGCATATAAACTGACTTTAATTTCTTGTTCTCTTTCTCTATTCATAATTTTATTTATTTAATTTTTGCATTTCAATTATTTCATCTATAAATTCTTTTATATTATTTAATTCTTCTGAATTAAAAATATCCCTAATTAGATATTTTGTATTAAAAATTAAATTTTCTCTATATTGTTTTTTATCTGTCATTTCCATAATTTTATTTATTTAATTCATTTAAGTATTCTATTATATCATCTATTTTATTACATTGTTTTATTACATCTTNNTTATTATCNTTTATTTCANNATTNAAATNGTTTATTGNAGANTGTATTTTTTCNANCATNTCTACACATTCTTTTATTACAATTTCTTTTTCCATAATTTTGTTTTTTAAAATAAATAAGATTTAAACACGCCATACAGATTAAAATTACAAGGTTGATTTCGCCTAACCTCAACTTATTTATTGGTTTATATTACTATCACTTAACTATACTTTTTAATAAATTCTGTTGGAGATCCCTTGAATATTGTCTTTGTTTTATCATAACCATTTTCCTTAACTTCAATTTCTATTTCTC
>FUFK010045956.1_pt1 | contig 12384 bp, 5 predicted proteins | sample 1021851 | NCBI WGS metagenome assembly FUFK01 (sample SAMEA51879418, study PRJEB19060) | metagenome
TCAGCAGAAGCTAAGCAATTGTTGACCGAAACCTATCCAGTCACTCAGTTTGGTGAACTCCAGACCATTGAATTACAGAAACATTGGATGGCTGGACATGGTTTACATGCCGTAGATTTATCCGAATATCAGTGGTATGATTCAGGTAACCCACTCGCCTGGTTAAAGTCGCAGATTGACTACGGCCTGCGAAACCCAGATTATGCTAGTGAGCTAAGAGAATGGTTGGACAACAGGCTGATTTAGCGCTGGCCCGGTTTCCAAAAAGTCAGCGGAATTGGTGCTTGATTACTCACACATCGGTTAGCAAGGTGGTCGGCGCGCTCGTTCCACCGGTGCCCCCTATGAGCTCTGACATGGCGCCATTCAATATTGCGCAGTTTACCTACCTCAAGCCACAAATTTTGCACTGACTTGACTAACGCTTTGTTGGCCTTAGCTCGCCATTCACCGGTAGCTAAATTACCAGCATATTGAGAATCTGTGTATATGATTGCATCTTCTTGTCCTCCCTCAATAAGTAACCATCTAAGTGCCATGGCGAATCCAGTTAACTCTGCTGTGTTGTTGGACCCGACTTCCGCACCGATAAATTCCTGACTGTCAACATCGCAAACGACAAAGCCAGCAGACTCTTCAACTATTTCTCCACTGCCCTTACCTAGACCATTATCACCAGTAACTATCGCCAATCCCCACGCGGCCGGAGTTTCCGCGTTAACGTTCTGATTCTCTAGACATGAACCATCAACGTAAAGCGCAAGATGGCCAGGATTGGGTGTCACAAGCTCACTCGCCAATCTCTGCCTTGTATGCAGCAGCGTCCATTAGGCTAGAGACTTGGTCAGGGTTGGTTAATGTCATTTTAACAATCCAGCCATCACCATATGGGCTGGTGTTCATGAGTTCGGGAGTATCCTCTGGAAGGAAACTCTCGACGTTCATGATTGCAACACCTGCTGGAGAAACAACGATGAGNAGAGCAAATATTGCCAACAAGGCAGACCAAGAATTCTCTTGAACAGATTCTGGTATTCTCAACGGTCGATCTAAAACATCATCATCACCAACTTCTCGTCTTGACAAAAAGAGGTCTTCGAGAATAAATCGACTTACTGCCCAACTTAACAGAATACCTGTTGCCATCACCAATCCCAATGATCTCTGAATCAAGATTGGAGAAATAATCGCAAGCATGACAGCTGAGATTGTTGTCATCATGGCAACAAAGAGCATTTGTCTTACCTCATCTCTGGAACGAGATGAACGACAATACCAGAACGCTCCATCAACAGCAACGCCCATCACTATAGGTAACGCAATTCCGTCAATAATTGAGAATTGATGACCCGCAATGGTGAGGATGCTCACTGTTGACAACATCACAACTCCAACGCCTGCAAGAGTTGCAGAAGCGATGACAAGGTCTCGTAATCCAAACCACAGTAATCCCAACAATAGGATGAAAGAGGGAATAATGACTGCTCTAAGATCTTCTTCAGCAGTCTCCTTAGCCACCCCAAATAGCAAGTTAACTCCAGCAGTACTGAATTCATAGTCTGTCAATTCAGATGCTGATTCTGACCAATCAAAGAGAGGACTCCAATCAGTAGGTCTCTCATATCCTTCAAGGTGAACAATCCAAAGAATCTCATTGGATTCAGGAGGTAAAAGAACAGATGAACCGGGTAGGGAAGGACATGCAATATTGACTCTAGAATCAGAAGGAAGTAGAACCAACGTTTCCTGGAAGGCATTCATCTGATTCGTTGTAGAATTTTCCGAACACCATCCATCCTCTATTTCTGGTTGTAATAATTCACTCCACTGAGCGGCATTCTCTAAGCTCCTTCCAGAATCATTGAATGCATCAGACCATGAAGAATATGGTGTTTTAAGTTCAACAATCCATGACTCTGTGCTATTCCATGAAATGGATGAATTACCATTCATTAATTCATTTTCAATGGACAGTAATTCCTGAACTCTGGTGAGATTACTAGAAAGTTGACCTCGATCATCATGAGTAATTCGAATAACTAAATCCGAATAATGCCAACTTGCTCGTTCGGCTTTCACTCGCTGAACTGCTTCATCTTCAAACATCAAATCTGTAGACAAAGCTGGATCAACCGGATCTACAATCGCTACTACACTGAGAATCAGTAGAATGGCAATGAAGCCGAAACGAAAGCGGGCCAGATTTGAACTCATTATGTCCATTCATTCCAGTTCCCAGTATTTGGGTCTCTCCACCACCAATTGCCACTTCCGTCCGGATACTCAACAACTTCGTATCCATCACGCATTTGTCCTGTGACAGTTGGAGAAGGTTTTCCACCACCTGGTGCAGACACGGGAGGTTCGCTCCAGCCGCCTGCTGCAGCTGCGTAATCAACTGCCTTTGGCATGTCATCGTTTCCTGAGCGTGAAAGGAACATAATCGCTCCAGCAACGCCAATAATCACAAACACGAGAATTCCGATTGCAGCGCCAGCTACCATTGCACTTATTCCTTCAGAATCTGCATTATCACCGATTCCGTCACCATCAGAATCTGCAGATTCATTTGGATCGTTCGGGAATACATCGGCATTATCTCCAACTCCATCACCATCAGAATCTACTGATTCTTGTGAGTCGTTAGGGAAGGCGTCCTCTGAATCAAGTACTCCATCACCGTCACTATCCACGGGTAAATCTTCATCACCATCTACCTCAATTCCAGAAGGAGATACGATTAGTATCANNGANGTAGGAACATANAATCCACCAGAAACACGGAACTGTAGTGTTCCTTCAATGATAGTGAAATCAGCAGTTCCATCAGAACCTGTTATTTCACTTGCAGCAATATTTGGACCATTCATCAAGGTAACAGACATTCCTTCAATCGGGCTTCCTGAATCCTTGTCGACCACTAGAACTTGTACAGTATCGCCAGGTCTTGGGTCAGCAGGACTGAATGAGACTGTCATTGTCTTGGCTTGTGGAGGTTCTGGATTCGGTACTGCTTCTTCAATATGTAAAGCAGATGTAATGTAAGCATCATCTCCAGTGCCAACCTGAGCGACACTCAAGATTGTATATTCATCAATAGGACTGGAAAGAACTGGAAGGCGTAAGTCTGCACTACTTCCCTCACCCCATGCGATGGAGTTCATATCAGCAAGTAAATCCTGAATCAAGGACATAGGATCTAAATCTTCATCACTGTATTTTGTGTTGCCTTCAGTACATTCGAGGCCATATTCTGAATTGTCGCAAGCAACTCCATTTTCAAAAGCATGCCAACTCATTACTTCAGACTTAATCACGTCATACAATTGGTCAGAAACTGTTGGAACATCAATTAGAGCAGGATCAATCCCCATCTCAGGTGCTGCAATCGCTAGAATTCGCTCAGCAGTGTTATCTCCAAGTGCGATGTTTGTGGTTTGTCCGGGACCTAAATCACCGTTGAGAACTAAGGTTTCAGGTGACGCTAAAATAAATCCAGCATGCATTCCCCTTGGCCAAACCTCTCCGTCCTTAACAACAATCATTCCAAATGCTCCCATAGCAGAAACTCGAATTTCTGAAGTTCTAGAAGTATCACCATCTTGGAACTCAACACAATCACTGTCTCCATCTCCCCACGATTCGTTGGAAATATCAGGGAAGAATGGATCGAATCTCAATGGAGTGTAGCCCCAGCAAACACTGAATTCTCCATCTTCATTGTATACATTGTCAAGCATAGATGGAGTGATTGTGATTGCATGAACAGACCCCGGTTCTGTGTCAACAGAGTAGACTGGGAATCCAGAAAAGTCAGCTACATGGTCCATACCACTAACGGAAAGACTACCGTTTGTGACTACAGAAATTGAGCCCCCCAAACCTGTTAATGTATTCTGGGTAGGATGAGGAGCCTTTGCCTGAACAATCGAAATGTATGTTCCAGGTTTACTTGGATTAATCGTCAATACAGCTTCTCCATTCACATCTGTGTTTAATTCTACAGTTGTGAACACTTCAAACGGACCATCTGTGAAGATTGAATCAATCAATTCAGGAGACAGTTCAAGATCAGATTCTTCGTCTCCCTCTTCTTCTTCTTCAATGGTAAAGCAATACTCGTCAGTGTTAGAATCAACAACAGTATCATCCATATTTCTCAGTTCTACATGAATACAGTAGTACCCTGGATCGAGATCTTGTATGTCAAGTTCAAATCCAGTCTGATAATCATCTTGACCAACGTCGTAATCCATCTGTTCAAAAGAAGTGGGTGAGGGACCGCTTTCATTACCATCAACAATCATTACGAGGAGATTATAACTTTCATCATCACGCCATACTGAATCTGAATCGTAGTATACATCACCTCGAATGTCTGACAATTCTCCTTCATCTTCTTCGAAATCCCAATTCATGTCTCTGATAACTCGCTTAAGTGCCCCTTCGAAGGATCTCTCAATACTTTCTTCGGTGACATCATCAGCATCGAAAACGATATCGTCACAAGAAGTGGGTGCTCCGTCAACGTCCGCAGGATATTGAAGGAGAGTGCCTTCGATGCTCCACTTTCTAAATGTATCATCATAAGCACCTAGATCGACATTGCTACCCCAGTGTGACCACATGACGTAGTCATTGAAGAGTTCGTTTCCATCTCCGTCAAAAACATCCACATCGAACATGTAACAATGATCATCTGTTCCATCTTCATCTTCATCCGTAATTGCATCTCCATCAAGTGAAACTGTTAGATTTTCAACCTCATCGAGATTATTTTCTGCATCTGGTTGTTCATCTGATGCATCATCACAATCATCCCACCCGTTGTTCAATGAGTAGTATCCTACATACCGACTATCGTCATCGCATCTGTATAGTGTGTTAATGTTTACAGATGCTGAATGGAACCATGTAACTCCTTCATCAGATCCATCAGCACAATCTTCATCTCCGTTGTTAACCTGGTATAGTGGAATTCCTTCGTATCCCCAGGCACAAGGATAGTATGTCTCGTATGGAGTTTCATCTGACCAGTCTCCACAATCGTTCTCCTCGTTATTGATTTTATGATACTCCCCGTCAGGAATTTCATTTCCATTATCACAATAGAACGTATAGTCTTCATCATCACCATCATCTCCGTTATCATCATCTTCGTCACCATCTTCTGAGCCAATGAGACCGTTGTCGTTGAGTAAATCAAAACCAGCTTGTGGAGATATTCGTAGTACTGCCACCTCAACTTCTGCTCCCTCAACTGGTCCAACACCATTGTAGACTTGAGATCTGATTGTGATGTCTTCTCCCATCAGACTCTGCTGAGGGGATTCAACAAGAACACCGAGAGCTGAAACTGTAAAAATTTCATCATTACCCTCAAGTCCCATCTGTACAATCATCGATAATGATAGGAGTTCCATTTTCATCCTGAAGCGATCTTCACCTTCTGAATCTCGAATTACACCTGAATCCTTTAACTCATCAAGAATGTCATCAAACTCCCACATTTGATCTTTGAAGACTGGAATCTCAAGAATGCCGACATAACGCTCACAATTCCAGTCGTCACATTGATCATCTGGATCATCTGAGACTTTCTCGAGGTTCACTGAATAACGCTGCTGACCATTCGATTGAGTCACACCAAAATTAATTGAATTGGGATGGGTTTCATCGCTATTCCATACATCCAATTTGATTCCAATCATAGGAGTGTACATGTTATGTTCAAAGGTCTTGAAATCGGGGATTGAGTCCATATCACCATTGGCTCCCAGATCCATGAAATGAGTAGCGTTTTCTTCGTCATACTTTGAAGAAAAATCATCCCATGGACCCTCTCCAGCAAAATGACCCAACCATTCACCGAAATCAGCCAAAACTTCTCCAGTTACATTCCAAGCTGGGTCCTGTGTAGAATCAACTACGATGTTCAGGATATTCTCAGGTAAACTGTTGAACGCTGAGAATGCAGTATTGACATGAGGATAATCATTCTGCATTTTTGCTGTCCAGGCTTGTCCTTCGGGTGTGTCTAGAACTTTCTCATATTCCCAAACAATTCGATCTGGTATCTCATCACCATCAGTGTCTTGAATATCTGTTTCCTCAAGACGATCAGCCATCTCAACAAAGCGAATCAAAAATCTCTGGAATGCAGTCATGTTGTCAAAATCTTCATCCAGAAGTGGACCAATGAAAGCACCAAGACCCTCTGCAATTGCTTCCGGGTGATCGGAAATAGACAATACTGCAATGTTTCGCATCAAGGTTTGAATAGACTCAAACTGACGTTGATTATTTGCAAGATTATCTAGAGCGGTGGTGATGTTATCCCATTCACCTGTTGCAGTCATTGCATCATATGCTGCCTCAAAGTCGCCAGTTCCCTCGAACCGAGTGAAATTCTCTATCAAATCAAACTCACCTAGGTACGGAGGAATATCTTGGAAATCATTCATCACACGTGGAATTGGAAACTGATCTAAGTAAGTCAATACAGCTACAACAAAACCAACAGAAGCCGCAGAATCGTCAGATTCCAGGAACAACATCAACTCTTCGAGGAAATCAGCACCTGCAGACATATTGTACTGGTTCTCATCCCTTGAAGCATCAATCATCTCATTCCAAAGTGCCTGACTGCCTAAAGTACCAGAACCACGGCAAGCATCTTCGACAAACTGATCCCATCCACCGTTATTCATCACTATATCTTGAAGATCTGTAAATTCTTCAGCAATATCTGCAGTTGGATTTGCAATATCCCACGTATCGTCGATGCTCTGTAACACTTTGGAAACTTCAGCACCAAAAATTTCTGAAATTTGTGATGGGTCATCTGTTGCTAGTAAATTTCCACTCTGGGCAGTCACGCTAGCTCCGTAAACTCCACCACTAGCGGTTACAGGAACTGTGTATGTGCCCATCCAAACAGTTGTGGAAGAGTCAAACTCATCGACACCTTGGCTAGTTAGAGCAATAGTGTCAACAACAACAGGAGGACTTGAAGGAGAGACTCCATTAAATCGATCTAATGGGTCGAGGTCCCTGTAATGAAGAATATCGGCAGTCACCAAAGTATTGGATGAATCTGCACCTCGAACATTTGCATGAACGGATACTTCGGTACCAACTGTTGCGAATTTGGTTGTAACATATCCATCAACCTGCAGAGTTTTCGAACCATCGGAAGAAGTATCATTCGGTGCAACAACTAATCCAGAAACTGGTGCTGCAATCAACAAAAAAACTAGTAAAATCGGTATTCGGTGACCTGCTCTCATGGACTTTGACATCATGAGTAAGTATTTGGAGATACTGCCTTATCCTGAAATTTTAATTCTTCAGAAGTTAATCCTCAAACATCAATATCTGAGCAATTGAATCATCCGCGATGTACTGAGAACAGGTTCCAGTATCTCCTTCCAAAACAGTAAGGACTCCAAGACCAATTTGAATTTGCAGAACTGGAATTCCAGCCGATGAAAGGACAGAGGAAAGTGGAGAAATTATGCCTGATCCAGAACCATCAATTTCCCATGATCCTGCAGAATTGATGTTACCAGGATTTACAAGACAATTCGACGTAATTGGCACATCAGTTTCAGATAGATTGACCCACGAGCCAAGAAATCCAGAATCAGAAAATTCAAGNTTATTGGGAATAGATATTTCCGAATAACTAGAAGGAGATTGAACAACTAAAGATTCGCCAATGTTTCCCCGATTAACATTCATTTCTATATCCCAATTTGATATTCCGTTACAAGTAAAACTACCAGGTAGACACGCTCTTACCAATTCTTGGCTTTCTGAAATTTCTNGTTTNATCAAATTAGGTCCTGTTCTTGATTCTGAACCAGTTGTGGTGTCAATGAGAAAGGAGCTACTCGCTTGTTCATCAGACCATGGAGTCGAAGAATGAATTACATGAATCATCTGATTGAATGAGGAAGCACCAGCATCCCAATCAAAAACAAACCATTCCTGTAAAAGAAATCCATCTGAATCACGCTCCTCGATATGACTGATATTCAAGTCCGCTTCAATACGTCCAGAACGTCCTTGTTCGTCAATCAATTCCGTAATAACCACAGTACCAGTAATTCTCTTTCCCTCCAATTCGTGCAGGCAGTTTTCACATTTCTCAGGTTCAAGTTGAGTCATTTGTAATTCAAATGATGCTTTTGCTCCAACATCGAATTGTTTCAAGTTCAAAGAATCCATAGACGAACGAGTAGAGAGTTGTACATAACCATCCAGAGATATTACCGGATCGATTATTTCTTCTGAGTCACTGAAAGAAAATTCAACCCAAGTCGTAGCCATAATTACACTGGCCAAACATAAGGCTTCAATCCATCGAAATTGAGTGCCCATGAATCAAGCGAATGAGTCACACATCATCTTATTACCGCTACAATCTGTACGAAATATGGCAGTTTTAGAGCGGAAGGGGCCAAATATCAGCACTTCTCGGACAGGCCAAGGGGAGCACCATGGCAGACGCAATGACTGAGATTAATAATGCTTGGAATCAGTTCAATGAACTATTAGATTCTGGTACTCAGATGTCGATTTTAACCAAGATTATTCTTTCAATAATTGGTATCGGAATAATGATTTTCATCGAGAAAAATTACATTCTTCGTAGGTGGGAAGGGATTGTTGCAGCAACTGATGCTTCATGGGATGACCGAATTTTTGGGCCACTCAGAACTAGAATCTACATTTTCACAATCGTTGGGGGAGCCAATATCGGCGTATTATGGATTGATTCTGCAAATCCTGGTTGGGCCGAAACGGGTGCTCCACTATTCAATGCCATATTCATTATCCTAGCAGCAACACTCGCTAGCGTTACGGTTAAATTCATTTTACCTGAAATTCTNAATAGATTCCAACGACAATCAGCAGTAACAGTTTCTGGTGGAAATCCACTTCTTGTATTTCTTCTTAGGGCAGTAATTTGGTTCGGTGGGTTGTACCTAGCTCTCTCTGAACTGGGAATAGAGTTATTCGGTGTCCTAGCCTCATTGGCAGTATTCTCACTAATTATCGGATTGGCAATACAACAAACATTGGGTAACATCGTTAACTCATTCATGTTGGCTCTTGATCGTCCGTTTGAAGTCGGCGATAGGATCGAAGTTGATGGAGTAATGGGCACTGTAATGTCGATTGGAATTCTATCGACCAAACTGCTTACTCTAAAGGAAGAGTTGGTTGTGATTCCAAACAACAGCCTGGTGGATTCAACAGTAACCAATTATGCCCGTGGCGGTGGAGATGGAGTTGCGCGTAGAATATCTGTCCAGATGGATTATGGTGTTGCCTATGATGAAGACCCAGCCCACGTAAAACAAGTTATGTTGAGGGTTGCTCGTTCCTGCCAATATGTTCTTTCAGAACCTCGTCCAAGAGTAATGATGACTGAATTAGGTGATTTCGCAAAGGTGTTCCGACTCTTCATTTGGATTGGTGATTATAATGATGAAATTGTTACTAGAGACTATCTAATTGAGAGAATGGATCGTGCGTTTGAGAGAGAAGGGATTGTGATCCCATATCCAACAGCAATCGAAATGGCGACTCAAGAAGTACACCCCGACCCTGAAGTTGCAGCCAAGAAATTGCAAGACAAGGAAGTTCGACGCCAACGTGCTGTGGCTTCCTACAGACTTGAAGAAGCAAGGTTACGCAAGGAACATTCCAAGATTACTGCCGAACTGGAAGATTTGTACAACAAAGTCAAGAGTGGGAAAGTTACTGGAAAAGAGTTGGCAGATATGCAAGATCGTATCCGAGAACTGGAACAATCCCTTGCACTTGATATGGATTTAGATGATTGATTTCATTCTAATTCAGTTCCCAAATTTACTTCACGTTCACCTGGTCTTAGTGAAAACAATACCGGCAATAATACTAGACTTGAGATTAAAGCTAGAAGAATTGCTACAAGGAAAACTTGTCCAAAGAGGCGTAGAGGGGCTAATCCTGACAGATTCAGCACTGCAAATCCTCCTGCAGTAGTGATGGCAGCACCTGCCATTGCACGACCTGTAGTAACAGTTGTTCTAGCCACCCATACATCAGGAGTACTGGTAGGGCTGGCTAGACGTTCTTCCTCATATCTATGAGCATAATGAACAGCATAGTCAACACCTAATCCCAATGTCAGAGCGCCAATTGTAACCGTTTGAGCGTTCAATTGATATCCTAAAATTCCCATTAATCCGTAGACCCAAACTACGACCATTCCCAAAGGAATCCACATGAATAGTCCTGTGACAAATGCTCTCTTCTTGTCCCTCTTTTCTACAGATTGTAATCCAATTAACATAAACAAAATGACAGATGCAACAACCAAGGTCGATAACACCGCAGCAGAAGCGACTCCTTCTGTTACCTGGGCGAGAATCAATGGTCTACCTGCAACTCCCATCTCTCCCTCAGCATCTAATTCATCAAGAGCTCTTGTCAGGCGTTCTTCGAAATCAACAGTATCGCTCCAATCAACAGTAGCAGCAGAAAACTGAATTACAGTTTGACCACCTTCATCTGGAACATATCTAGCAGTAATCTCTCTACCAGTTTCATTGTTCATAACCCATGAAGATAATGTATCCCAATTACTTTGATTGGTTGGATCATCAGTAATCGATTGGAGTATGTCATCAAGAACTGAATCTGTGTTCGCAGACGATTCAAGAGTAGATCGTAAAGATGAAACTTCAGAAGATCCNTCTGTAGATCGAACTGTTTCCTCAATATCTCCTATCATTGTCCAACTTTCAGAAGAAAATAATTCTGATATTGGAATATACTGAACATAGATAGGAGCAGGTGATGCCTCGTAGCGATCAGCCAGAATCAAGAAATTTTCAACGGCTGGAATACTGTCATCCAATTGATCTCTAGTATCAAATCCAACCTCTAGTGAAGTAATACCATAGCCAACTGGAACAGATAGAATTAGAGACACTACAAGAACTTGGAATGGACTCGAAGTTAAACTACCGAAACGNTTGCTAATCGGACCAGGTTCAATCCTTGCAGCTTTCTTTATTCGTAATTTTGCGGGAGGCATTAGTGAAAGCATAGCAGGAAGAAGAGTTACTGAAAGAAGGTAAATCATGAACAAACCTACTGCAATCACCGTTCCAAAATCAACTAAAAATTTCTGACTTGAAAATCTGAACGATAGGAAACCAACCATATCTGTGAAAATTGCGATTAATAACGCCCCAGAAGTAAGGATTGCGCCTCTTCGAATTGCATGAATACGAATTTCTTTCGGAAAGTCACGAAGTGTTTCATATTCGTCATNTGTCTTTTCATCTTCTTCTCTGAGTGTTTCTCGATAACGAGCAACGACATGTATTCCATAATCTACCCCAATCGCAATCAGGAGAATCGGAATAGAATTCATAGCAGCATTGAACGTTAAGTTGAGGATCCCACTGATTCCATATGTCCCTATAATACCCAAAATTGTAGATGCAAGAACTAATGCAGTATCACGTCCAGTTCTAAATTGAGAAAACAAAATGATTGTCAAAAGTAGTATTGACATCCCAAGCAACTGACCTATCTCCGCACCTACTTGAGCAGTTTGTGCGTTGGAAAAATGAGCAAATGAGATTCCCGAAACTGTTGCATTTGTCCCTGCAATATTTTGTGTATCTGAAGTAAGTTGAAGGGTCCAATTTTCAACTTCTGCATCAATTTCCTTCGTTGCTGCTAATTCGTCTTCAGTTACCTTAGTTGAATCCCATCCAACAGACTCCCCCCAAGTATTCAAATCAGTATCAATAAACATAGAAATGGAAACTAAGTCTGTTCGGTTCCATCTTTCATTATCGGGAATCGCAACAAAATTTTCGCCATCTGATTCTTTAGACGGCAAAGATGCAATGATTAAATCACGATATGGGATATCTTGCATGGCAGAATGGAAGCCCATGATACCCCCAAATACTCCTTGAACGGCAGCAATTTTTCCTGCAAGTTGAGGATCGTCTTCAGCAAACTCACTTCCNATTGTAATTCTATTCATTCCGATAATACTGCCCATCGTTGCTTCAAATCTATCTGTTCGATTTTCACCCGAATCCAAACGATTTAACCAATCATCAGCAGGAGACCAGTTGCGTAAATTAGTTGCATTAACAGTAGGCATTGTCATTGGTGCAGAAAGAGTGCTATTCAAAGCCAAATCAAGATTCGAAGAAATATTATCCCCAGTAGATTGGAAGACATCGAAGATTGCAGCATCAATGGCATCAAGCCATGCTGCATCATTTGGATCTACCATCATCGACCAACCATATGCAGCAGAAGCGGGACCCAGAACCGACCCCGCGCCAGTATCCAAGC
>FUFK010020066.1_pt1 | contig 12383 bp, 16 predicted proteins | sample 1021851 | NCBI WGS metagenome assembly FUFK01 (sample SAMEA51879418, study PRJEB19060) | metagenome
AGTAAAAAATAGCACGAAAAAAATTTTACGAATCAAGGCTACAAAAGGCCGTCCTTTATTTGTAAGTGTTCGATATTGCATTTATAGATTAGATAGTATCTACGGTTTTTATTTTTTTGTTAAGGCCTTATGGGTTTAGGTCTATTGTCTTACCTCTGTGTATTACTGCACCTGTGACATTACTTGTTTTAGTTGATGTACCTCCCACAGCCTGCTCTAATATATTACCTTGTACCTCTATTGTATAATTACCACCTACCTTGACATTGTAATCCCCAGCAGCATTGACATTAATTCTACCTTCTTTCTTTGTCACAAGGTTAATGTCACCTTCGTCTACCTGTATATTAATATTAGCATTAGGGCCTACCTGTATGTCATAGTTGTTATCTGCGGCGCCGTCCTTATTAATGTATATCTTATGTCGGCCGCCTATTGTAATATCACTACGACCATCAATGTTGACAAGATTGTGACTAGATGTAATGTTATATGAAATGCCTTTAATAATGTCTATACGGTCGCCGTTAGGGTTATACTCAACGCTGCTACCTGTCTTATGATACAGATGAATACGCTCTTTAGAGGCCGTGTCATCAAACTCTAATAGATGGCCGCTCTCTGATTCGTAAACATGATTGTTAGGGTAAATAGAACCGTATGCAATCTCTGGTTGATCCCAGGTATCTGTATCACTAGCAACAATATCTGTTTCGTCTGCAGCTTTTGTTGCGTCAAAGTCTGCTGTAGCAAAGCCTGTAATACGAGTTGCTTTTCTTAATTCTAAGGCCAGATGGGGATTATCTTCGTCATTGACTGCAAGTCTATTTACATCTGGTTCATCTATATGCCTAGGGAATATTTTATTTGGGTCATAGAAACCCGTATCGCCTGCCTCTTCACTAGGGCGACCAGGCAGGGACCCAACAATGATTGGCTCCTGTGCGTAATTACTATCCCTAAAGAAACCAAGGACCCAAGACCCTTCGACAAGGCCGAGAGGTGTCTGGCCGATGCCCGATATGCCAGATGAAGTAATAGGTAACATAGGCATGGCCCAAGGCAAATCAGCAGTAGGCAGTTCTAATTTATTTTCTGTGTGATAACCAAGACATCTTACTCTGCAACGGCCAAGATATTGCGGGTCTGCCCTATCTTCGACTACGCCTACGAACCAAATGAAACCGTCTTGTCCTAAAAAGTTTTGCATAGATTATATATTATTCCCATAAATGACCGTATCATATCCAGTCAAGCTATTGTTTTTTTCCATATTTATTTGACCTGCGTAGGCATCCGCCGTGCGTAGCACTTCTTTCAGGCCACCTTCGTGTATATCTTCTTTCATATGGTTTAGAGGTATATTTCTCATTATTTCTGTCGTTTCTGTCGTTTTGTTATGCGTCCATAGTATATGTTTCTTACATTATCTGTAATAAGACCTATTATCATATCTCTTACGGCCATATAACCCTTAACAAAAAATTTTTTTACTTCTCGTAGTAAGCCTCCCAGACTTCTCTCTGTTTTCGTTCTTTTAAACATATTCTGATTGGTCGTACATATTGATCGGAAAACCTTCATTATCACTTGTAATCTTTAATGGTCCCATATCTGTTTGTTGACCCTGCCCATATGTTTCTTTAACGCATGTATATAGCGATTGTGAGGTAGTTTCTTCAAAGTTAAATTTATGTCTTACAGCCGTTATTAGCCACCGCCCACTAAGGTTTTTGTCGTATTGTGTAGATTTGATGTCTGTTTTGCCATCGCCTGCCCTAGGCAGGTTTACTCGTATTACATGACCTGCGTTTAGGTGTGTATTACCATAACCTGTTAGTTCTAACTTCATCATCTCCATAAACTCAATTGCCATCTTTCTCTTTTGTGCCGTGTCTTTTACACGATAACCTTGACTCATATTTGTATTATGTGTATTTGCTGTGTCACTTGTGACAAATATTCTTGCGTCTGAATAATCTGATAAGTTCTTGTATGCTGAGCCTGTTGGTCTATCTGACATTGTAAGATCATTAGGATCATAGTGAGTTTTAGGTGTGAAACCTCTATACTCTGCCATATCAACCTCAGCACTATCTTTCTCTAAATGTGGGAATCTATTGTATTCTTCAGCATAGTTATGTTTAAATGTCTTAAATGTTTTGTTATAAGCGTCATATGATATTAGTTTTGACGCATATGTACCTGCTCTTTGTGATCTGATTATGTCAGGCATGTTTGTAAGTTCAAATCTTAATGCGTGTGTCATTGTTTTTAATGGTATCTCATTCTTTGACTCTGTGCTTTTAATATCAGGATTTGAACAAAAAAACTCGAACATCTCTGGCACAGGTTCAAGCGTTGTCATACCAGCTGCACCTGCCTTAATTGTAAAATAGAAAGAGTCTAAACTTCTAAAGTGAAAACCTTGACCGTTCTCAAAGAAAACATAACCAGGTAGTATTGAGTTCTTTGGTTCTGCCCTACTAGCAAGCATATTAATTATGTCGGTAGGTCTTTTGTTAGGTGCAACAAATTTAAAGTTATTATTTGTAGGTTGTATGTAGCATTTCTTCTTGCTGTTTAGACCAAACTCTTTTTTAAATATACTTGCAACAGCGTCATCATAAGGACCATCAAATGCTCTACTAATTCGTACATTTTGATTTCGTATCATCTCTGGTGAACAGAAATTTAGNGTTATCATTTGTACGTTGTCTGATAATGACTTCTTTGTTTCTACNCTATACACAGCCATTCGTCTGTTTGTAAAATCATAACCACCAAAGTCTGGAAATGATTTAGCGCCAGGTGCGTTTGTAGTAGATGTACGCTCTCTTGTAGGTGACTTGATAGGTGTTCTTATTTTAAAGTCAAGGTATTCATGTCCTGTAATAGGCAGACCATTCATTAGATTAAAATTGTCTGTAAAGGTAATATCACCTGTGATAAAATTACTGAATATGCCTTCGTAAATATTAAGTTCTAGTGTCGCTGATTTTATACCTACAATTTTACCTGTGACAGATATAAGNGCTATNTCTGAACATTTAAATTCACCTGCATATTGTATATTACTTGACTCGTAATCTTGCGTTGGCATAATTACCTCATAAGTTTAGCAAATTCTTCTACAAATGGTGATAGGAAATTAGGTTTTAAAACTTTTATTAATGATATATTGTCTTGTCTTCTTCTTTCATATTCATAGTTAGAAACTGCTGTTGCACCTGTTGTATCACTATTGACCTCAATCAGGTGTGAGTTATCTAAACTACTTGTAGGTCCACTTGATTGTGCAATCTCATAATGATGTATGGCTTGTGGGTTAGTATATTTTGCATTTACATATTCTTCAAATTGTTGCTCGCTTAAAGGCCATTCATAAAATCTATCTCTAATATTATTCATCAACAATATAGTCCAATAATAGTCAACTGAGCCGTATAATTTAAATGATGTTAGTTCAGGTGACTCACCAAACTTGACCTGATACTTGTCAAATAAAGCAATATCATTTTTGACACCATCTTTGACCTTAACTCGTTTTAATATATTAGTGACAAGTTTAGGATTTTTATTACCTACAGCGTCATAATACATTTTAGGAAAGTATGAAAAATATTGTGCCATTATCTTCTAGGTATCCTTGTTGTGCTATGTGTGTTATTAAATCTTCTTCTATCAACTAATTCTAATTCTTGGAATGTTAAAGTGACATTTGTTTGTACAGGTGGTGCGCCGTCTTCATCTGCTCTAAATGTTTGAAACTTCTCACCTGCNCCATAATCAATCTTCATGTCTGTTAGAGCACACATTGTCATGTGGTTTAAATAATTATTATTACCACCTCTGTACATATATCTTATAGAAAACTCTGAAGGCACTCTAAACGCTAATGGTGCGCCTTCACCTAATTTTTCAGGCAACATATGAAAAGTAAATGTATCTAAAATTCGTTTTGTTTCTCTTGCCTCTTCTCTGTTTCTAGGCGTCATTTTAAAACTATAATTAAATTGTCTAAATGGTAAACCTTGAAAGACCATCTCTTGCATGGCTGCAGGAGCAAGACCTGTTTTTCTTTGTAGTAATGCGTTTAATCCTTGTGCTGTTGTAAGTGAACCAAAGTTCAATACAGGTTCTATAAATTTAGCAAACTGCAAACCAACACCTTTAGCAGCATCAAAACCACCTGTGTTACCTTTCATAGCGTCTGCAATAGAAACACCTGCACCCACTAACAATCCTACCTCTGCACCTTCATATTCTGCTTTATAGTTAACAGATATATCGTCTGGCATGTATAAAACGATTGAGTCCTTAATTTGATTTACCTGCTTACCTATGTTAAAAGTTTCACCCATTAATTCAAAACTGGTTCTTGCGTCAAAAAATCTTTCTGAATTGCCTAAAAAATCTGCGTTATATTGTGCGTTTTGTGTAGTGTTAGGATCAATGGCAGGTAAAGCAGTTTCATCATCGGTTCTAGCATAGATATTAAATATCATATAGTGGCCATTTTTAGTTTCTACATCTAATGGGTACTTTAATATATGTTTTTCTTCGTTAAAGTTTACGCCTAATTTTGAAGGTGGTGTATCGCTTAAACTATTAATAGCACCTGAAATTTTACTCTTTAGACCTTTTTGTGGATCTTCTTTTGTTTTATTTTCTTCAGCCATTTAAATATTTATCCTAATAGACCACACCTGTTTCTACCGATTGTATTGTATTGTCTTTATTTTTTGCAATCATGTGTGGTAAAAACGAGTCTGTCTTGTTAATTATATTGTTGTTATTTACCTGTGCGTTGTTATTGTTAACCATGCCGTGTCTAAAACTTTTTCTGTTTGCTACACTATTGTCCATCTCTAATTGATCTAAAGTAGCACCTTCATCTTTATTTACAACTGAGCTTTTACGTTCCTCTCTCCGTAATTTTCTTAAACGAGTCTTTTGACTACTATCTACTGGTTCTCTATCGCCTGCAAGATATGTAGCAGTTGCTTTCTTGTCAACAAAACCAAATGTAAGACCTGATAAGAAACCAGCAAAACCTGCTGACGCCTTATCTCTAAATGTTAATTCTTCATCATCTTTATCTAATAAATCACCTGCCTGTGCAACACCTGTGGCAGCGTCAAATATGCCCATCAAAGCTGCAATCGGTATAACAAAACGACCACCTGCTCTTACGATATTTTTAGCATACTTACCTGCTGTACTAATGCCTTTTTTCTTATTTTTATCTACTAATGTTTTTGTGGTTGTCTTTGCTTGATTTTGCTTTAATTGTTTATCTGTTTGACCTGAACCTACTGGCCCAACTCTAGTGCCTGTTTTAGTTTTAGTTTTATTTTTATTTCTTTGATCTTTGTCTTTATTATTAAATGGATTTATTTTACTAAATGCACTGCTTAAAGTTGTACCTAAACCTGAGATCGCTGTGCTTAATATGCCACCTAAACCTGTTAGAGCAGCAAGTGGCAACATAGCACCTAATAGATTTTCAAAGAACCCACCTTTTTTCTGATTATCTTCTTCGGCTTCATCAACTAATTTTTTAATATTTTCGTTTGTTTCATAGGTATTTTCAGCAATCATTTCAAAGAGACCTTTAACCTCTTCGTCCTTTTCTGCTTTTTCTTTTGCAAGTTCTTCACCAAATGTAGCAGATTGACCACTAGATTTTGCTATACCTGCTTGTGTACCTTTAGGTCTGGTATCACCTACTTTATCTAATAATTCTTCGCCAGATGATATGTCATCCTGTGCAAGTGAGTCTTCAATGCCTCGTCTTGCCTCTCTGGATGCTTCTCTTTGTTTTGTTCTTTCTGCAGCTCTTAATTCTTGTTCACCTGCCTCTTGTCTTTCAATCTTTCTTTTGATAAGACCACCTATTATAGGCACTTTACCAAACAATCTATCTGCGATCTTAATTGGTTTAAATTGCTTGACAAAATCTCTTAATGCAAGCCTTGATCTCAACAATGGTCCTGTCAACCCACCTAGTTCTCTTACAACAGGTGCAATAACATCAGCAATATATTTAAATTCTACATTACTAAATCTTCCTTTTGCAACAGACCCAGGTAATTCTTTTAAAAGAACATTGTATTTACCTATTAATTCTTTAATATTTTTGTACGGCTCACTTGCGTCAGCAATACCATCTAATTCATTTGTGAAATTTTGTACAACACTTACAGCCGCATTAGATATACCTTCACGCCTAAAAAACGCCTGTCCGTAACCTTTATCTTTTTGTATTTGTAAAGCAAAGTCTTGCGTTGCCTCTGCGATAGAGATTACTTCTTTTTGTTTTTTCTCTTTTTGATCTTTTAATAGTTTCTTAAAGTCTGCTGAGTCTGCCATTTATTATCTTTTTGGTTCGCTGTTTGATATTTTACTTTTCTTACCATTAACATATAAACCAAACCAAGCTGCACCTGCACCAACTACAACAGATACTAAACCTGCTTGTGCGTTGTTAGGCGCTTCTAATGCCATAAACCATGTTATAACTTCAATAAAAGCATAAGCATATGCAACCATCATAAGTCTTGGTACGGTTCGCCAATTAGATAAAAATTGTGGTAATTCTTCTTTTAAAAACCACCAGACCCATTTGATTGTGCCTACTGCTTTATTTGATAATCCTTCTAACATACTATCCTCTCCTCTGTCGTTCTTCTTCTCTTAATTTATCGTTCTCATCTTTGATATGCTGTATTAACATATCAACATATATTTCCCTTTCCCACGGTAACATCATTTCTAATTCTGTTAATGAATATTTATGATGGTGCATTAACAGAAAATTCACCCGATAGTAATTCTCAAGGCTTTCATGTGAAAGGGTAATTAAAAAAAATCAGATGTACCAGTTAGTTTCATCTCAAAATCTTTACCCGTTTTAGGGTTCTGATATTTGATTGTGTGTCTAATTCTTGGCATTGTGTCAAAGAAAGCCTGTAATTTTGTAAATTGAACCTGTGTCATATTGTTCACAAATTCCTCTAATTCTTCATCGCTGATATTGTTTCTATCGTAAACTTCATCACCTTTGTATATTGTTTGAATAGAGTCTTGTGCCAACTTATATGATAATGCTGTTGATGATTCAGGATAGTTCTTAAATGAATCAGCAGTAGGGTATCTCATAACGACACCATAACCAGGTTCAAACTCTATCTTGTTAGTATGATCCTTAGGTTTATCTACTTTAAGTTCATCAAGGTTTACTTCCTTAATAACAATCTCTTTCTCATCATCTGGACATTTTATTCTCAACTTAACCGTTTCACCGACTGACTTTGCTCTGACCTTTAAGTACAAATACTCAAAATCAAATATAGGCAAACTTTTAATATCTATTTCAGATACCATACATGATTGCATAGTATCAATCACAGCCTGACTAATTTCATTTTCGTCTTCACTCTCCATTGCCATTAACATGACCTTTTGTTCTTTTACAAGAAATGGTCTGTATGTAATGGTCTGACCTGTTGAGGGTAAACTACATGTATATTTTGGTACTTCGTTTAATGGTAAAGCCATAATGTTTCACTCCTTTATTAATTATTTAAAAAAATGGGGGAAATACCTTTCCGCCAAATATTCTTCCCGTAGGGAATCTTGTCTTAACCTGATTAAGTACATCTCTTCCTGCTCTTCTTAATTCAGGTGGTAATTTACTTATAAGACCACCAAATATGCCTCCTATTTTAGGGTCTTTTATTGTGCCCACGCCATCAATATCACCAGTTTCTTGTCCCATTTCATGGTCGTGTTGTGTAGCACTTGATCTCCAATATCTATAATTAAATGTTATTGATTGTTTAGCAAATTGATTACTTGCACCGTATGACAATTCTACTGNNCCTATNGTTTTAGGATANACCTCTATCATCTCACAGAAATAACCTGCTAAAGATAATCTTGCCATAGGTCCTGCAGCTGCATTTGTAGCAGGAAATTGTGTTCTACTAGGTGAGGCTTCAAGTCTGTTTTCATGTAATGGATAAATGAATATTCTACCAATATACTCATCATAAAAATTAGCNTTAAATGTTCTTTCGTTTATAATTAAATTTTGCCACGCCTCAAATATACTACGCTCTTGTAATTCAGCGTCTAGCATAAATTGTAGAGTAATTGGTGCAAATTCTAATCCTCTACCAACTAATCTTTCAGGACCATACACACCACCATAAGGTGTATCTTGTATAGTTCTTTCTGGTAATGAGGCGTCTGAACAGAAAAAGAATAATCTATCCTTAACCGTGTTTCTTGTTGATCTTAAAAAACTAGCATCCATCTGATACTCTGTAAACTCTCTTTGAATATCAATGTCACCTCTTATTGCCTGAGGAAATTCTATTGCAACAAAAAACTTTGCAGGTCTATAAAGGCCTTCACCGCCTGCGACCATACTTCTAAATCTGTTTATTGTAGTTTCAGGATTTGCTTTTTGTTCTAATCTTTTTCTTGCTTTGTTAGGATCAAAACCCTTATCTCTAGGTAAACCTATTCTTATATCAAATGGTCCTGGTATTGGTAATCGTTGTCTGAATATTGCCATTAGATAATTCTCCTACTATCTGAATAAACTTTTGCNTCTGAAGCCTTTTTAAATCTTTGTACAGGTAAGAATATTGCTGTTGCAGCTTCATCTGCATTTATTCTTAAAAATCCTGTTTGTGCGTATGAATACAAATACTTTTTAATTGTAGGTTTAACAATGCCTAAATTTTTTACATCATCATAAGTCACATCAAACTTTGTATTCTTATCAAATCTCTTATCTGTCGCTCTTGCCTGCATACGCTCTAATAATCTCATTCTTAATAATGGTGGTAAGTAATGAAAGTTCATACCCATAAACCCACCTGATATTGCCTCTAAAGGTAATACTAAAGGGAATATATCATAATAGGGTAAGGTCTTTCTTAATTTAGGGTTATAACCAAATAAATTAAGTCTACCTACACTAGGTCGTCTTGCTAGTTTACCTTGTCTAAACAATTCTCTAGCAGTAGTACCACTTGCAATTCTATTTACTTGGCCTCTATACCAACTATTAGAACGGTCAGTATCTCCTGCCTTCATTTTTATTGTGTCAAATACACTTGCCATACTACTATTTATGATGATTTAAAAGGTCTTTAGATGATCTTCAGTAAGTATTTTAAACTCCATATTGTGTTTTTTACACCATGCAAACGCTGTTGCCCACTTGCGTCTGTTTGTTTCATAGGTCAATAATGATCGTTTAAAATATGCTGATTTAATCTTGCCTGGTTTAGGCTTTCTAGTCTGATATTTAGGTTTGATTTCTATTAAAAATTTCTTATATGTATTATTAGGTTGTTTTACCTTCATAAAAAAATCAGGAAAATATCTATGTGATTTGTTGTCAACGCCTCTATAATATAATGTTATTTCTTCACTACCCCATTCAATAATCTCTCTGGTCTTGTCACAATATTTCATAAATCGTTTCTCCCACGAGGAACGATAAACTATTTTTTTAGGATTGCCTTTATATTTCTGTGGGTTCTCTGGCTTGAATAAACCTTTGTAGGCTCGTCTATCAATATTAGGAAGCTTTTTTAGTTTTAACATGTGGTTTTACTAATTCATGTTCAGCATGTTCTGCTCTGACCATAGGCAAAGCGCCTAACATAATAAGTCCTTTTGCATATTTAGGTTTAATACACTCAATAACTATATTATATTGTTTAATAAATTTTTTATATTTTGATTTAAATACTTCTATATATTTTTCTGGTTTAGATGTTGGTAAAGATTTTAGATAAGGTATAACATGTATTTGTTTTTTCTTATTCATCTTATATTTTAACACACCTTTTATGGCAGCACTTGTAGCAGTCTCCATTGATACAGGATAATATATCTTTTTCTCATCATGGTTTTTTAATGTAGTAATAGCCAATTGTACTTTATCATCATTATCATAGTTATATATGTCAAGGTTTTTATTACTCTCAATATCCATAACTTCATTTATGATAGGTGTTAATTTAGTACCTTTCCATCTTATATCGCCTTTTGTTGCCTTATTCTTTTGTTCTGTTAAAACATCTTGTAATTCTAAATCAGTATAATTAGGATTGTGTTTTTTATATCTTCTAGCAGTCCTAATTAGCATAGCCCTAATATCTTCTTTAGTATTATAACCTTGTACTGCACTTTTAGGTTTACCATTTAAATATACTTGTGTCGCTTCAATATTGCTTAATTGTTCAAATGTATTATTGCCTTGAGGTTCCCATATTGCCATAGGTGCATTTTTGTAATTATAAGTGCCTGATAATATTTCGTATCTAGTTTTACCTGTGCCGTGAAAGATATGACCATTATAAGAGATAGCGTGTAGTGGATCTTCTTTTAAAATCCAACCTTCTCTAATACTTTCTTCTAGTTCCTCTTTTGCTTCATTTGTACCACTTGATCTAGGATGTTGTGTTGAAATGCCATCTATTGGTTCCCATTTGACAGCTTTAAAGTCTAGTGCTTTATAACCTACCAAGTTCATAAACTTTTTTAGATGTTTAAATTTATCAGAGTCTTTCCAGTATTTCTTGTTGTATTCAACGTCTTCTGGTGTAAACTCTTGTCTTTTTGTTTCTGTAAGATTAATAATTCTTGTCATAATAAATCCATTATACTTTTTGGTGTGGGTAGCCCGAAGGCTACCCGTTTGAGAAAGTGAGAGAGATAGATTTTAGGAATCGTCTTCAGCTAATTTACTAAAATACGATAGATCGTCTCCATCGTTAGATGATTCCTCTTTCTCTACGGCACCGTTTGAAGATTTAGGTATGTCATTGCTGACAGGTGGGAGGTCTATATCTTCTACGGACTCCGTACTTCTTGTTCCAGTAAGAACCTTATTCAGTTTCTCTTTGAGTTCATCATAAGATTTAAAATTACTTGGATCAACGAAGGCCTTTAGAGCATATTGAGATTTCCATATCTTGTCAATCTCCTCGTCAGTAGGTTTTAATCTACTAACTGGCTCAAATTCAGATTTATCATAATTCCAATAACCATCAACTTTTCTGATTTTTAGTTTAAAGTTAGCGCCTTCCCAGAAGTCAAAAGGATTTACTGCCTTCTCATCTTCAAAGTGTGGGTTCATCGCCTCTGATAACTTGTCAAAGATTTTCTTACCATATTTGAATAAGAATACTTTGCCTTCGTTTTCAGGATGTTTAGGATCGCTGACAACATAGATGTTAGAATAATAAGATAATTTTCTTTTTCTTTTTCTAGCGATCTCTTTGTCTGCTTCTATGCCTGTATTCCATAGTCTAGTATTTTCTTCACTAACAGGATCTTTTTTATTTAAAGTTGTTAATGAGTTTTCAATATACCATTGACCACCTGGTCCTTGAAACGCATGATTCCAGACTCTCTGCCATGGCATATCTTCGCCTTCTACAGCAGGTAAGAATCTTAATACTGCGTAACCATTACCTGATTTATCTAGTTCTGGTTTCCAGAGCCTATCATCTTGGTATGATTTTTTCTTTTCTGGTTGATCTATGGATTTTTCTAGTTGTTTAGTTAAGATGTCAAAATTAGATTTTGACTTTTTTAGATTTTCTAATGCACTTGTCATTTGTATGTATCCTTTGTATATATTGTTGTATGTATTAATTTAAATATTATAGTATTATTTATAATCGTTTTTTCTATTCTTTGCCCATTTTTTTACTTCTTCTTGTTTAACATTATCGTCACTACAAGCTCTTGGCAAAGACCTTTCCTTTATGCACTTCTTCAAGCACTCACAGGTTGAAACAACCTTATCTAATACTTTGTATATTATCTCATCAAACATAGTATCATTATATCACCATTTACGCATTTTGTCAAGCAATTCTGCCTGTGTCATATATGATAATACCTTTTTGTCTGCCCATTCAGACCACTCTTTAAAGGGTTGATTAGTAGGTAGATTATCTGCATTTTTATTAACTTTAAAAAACTTAATATTCTGATTCCATGCAAATAAATCATACCATTGACCTACCCAATTTACATGAGGTGTAGGCCCATTCTCTTTTGCCACATAGTGTTTTGTGCCTGCAAATAGATTATTAACTTTTTCTGTATCTGAAACTAGATCATGGCCTATGAGATAAACTTCATCTGGTTTCTCTTCCTTACAAGCGATAAACCCAGCAGAAGCACCACATGCCCAACCATGATCTTTATATTCTTCCCAACATTCTCTTATATCTTTTGAATAATCAGGTTCTTTAATCCATGAAACATATAAAGTATTATGATTAATTTTCTTTTTCAAAATATCTTTTGTTGCACTAGGATATTCTTTTCTTTGTTGT
>FUFK010041907.1_pt1 | contig 12382 bp, 22 predicted proteins | sample 1021851 | NCBI WGS metagenome assembly FUFK01 (sample SAMEA51879418, study PRJEB19060) | metagenome
AATTGCATAGCAAGAACACAACGTGATTCCGTAGGAACTGAGCTGAGGAACACGCGGGAACATTAGAACATAACGTTTGGTTCGGAGAACCTTAGGTGGTTAGCCCAGAAACGGAGTTTCTTTTCGATGGACGCCACATTTGCGCGTGCAAATCCTCAAAAATTTATTGATTATTTATCCACTGGTAATAAAGTTCTATGGCACTTTATTAATGATCCTTACTGGGGACGAGATGCTAAACAGCCAGAAAATTGGGGATGGTGTGGTAGCGTTCAAGCTAATTTTTTTGGATCTTTAACTAACGAATTTAAAATGTTAAAATTAGATGATCTAAGAAGATTAAGTTTTCATGTTGATTCTGGTGATAATCACACTGTTACATGGTATAATCATATAATCATTGACACAATGTTAAATATTCTTATTTGTGACAATAAATATTATAAGTTGACAAACTCTCCTATTGTAGAACCAAAGCAAAAACTAATTGACCGTTATTATAAATCACGCATTATTTCTTTTAAATTTCATCGAGTAAGTTATAAAATAAATACTCATTCTGGTAACTTTCCTCCTTTCTTATCATAAATACATCTTGCCTTCTTCTTAAAATTCTTCTATAATTTATACTTACATTAGGAGATAACTATGCCGCAGTATATTGTTAGAAAAGGTAAGTATAACTATGAGGTTGCAAAGTTTGATGACACTGATACCCCAGTGGATGTATACCGTTTTCACGCAAGAGGCTGTAGCTGTCCTGCTCGTTCTAAGTCTTGCAAACATACAAAAATGGTAAATGCTTGGAAACGAGCTGGTTCTCCAGAAGGGGTGGTTTATAATGATAGCATTGAAGAAATTAGTAATATTTTTACCGGTTCTATTATTTCCGACTCATCTATACGCAGATGATACAGCCATTGATTGTCTTACAAAAAACATTTACTTTGAAGCAAAAAATCAAAGCATAGCAGGGCAGTTAGCCGTTGCACTTGTTGTTATAAATCGTGTTAAGGACAAGAGATTTCCCAAAACAATTTGTGCTGTTATATACGAAGGTCCAACCTATGAAAGTTGGAAAACACGACAAATTCCAGATTTACCAAAAGAATCAAGAAAATTCTACCCTCGCAGAGATAGGTGTCAGTTTTCNTGGTATTGTGATGGTAAATCAGANAATCCTAAAGAATTAACTGCTATAGATAAAGCTCAATGGGTTGCTTGGNTAGTTTTAAANGGTCATGTATTTGATTTTACCCGTGGAGCTACTCATTATCATGCTGATTACGTCAATCCAAAATGGAATAGGCATAAAGAAGTTAAAAGAATTGTACAAATTGATGACCACATTTTTTATAGATGGAATTGATGTTTGATCTTTGTTTAGTTTCTACCCCGCCTCACTATGATCATCCGTGGTGGGTAGATAACATACTTTATCAGTTTGATAGGATAAACGTTAAACCAGATAATGTTCATGTAATTAAGAATCCCATTCATTTTACCTCTTGGAGTAAACTTGCTCTTTTTAAAAAACATAAAAATAATAGGCAGTATTTATTCCTTGATCTTGATACAATTATTGTAAAAAATAATGTACTTGATTGGTTATCCAATGATTTAAGCATTTTGTTCAATTGGTGGAACTCGTGGCCTGCGACTACCTCTGTTAATAGTAGTGTTATGTCTTGGAGGGGAGATTATTCTTACATCTATGAACATTTTTTAGAAAATGATAGATACTACATCGACACCCTTAAATTTCAGGACTTATACATGGGTAAATACTTTAGTAAAGATCTTAATTTAATACAAGATCGGTCGTGCGCATACTCTTACCGTTGGCGTAAAAAGTCTCCAATGAAAATAAATTATGACTCTACCTATGTTCTATTTAATAATGGGGTATGGAATATGTTTAAAAAAGAATGGAAAGATTACATTTTACAGCCAATTCCTGACAAAGTTTTAGAGGAAGTCTATGCGCGGTTTAAAGCCACTAATTCCTAGGAAACAAAGAGAAGAGAGACAAATTGAATTTGTAACCAATCAACATTGTAATTTTCGATGTTTCGGATGTGATTCTTTCTCTGACATAATTAAAACACCAAACTTTGACAATTTAGTTAAGGAAGATATTGTAAACTGGAGTAAAGTTTTAGTTCCTTTAAGTAACCAGAGTTTAATAAATTGTAAAAAAGTAAAATTTATTGGTGGTGAAACATTATTAGCTAAAAATTTAGGGTCATTTCTTGAGGTTGCTGCAGAAAATTTTACTGCTGACTGGGAAATCGGCTTTCATACAAACGGTTTATTACTTAAAAAAAATGAAGATTTGATACGTCTTTGTAGTGACTTAAATGTAAGAATTTACATTACAATTCATTTTAAAGACAGAAAGTATTTAGAAAGATTAAGAGAAAACATTAATTTTACCCAAAAACTTACTAAAGATATTAGAGTTGTAAACTCTGCTAAAAATTGGTATTCCTTCCATAAGTATGATAGAGGTAAAATTTACCCATTTAATAATGACAGTAAGTTAATGTATGAAAATTGTATTGCATCATCTTGCCACCAAATTTTAAATGGTTACATGTATAAATGCAGTAGATTGTCCAATTTACATGCTGTGTTAAAACAAACTAATCAATTAGATGATCCACAGTGGGAAAAATATTTACAGTATAAACCTATTCATTATTCAAATTCTAGGGAGGAGATTCTTAGATTTTTTAATAAAAAAGAAGAAGATGTTTGTACTGGATGTAATACTACACAAACTTATGATAATGTCACAAAAATGAATGGAATGGCCTTTTGACAAATATGGAAAAGGCTTTTTTTGACTTTACTTCTATACTTAATAAACTTAAAATTCCATGGTGGCTTGATGGAGGACAGCTATTACGTTTGCACAGGGAGGGTGCTTTTGCGTTAAATGAGGTAGATTTTGACATTGGAGTTTTCTATTCAGATTTAAGTAAAACCGTTATTAAAACTATTCTTAATTCTGGGTATACCTACTGGTTTTTGAAAGGCGATAAAGATGCTATGGCTATTGGGTTCCAAAAAAATCATGTTTACTATTTTCAGCTTCATGTGTATTATTCTGAAAATTCTATGATGCGTCATTCTATTTATTTAACTAAACATAAATTGTTAACATACAACCCAACAGCGCCAGAACTTATTGAACATGAGTTTATTGCAGGTGATTTTAAAGAGAGTAAAACTGGGCGGAGATTTGACGCTTTTCACATTCCTTTTAAACCAAAAGAAATTATTTATAAGGGAAATAAGATAAATGTTCCAGAAAATGTAGAAAAGCACCTTATAGAAAACTATGGAGATGATTGGAAAACTCCCGCAGAGGTATGGCACTCATATAAAATGCAATTAAATTTAAAGGCTACTACTTTGGCAGGTAAAGTATTCCCAACTTGGGCTCGTGATACATTTTACATGGACAAATTAAATCACACAGGTCAACCTAACATTGATGGAAAAGTAAATTCATTAATTCTATCGAAGAGGAATAAAGAAGAATTAAAATGAAAAAAGTATTCGCTACTTTAGTTTGTGATCCGATACATTCTGGCCATGTAAACATACTTAAAACAGCTAAATCTTATGGTTATGTTATCGCTGGTTTAGTGACAGATGAGGGTAATCAACAGAAATGTAATCTCAATGGTTCTACTCCTCTACTACCTTATAAAGAAAGATTTGCTGTTTTATCTTCTATTAAGTATGTTGATGAGGTAATACCCGTTCCTTTAGTATTTAAAGATGTTTTACTTGATTTAAAGCCTGATTTATATGTTCATGGGGATGATTGGAAACATTCTTTGTCTGGGTTAGATGCTTCTGTTTGGAGTAGAGACATGATAATTAAATTAATGGCAACATGGGGAGGTGGTATAGTGGAGCCTGCATACACAAAAGATATCTCTTCTTCTTCGATTAAAAGTAATTTTTTTCTTGCTGATTGAAATTTTTTGTATTATAATTAAAAAAATCAAATGAGGAGATTTTATGTGAGACAGTTTGTTTACGATTCTTGGCAAGGCGTGATGAATGCCAAGCATAATCCACTGAAAAACATACCTGACATGCAAGTTAGACACTTGGTTTTACAAGCTCTTGCTTGGATGTGGTGTATCGTTTTTAGCTTGCTTATCGGTGATCTAACATTTTTTGGCACATCTGTTATCGGTCATACCGCTTTAATTATCGGTATTGTTATTACAGTAGCTACATTTGAGACAGCAAAGCGTAAACCATCATCCTTTAGCTTTGTAAAAGGCTATCACACACCAAGTCGCAATCGTGGTGCGGTTTGGATTAACGGTAAGAAAACTACTTTACCAGAAGGCGATCCAGGAGGGGAGCACGAATAATGGCACATAATGTTGAAACAATGGCTTATGCCGGTCAAGTACCTTGGCACGGTTTAGGCAAACGAGTANTACCAGATTTGACACCAGATCAAATGCTTGTTGAAGCGGGTTTGGATTGGGAAGTTGCAAAGAGTCCTACTTACTATGATTCAGATGCAATGGATGGTATGACNATTCCTGATAAATTTGCACTACACCGTGTTACTGATGGTCAGTACATGGACACTGTTGGCAAGAATTGGAAGCCNCTNCANAANCGTGANGCGTTTGAGTTCTTTCATGANTTTGTNATGCAAGGTGACATGGAGATGCATACTGCTGGCTCTCTACAAAAGGGTAAGATTGTCTGGGCACTTGCAAAGATTAAAGACTCTTATTCCGTTGTAGATGGCGATGAAATGGAGCAGTACCTGCTCTTTGTAAACCCACACAAAAGAGGAAAAGCAATTGAAGTCCGCTCTACTGACGTTCGCGTGGTGTGCAATAATACTATGGATTTTGCCCTTGAGTCTAGCTCTTCTCGCCGTATTTCTGTAAACCATAACTCTGCGTGGGATGAAGACTANGTTAAAGANATGCTNGGTNTNGCACANGCTGCATCNGCNAAGTANNNNGANACTGCACANTTNCTTGCNTCGAAAACATACGCTCAACCTTCGTTAGAAGACTTTATTGACCAAATCTTNCCAAACACAGGTTCTTCNGATGAGCGGTCTAAAAATGCAAATCGCACTTTAGATGTTATTCACGAACAACCTGGNGCAAACTTTGCAGANGGTACATGGTGGCAAGCATTTAATTCAGTTACNTACATGACTGANCANGAAATGGGTCGTAATGCNGATAGCCGTCTTACTTCNGCGTGGTTTGGTCANAACCGNACTCGTAAAGCAAAAGCNCTTGATTTAGCACTAGAATACGCCGAGGCTGCATAATGTCTGATAAAGAAAAAAATGCCTAGAGGAAATACTAGGAAAAACTCATTAGAACAATACTATACTCAAGACCATGTGGCAGAGATGTGTGTAGACTTTCTACTAGAACATGTCTCTGCCAGTTATTGGATTGAGCCTTCTGCAGGCGCAGGAATGTTTAAGCATGTCATGGAAGATTTTGGAGAATCTGTAGATGCTTATGACATTGAACCTGCTTCTCATGACATAAAAAAAGCTGATTGGCTCACTGTGAAGATTGATAATCCCGAAACAGTTGTATTCGGTAATCCTCCCTTCGGTCGTGCGTGTTCAATGGCTGTCAAACATTTTAATCATGCTGCAAAGCAACAAAATTGTAAAGCAATTGCGTTCATTATCCCGCCTTCCTTTAAAAAGATTTCAATAGAAGATAAACTACATTTAAATTTTTGGAGAACTCAGACGCTAACTTTACCGCGTGATGCTTTTGAAAAACCTGATGGAACTCCTTATGAAGAAGGTATGATGCAGTGTGAGTTTCAAATTTGGGAGCGCAAAGAAAAACAAAGAGAAAAACGTCAAAAGTATCGCTCTTCTTTATTTTCTTTTGTAACTCAGGATAAGGATCATGATGTTGTAATTCGAACGCANGGTTCTAAAGCAGGAACACTGTTAGAACCAACTGGTGATTGGAATTTTCGCACTTGTGCTTTTATTAAAATTCATGACGGTAAAGCTCTCAAAACGCTAAAAGCACTTGAAAAAAATGGTTATGATTACTATAAGTACTCTACTGCTTACATTCCATGCATTGCACCAGCTGAGATTGCTGTGTGCGTTGATGAGTACCTTTTAAAATAAGTTCAACCTTGCTTTTTGCCTATTTTACTTGTATAATTTAAAAAGAGTCGGAAATAACTCCGGTTCTTAACATCCCTTAAAGAGGGAAATTTAAAGGAAAAAAACCATGAATACTACCATTGAACAAAAAGCAATCGCTAACTTTTTGGATACCATAACATCTAAATCTAAAGTAGACTGGTCTAAGTCTAAATTTCTACCTATCAAAAACTCAAATAATCAAGCTAAAGGCAAATTCGGTGAATTTGTTATTAAAGAAGTGTACAACGGTACACGTGTGAACTCTAATGGTTATGATGTTGAGACTCCTGATGGTTGGAAAGTTGAAGTAAAAACAGCTTTTCAAGGAGCCAATGAGGGTTTTTGGTTTAATCAAATTTATGATACTAAAAACTTTCCTCAAAAAATTAATAAAGACTTTACACACCTAGCTTTTGTGTTTGTNTTCCCTGACGAAATCAAGGCTTTCATTCTTGAACGCCCAGAAGATTTGTACGATTATTTTAGCACAGGATCAACTGGTAATGGTTTTGAGCTGAAAGGTAAGTACAACAACCTTTGCAAAAAGCTTAACAATCACTGGATTGAGTGTGATTTAACTAACTAAAAAATTTCTTGCACCTTAGTAAAAAATATACTACTATAACAGTGTAAGTTGCCTTTGGGACTTACATAACCTCGCTTAAATTNAAAAGGAGAACGAAATGACTCGTTTTGATACTAGCGTCTTTGACGCAATTGAAAATGTGATGCTTGGTAACATTCAACATCTCACCCGCCCATTAAAATCTTTACTCCCTTATGATGTAATCCAGCGCGATGAAGACGGTCGCATTATTATTAACGTGGCTGTGGCTGGTTATACTAAAGATCATCTTGACATTACTTGGAATGATGGTCTACTTACTGTTGAGGGTAAAGGTTTACCGTATGCTGAGGAGTTTAAGGTCGTTTATAACGGTCTCTCTAAGCGTGCTTTTAAGGCGCAGTTCCCAGTGTCACCTTTGTACGAGATTGATGAGGTCACTCTCGATAACGGTATCCTCTCTATCGCATTAAAGCGTAACGAAGATACTATTACTAAGGTGGATATTAAGACAAAAAGCGATAACGGTTTTACTACTATCGCAGCTTAATATAGAGGCGGGAGAGCTTCGGCTCTCCCCCTTTTGGAGCCAACATGATACTCACACAAAAAATTAACATTGACTGTAATGATGAAGCTTTACTTAAAATCATCACAAAAATTACTGATTGGACTCCTTGGGTTATAACAAGAAAAGATAAATTAGGTCACATAAATTTTAATTACAATGGAGAGCAAACAAACTGCGGTATGTATTCTGCTTTTCTCTCTGATTATTGGGATTTGTTACTATCCGTTTCTCCTAATCTTTAAAAGTTCAAACCTAATTTAAAAAAATCCTGGATCACTAAAACTATTCCAAATGGGGGAATTTTTCCTCACATAGATTATCAGCGACGTTCTAGTACTTTACTACCATTAGGCAAAAACAAAGGTGTAGTAAACTATCATTTTCATTATTCACTTCCACCATTTTTTACTATTAAATACAAAGGACCAACTAGAATAAGGACTAACATTACACATAGTTCTATTAACAATTCTACTTCGCCTCGGTATGTTATTCAATTTTATGAGAATTAAATGGATTTACTAATTAGTATTTTTTTCGCTATCATACTTTACATGGTCTTCATTTTTCCTTTTGTAGCTTTTTGTATGGCTGCTGTGAGGAAAGTTATGGATGACTGATTATCGTGTTCAAAAATTAACTAACTATGAAATGATTTTTGATTTTTGGAAAAACAACACTAATTTACTTGATGGGGGTGATTTTGTTCATGATTCTAGGTCTTGGTTAGAAATTTTTAATCATACACCTAAAAAACCCTACAACCCATTAAGTTATGGTATGTTTATTGATAATGAGCTAATTGGTTTGTCTTATTGTTTTCCTACTCCTGACGAGCAATCCTTACTTAAGTTAAGCAAAATGAAAGGCACAACATCAGCTAAACAAGGTTTTGTCTATAAACTTCCTAAAAACTGGAGTAGAATTAGAATGACTGCGGTTAAGGACAAGTATCGTGNTAAAGGTTACGCTTCTATTTTACTTAAATATTTATTAGATAATGTAAAAAGCACAGCTGTTTGGGGACTTGTATCTTTAGAATTGTTTCCTTTGTATGAAAAGGCGGGTTTTATGTTAACTGAAACCAGCGTGGAAAGTTTTAATCAAAGATACTATTTTATGAAATACGATAAAGCATGAATAGTATAGGCTGGTATGATTTACAGGGTAATCATTATCTTAATAAATGGATCTGTGAAGATGAAAATCCACACGGACACATTACTTTTAATTTATACGATGATGTTTTTGATTCTCTTGACTGGACAAAAGAGCCAGAAGAGTCTTACGTTTTATTACTAAAAGAACGTGCCTTGCAACTTAGAGATGAGTATGATTACATAAGACTTTATTATTCAAGTGGTAGTGATTCTGAAACTTGTCTACAAACTTTTATGAAAAACAACATTCCAATTGATGAGATTGTAGTTGTTCATCAAGGAACTGCTAATAATTTAGATAAGTTGGAAAGTGATAGAGAAATTACTCGACGAGCAATTCCTAATTTAAAAAAATACGAATCACAACTTCCTAATACTAAGATTTCTATTTTNGGNACTGAAAGAGANCATTTCGTAAAAGTTTTNACNCANNCAGATTATAGNGAAATTGCNCAAGTNGTGCANATNAANCANATGCATTATCCNTCAATAGCTTANNANATTTTTCCAGAGTTGCAAGAGATTCATAATAAGACTACTAAAGTTTGTAACTTATCTCCTAATTTAAAACCAAAACTATTTTTAGTTGATGGTATTTTTTATTCTAATTATAATGACACTGAGGTAGCTTCTTTTTTAATCGGAGAGAATAATGTTTTCTTTTTCACTGATCCTACTTTTCCAAAACTTCATTTAAAACAATTACACTTATTAAAAAACTACTTTAAGTTAAATTTTCCACAAGTAAAAGAAGCTTTTATTCATGAGAGTAGTTCGTATAAATACTTAATTGAGGATGCAACTAGAGTTAAAATTGATAGGTCCGTTGATTTTTTAAAACACGATCCTAATCAGAAAGATACATTCTCATCTGGCGTGACAATTTTAAAAGTTAGAGAAGCACTCAAAGAGCTTTATTCTCTTGATCGTCCCTTATATGATATGTTTAAGAATTTATCTCAAAATTATTTNAATAAAACNTTACTTGTGGATGCGATCAAGTCTAAAACATATTGTTTAGGGACATAATTAAAGAAGAATTAATCTTGCAAAATGCTTTTAATTTTCTTATAATTACAACATTGAAAGATTATGGAGGTCTTTATGCGTCAAGGTGGTTTTGTTCCGAAGAATCATAACTCAGGTGTATACTGGGTGCGAGCAAATGCTGGCGGCTCCTCTAAATCAAATAATAAACTAGGAGTGTCGCCTATGTGGGATATTGCTGGTATAGTTGCTGGTGTGGTTTGTTTCGTTTTCGTATTGGTATTGTATGCGTAATGTCTAAAAACATACTCTATTCTGTTTACAAGACACATCCCGAGTGGGATTTAGACCGTGATTATTATGGTCCGGCAATAACTACATCTTATGAACAGGATGGGGTTATTTATGTTACAAATGGTGAATANCTTACTCAAGTGAATTACTGCCCCTTNACCGGTAAAAAAGGGGCAGTAACTCCTGAGTATAATCGTGAAAATACTTTTTATAAGCAACTCTCTTTTTGGGAATGGGGATGAGTGAAGATTTTATTACTCTTAACAAGCGTGAGTTAAAACTGTTAAAAGCATACATGGGTCATCATGGTTGGAATGATTTACTTGTTACTTATCCAAATGAAGATAGACTTTATAATGATGACGCACAGGCAATAAAAAAGTACGGCGGTCTTAGACCTAAGTTTGACATGACGGCAAGTGAGATAGACACTTTTAGAAACAAGATAGGCATATAATGGCAAAAAGAAATTTNGGCGAAGTAGTAAGTAAGTGTGGNGTTTGTGGTATTAACGAATGGGACTCNTGTGGNGGTAANCCNGCNNTNTGGCCTTGNAATGTACAAGGTTGTCCNTATGAAAANCCACTTGCTCAAAACATTTCAATCAATGAAGAAACCTGGTCAAAAATTGGTTCTGGCCTAGGTCAAATTGATTTTTAGGAGGAATCATGGCAGATCCCACATTATCTGAAAAGATGAAAGATTTAAACAAAACGTTACAACCCAAAGAGGAAAAAATGGAGACACAATCAGATTTNACTAAACAACTNGATAGCATTCTCGGTAATCTTCGAGATGTTATTAACAAGCGTAATCAAAAAATTGCCGACCTTAGGGCGGAAATTGAAAAATTAGAACAGGAGAATACTGAGCTAGANGGAAAAATAAACAGTATTCTTTCGGACATTTAGAGTATTCTCTTTCAACTAAAGTTTGCTAAATGCTTTTAAACTTGGTAAGATTTATTTCTCGCTAAGAAAGGAGATCAGCAATGTTCAAGATTTTTAGTTTAAAGACAATTGACCCGTCCAGTGGTATCACACAAGCAGCCACATTACGCCAGCGTATTGCTTGGTTAATTGCGGGTTGTCCGATACGAGATCGGAAAGTTGTAGATCGCTTTATTGAGAAGAAGCAAAAAGAGAAAAATGAAAATTTTGCTCGTGCAATATCAAGTTCTAACACTTTTTCATTGCCCAGTAGTTAAAATTTTTCTATAATAATAAAAGATTGAGAGACAAGAGCGCCCCGGCGGGCGGGGACGTAAATAGCAGCCCGTGGACAATTAGAGCACCAAGTCCTAAAACGTGTTCTAGTGGATACAAACCTACTACATCGGTTTGACTGGTAAAATAGCTTTGGAGAGATTCTACCAAGCTGCGTGCAAGTTGATCACTTGCCNTTCTACTGCGAAGTAGACAGTATACACGGTAGTCTGGCTGCGGAAGTTATTCGATACGAGCGGGTTGGGGGCGACGTATCATAGTTATGCGGGTCGAGCGCTGTGCATTGTCGCCTACCACTGCACACAGAGCGCTCCCCAGAAGGCAAGGAGCACTACACGCTGAGTTCGGTCGTGACTCAAAGGCAGGGTGCTTCACTCGGCAGGCGGATTGGCGGGGGCCATGTCGAGATTGTGAGTTATGCAGGGAGGAACTAGTTACCCTATCTCCGAGTATAAACGGGTAGCAAGGCATGATCTGACTCGGAGCACTCGCCGNCCAAAGTTCCTCCCGCCTNAAGTTTTTAGTTGCTTANTGGTTAAAAGTTTATTATAATAAGTTTACAAGATGAGGGAAGGGAACGCCTCGACTCGGTTCCCATGTTTCAGAGCTTTGAAGGGAAAACAAATGGCTGAAGCAAATACGAGCGAAGAGAAGACCCCGAACTACACAGATGAAATGGTGGAAACCGCCGTTCAGATGTATCAGGAACTCGGCAATGATGGTCTCGATGAGATCGCTGAGGCAATTGGAAAGAACGTCCGTTCGGTCCGTTCTAAGTTGGTCAGGGAAGGTGTCTATGTGGCAACTCCCAAGAAAGCCACGAAGAAGGTGGACGGTCCTTCCAAGAAGGAATTGCTCCGTGACATTGAAGCTACCGGATTCGATGTTGCTGGGTTCGAAGGAGCCACTAAGTCTGCGCTGACGCGCTTGCTTGGAGCAATTGCCAACTAAGTAGTACTACTGAAGGGAGCGAAGCCATAATTCGCACTTANATTAGGGTAGCCAGTCCCTACCTTCCTTCCAGCGAGTGCTATGTAACTGGTCGTATTAAAATAGCCGGTATGCTAAGGTAGAATTGGTAACATGCTCCTTAGACACGTTAGCGAAAGACGTTCCCGACATGAAAAGTCGAAAAATACATAGTTAGACCTACTTGAGGTCAGTCGTAATGCCGGGCTATGGCATATCGTCAAGTATACAGACGGGTTTGGTTTATTCCTTAAAACCACGCATTCGTAAGCGCGTTACTCTTACGGAGATGAACAAGCTATTCATCGTGGAGACGGGGTATTGTATTACAATATCCCGTTTTTCATTTGCAACTTCCTTAAATTTTTGTTATTATTATCACACTGAAACAGAGGAGCTACTAATGCCTAA
>FUFK010047875.1_pt1 | contig 12379 bp, 10 predicted proteins | sample 1021851 | NCBI WGS metagenome assembly FUFK01 (sample SAMEA51879418, study PRJEB19060) | metagenome
AATTGATACAGAATTAGGAGGTTTGACTTTGTACTGACTTGCTGCTTTTGCTGCTTTTTCATTACCTTTTGCCTTTGCACCAAGACCAGTTTCAAATACAGACGCACCGATAGCACATGATAGTTCGCCATCACAAAATAGATCTATGAAATCTAAGACTTTATTAAGTAAGTTTTGTATTTTATCTCTTGCACCTTTGATAGCACCTGTAACACCTTTTAAGACACCCAATGCACTTTGTATCATGTCCATTATCTTCTTCATGATTTCACCGAGGAAGTTTTGAACTAGACATAAAGCAGTATCTAATACATTCTCTAGAAGATCACTAAGCATACCTTTAATAAAATCACCTAATTCATCTAGCATTTGCTTGAATAAGCATGATACAAGATCACCAACATCTTTGAGTTGTTTTTTGACTGCATTATCTAACTCTGGATCTGGTATGCCAATCTCTTCAAGACCTTCCTTTACAAGTTTATTGACATCTTCCATGACGACGCCCTTGATATTAGCAGTCAGTCCTGTAAGTTTTTTCTGTATGCGTTGTTGTGTTAGGTTAATTTCATATTCTAAATCAACAACTTTACCAGTCTGTTTGTCAATAAATTCATCTATATCATTCTTCTCTATACCACGAGCAAACTTCATGAACTCTGCCATAGGACCTTCGAGTTTTGTAGCAGTCTCTGATCCACACTTACCGTTACCAACTTGAACTGTTACTTTTTGTTTTTCTGTTGCTGCCTTTTGCTTTTCACTTTCAGTCTTTGCTGGACCACGTTCATTTTTAGTATCCTCTGTTCCTTCTTCATTCTTATGTCCTTCATTGTTAGTAGCTTTTTCATCTACACCTGTTTCTTCATTAGTTTGAACTGTACTACCAGTATTNGCTGCAGAACTACCATCACCATTATGATCTGGAAANTTATAGTTTGGTGTTGCTAACTGTGCAAATCCTTCTTCNTTACCTCCTGCTACACCATAACCACTAGTCGGGTTCTCGTCACTGATTGACCCCATAACAATAGGAATCTGTGCAGATGAACCATCCATAAAGAAACCAACAACCCAACTGTTAAGTTGTAGTTGGTGNACTGATCCAATACCAGAACGTTGTGAATATATGGGTGGCATCAATACCTGTGCCCATGGTAAATCTCTTGTAGGTAATTCTTTTCTGTTTGGATTATGATATCCTATGATCCTAACTTTTACTTTATTAGTCCAGTCCCAGTCACCATAGTCAAANTCACCATTGCCATCTTCTAACTCAGCATTCCAAAATTTTGCACCATCATTCTCTACCTGTCCAATCCACCAGTTAAATCCTTCTCTACCTATAAAATTAGCTATATTCATGAGTCCACTTCCTCTCCATCCGAGTCAGTAAATAGTGTGAGTCTAGAGGTCATTTTATCTTCACTACTCTTAAATGTTCTTTCAACTCTACCAATAACATATTTACCAGAAACTGCATAGTCTTGCTCTCTATCACTAGTTCCTTTATATACATCTAATTGCACAACTTCACCTATCTCTAACGAATAATCTGCCACAAAATCAACTATCACTTTTTTACTATAAAATAATTTTTCCCTTAAACTGGATTGTGAAAGTTGCTTTGTGAATCCTTGTGTATATGTACCCTCAGTAAATAATGCAGAGTCTGATACCTTAGACATGATTCTAGTGTATGTTGCGTTAGTATCAAATCCTTGATAAAACTCTGGTGTTATACGAGAGTTCATTACGCTAACATCTCGATAATATTTATTGATGTTAAATGGNTGTTGCTCAAATTTCATATCTTTCAAATCCAATGTCATTACATTACTTGAATATGATCCTAAATTTAAACCACTTAATAAATCAACAGACGATTCTACAGTCAACGAATCAAGTGGAAGAATTCCTGTGTCCTCTTCATCTTCCATTTCGTCTGGGTCATGTCCAACAACCATTCTTATTACAGGTTCTTTAGATGAAAAACTATCATATGATTCAAAGTTATATCCAGATCTTGTTTGATAAAAAGCATATCCTGCAGTTGCTGCAGGACCACTACCTTTTGTAGCTGGTATTGCTTTTGCTGCTAACCATCTAATCGCAGTAAATGGATTCCAATATGGTGATACAAATGAGAAACTATTAACACAGGGTTCAAAATTCAGTAATCTTTCTGAATTTATTCCCATCAAGTCAGTTAGTATCTCGTCTTTTACAATGTCATGAATTTTTATACCCATACCCTTTCCAAATCTTCTTGATACTTTATTAGCAGCATTATTTAAAAAATCTGGAGTGCATAACATTAATACTGCTGATGATTTTCCACCAATATTTCTTCTGTCTTGTATGTCATAAACGACAAACTCTCCACCAAGTTCAGTTTTATTTTCACTATCTGCTATGCGAATGAATACAGGTTCCATACCTTGTAGATCTGATAAGAAACCAGTCTCACTATCAGTTACCTGTACCTCCATAGTTATGGAAGCTTGTCTAATGTCTTCAGTATATTTGACATACAATACCTGATTCACTCCAATGGGAGGATAATCCGCAATGAAGAAATTTACTAGTTGGAAATTAGATTGAGTATTGACTGACATTAGAATTGAGACGTTGTGTTATAGAGATCAATATACTTTGATTTTCTAATTGATGGTTGAGCAAGTGCACCACCCTCCTGTTGCATTGGAGGTGGACTTTTTTGAGCAGCTGCAACATCACCTGTTCCTGCAGCAAGTGCAATATCTTTCTTGGTTTTGGCGTCAGCACTATCTCTATTTTCTTGTATTGTCTTATCAGTGAGTTCTGTTAAGTTTGTAGTTTGCTCTTTGTTGAATACTCTCTTCATTATAGGATTATTCTTCATCATGAATTTTGCCATCATACCAACAGGTGTCATGCCAAATGCCTTACCAGCTATACCTTTTAGATTCTTGAACGTCTTACTATTTGCAATGTTTTTGACACCTTTGAACAATTTATTTCCTGCATTGAACGCCATACCCATAGGTGTTAGGTTGAACAGTTTCCTAGCAAGACTCTTACGTTTTTTGATAGGTTGCATTGCTCTAGTACCCTTGCCACCATCACCAAGTCCTATGCCATCAGCAGTTCCTGTGTATGGTGCACGTCTTCCTTCTGTAGGATCTCCAACCATAGCACCGCCAGGACTTTGAACTATAGCACCACCTGTGTCTTCTCCACCTTCTTCTCCACCACCACCGCCAACTTTACCTCTAACAAAGTTAATCGCTTTNGCAAGGAGACCACCTATNACTGATCCACCTTTCTCTTCTTTATTATCATTATCTTCTTCATCATTAGCAACTTCAGCACTAGCAGCACCTAACTTAAATGCATTAGATATCTTAGATATATTTCTGTTCAATATCTTAGATGCTTCCTTACTTGGTGCAGGAATTTTCTCTAGTAAGTCTGTCATTGCAACAGCAGCAGACTTAGCAGGAAGTGCTAGGGCATCCATAAATGCCTTCTTCATCTTAGGATCTATGTCAAATTCATCTTCTAAATCTTTCTTTACTTTGTTTTTGACTTGATCTTCACCTATTCCTGCATCTTCTAATTTGTCAACCTTTGATATATCTCCTGCCTCTGGTAAATCAGGGTCAATACCCTGTGCTCTCATCTCTCTACGTTCTTTAAACTGTCTTATTCTTTCTTCTTTAGACAAGTACTCTCCAGTCTTGGGATCTACACCCATTGCTGCTACTGGATCTGGTACAAGATTTTGTTTTGGTTCTGGTTTTGGTGCTACATTAGATCTACCTGTTGAAGTGTCCGCTTCACCTTTACCACCTTTACCAACTGGACTCTTCTTACCAATTCCTTTGGCAACTTTTGCTCTATCTTTTATNAAATCGCGTAGTCCTTTGCCTACATTTGTTAGACCTTTACCCGCTTTACCTATTCCTTTTTTAATTCCTTTGCCAGTTGCATCTACTGCACCTTTGACACCTTTCTTGATACCTTTACCAGTAGCATCTGCTGCTGATTTTATACCTTTGCCAGTTGCATCTAATGCAGCTTTACCAGCTGCTTGTGCAGCCTTACCTGCTTTATCACCAAGCAACTGTACGTTCTTGCCTATGGACTTGCCTATACCCTTAGCAATTTTCTTAGCACCATCTGCTAAGTCACCAATATCTACGCCTGGCTCTACTTCTGCTGACTCTATCTGATCAACTCTATCTTCAAGCAATCCAACTCTCTGCACCACACGACGTTGTGACTGCAGAGATCTCTGCATCATTTCATGTGAAACTGCTTGTTGTTTATCGGAGTCGCCAGGTAATTTCATTCGCTATAATCCTCCCATACCGTATATTTAACTCCTTTGCCAAAAGGATCAATAGAAGCTACAGACCTTTCAATGTACTCCTCTCTTTCTTTACCCTTTAAACTATAAGGAACTGTAATTATTTGTGGTTGTTGTGGTACAGGAACAACTTTTGGATCGGGAATTACATTTCCTGCTACGTTTGTTGTTCCCTGTACTACTGGTTCATTGTTTAGAGTTGATACTGACTCTGGCATTGTGCCAGGTGCAGTAATACTTGATGTGTCTGATTTTTGTGGTTGTCCTCCTGATTTTTGCTCACCTGATGATGGATCGCCAACAGGATCATCAACATTAGGTATCCATTTATTTTTGCCAGGTCGTAACCATTTATCATTATTATCGTTGTTTATAAAATCGAAATGTACAGGATCTTTCTCTCCTTGCCACTGGAAACCAAACTTCTTACCTTTATCTCTCATCCATTCGTTTGCTTTAGATGAGTAGTCAATATCAATCGCCCAACCTTGACCATGTGGTGAGTTGCCAGGTTGTGCAGGATTAATTACGTTCTTGTCGCCCGCTTCTGCTGCGTCGACTAATGCTTGTTGTTGCTCTGGACTTCTATATGATGATGTTACACTCATAGGCAAGTTGATGCCATCTTTTGCTGCACGATTAACTGCCCTTGTCCATGCTTTCATAGTTGGTGGGTTCAATACAATAGGTCGACCATACATGTCCTTTGTAGGATCAGGTGCTTGTAAACCAGATTGCTGTTCCTCTGCTTGTTTTTGACCTGGCAATACGCCCATGTCTTTAGCAGCAAGTGTAGCATCAAGTCCTATGGATACAGCAGTACCAACGCCAGGTATTGTAGATGCTATACCAGATGCTGCTTCAAGCATTGCACCTTTAAAATCACCTTTCAGCAATCGTTGTCCTGCAAATAATAATCCTGCACCCATACCAACAAAAGGTATCTTCTTCAATAGTCCTTTACCTAGTGCCTTTGCACCTACCTTTGCTAATGCTTTACCACCTACCTTTGCACCAATTTTTTTGATACCTTTCTTTAATATTGTTTTACCAGCTTTACTTCCAGATTTAAGTAACTTACCAGTTGATTTGCCTAACTTACCTAGTGGTCGTCCTAGTTTTTTGACACCCGCTGCTGTGTTCCTAAGAGTCTTTCCTATCTTAGTCTTCTTGAACAACTTACCTACCTTAAACTTTTTACCTAAGTTCTTGAGATTTCTAAAAGTTCGTAGTAAATTAAATCCACCTCCACTTTTCTTAGGATCTTCACCCTCTGCTTTTTGCTTAGGCATAGCACCACTCTTTGCTGCTGCCTTGCCACCCCACCATACTAATGGTGCTTTTAATCCAATAACTTTTTGTGGTTTTGGTGTCTCAACAAGACCAAAAATACCTTTTAATCTATTTGTTTCTGCTATTACACTACCTTTTGCAGGGGATGGAGGTAATGTTTTTAGGAAACCAAGAGACGAACTTATAATTAACGCTGCACCCTGTCTGTATACCTGTTCTACTGACTCTCCATAGTTTTTTACAGGAGTTACTACCTCTGGTTCTTTCTCTCCAACCTTTGCAATAGTTTCACGTTTTACAATACCACCCTTCTGCAATGCCACTTCTGGTTGGTATGGCATACTTTTTTTAAATGCTACTTCCTTTATCCTTTCTTCTACTATCTCTTCGTACTTACGTTGCTCTTTGCCTTCTTCTTTCTTAGGTCGTTCTATTGCTTCTGGTGCACCATATGATGTATTCACATCATCTATAGGTATAGGTGCTATAGCAGGAACTACTCTTACTTCATCTGAACTTGTGACAGCACCAGATACTCCTGCAACAAGATTCTTTGATGCATTCTTTAAAAAATTGGTGATTGCTGTTGTGTCCATTAGCGTCGGTTTTGTTCAGCGATGCGATCTCTCTCCTTTTGAAGATGAGCTGCTAACATATTCACATACACCTCGCGTTCCCAAGGCATCATATTCTCAATGTCTGTCAAGCTATATTTATGGTGTTGAACGAGAGAAAAATTAGTCTGGTAAAAGGTCATGATGCCCTCGTGGAAGAGGGCTATGCGAAAAAATCAGATAATCCTTCTAGTACAACCTCATTTACAACTTTAGTCTTAGGATTCTTGACCTTCAATACATGCTTTAAACTTGGCATTGTTTCAAAGAATTCCTGTATTCCATCAAACTGTGAGTTGGTCAACCCTTCTACCCAGTTTCTAGANTCNTCAACAGAGTCAGGAGTGTAATCTTCTTCACCAACATATACTCTCTTGATACACTTAGCAACTAACTCATATGGATCTGGTTCTTCACCTATGAAGTTAATCTTAGTAAANTACTCTAGATCAGGATACTTCATTTCAATAGTNAGGTCATCACNTAATTTAATNATATTAGTATGTCCCTTTGGAAAATTAACTTTGACATCATTGACCATGAATTTTACATCCACTGTGGTCTCATTGTCNTCTTGACACGTAACTTTCATCTCAATCTCTTCACTGATTGATCTAGCACGTATTTGTAAGAAAAGATATTCTATATCAAACAAAGATAAGTCTGATACCTTGACCTTTGTAATTAAACAATCTTGTATCGTTTTAGTTATAGCGTCTAATATCTGTTCTTGATCGTCGTTTTCTAATGCCAATATTAACAACTTCTGTTCCTTGACGAGAAATGGTCTATACTTAACCTTTTTCTTAGTAGAAGGTACAGTTAATGTATAGATTGGCGTCGCAATCTCAGGTAATGCCATGATTTATAAATTCAGTATATTATATAGCAACCTAACGGAAGGTTAATAAGTGACTATACTCATAGTAGAATCCTACAGTTACCTTAACAAGTTGTGCAGGTCCTGCTGAGTATGGTATTGATGCTACTGTATATGGATATGCTTTTGTTAGTCTAGCGTTCCATGGGTTTTTATAATCTCCACTATCTCCACCTATCTCTTTTGGTTCACCTTGAGGTGAATTGTATTTTTCTAACTTGNTTATAAACATNTCNCATGCATAGTCTTCATAGTAATTAGATGCCAATGCTCTCTTATATGGTTGATCATCATAAAAGAACTCAGGATTACCAGCTACACCATTCTGTGTAAAGTCTTGCCATGCTCTAAAAAATCTTAATGGTAGTGATGTTCCATCCATAAAGAAACTAACATCTAATTCATTATANACNTTNGCNGTTGCCATCTTTTGTGTAATACCNTTGTGCACTGACTTGACATCAAATGCTGAATAGGTCACACCTGGCAACTGTATCTCATTACATAACAATTGTAAATTCATTGTGTCACCATTGTCAGTAAGTAGTAGAAAATCCTCAAAAACGTTATCGTCAAAGAATTTTTTCAACTTTGGAGTTGGTTGGAATGAAAATTGGTATAGATTAGACGCAGAGATACCACCAGACTTGCCAACAGCCTGCATGAAATTCTGTAGTCCTCTTGCGGATGCCATAAATAACCGTATGGTTTGATATATGTATTTATGCTAAATTTTAAAAAAGGTAAGTACAGAGTAATTAATTATAAAAAATACAAGGGTGATCCTACTGGAGTCGTGTATCGTTCTGGTTGGGAACATGANGTTATGAAGTGGTGNGACAGNAANCCAAANGTNANAAGATGGTGGTCTGANGANNTTGCTATNCCATANAGANNACCNANAGANGGNAAANTTCATAGATATTTNCCTGACTTNTGGTGGGAGATAGNACANGATGGNNAANTNAANAGATATCTNATTGAAGTTAAACCNAAAAGAAAANNAGAANNACCTAANAANNNACGAAGNAAANNTTATTTGNANGAGNGTNNAGANTATGCANTCAACCAAGCCAAGTTTGAACGAGNAAGAGAGTGGGCAGCAGCANCANNGATGCGAGTTCGTCGTCATCACAGAGCGAGACCTCAAGATTCGATGGACTNATAGAAAGTCTAAAAGGAAATAAAATATCCAATTCTAAACTTAGAGAAGAAGTATTNAACATACTATTAGACGATGCTACTGAATCTCCAGAGACAGGTAAGTATTATACTTTTGAATATGATCCTAAATTTGCTGACAAATTGAAGGAATGGGATGAATATCCTTTAGTATATGTCATGGAGTTTAAGAAAGATAACTTAATTGGTGCAAATATACACTATATACGTGGTACAAACTCACGATTAAAGGCACTAAATAATAAAAGGTTTCCTAAACGAACTTATCGTCAATATATACCTAAGAGAGCAGACAGCATCTTTTTTGAGATACAGGAAAGTGAGGTGCAATTATTAAGTACGTTGCCCTTAGAAAAATTCAATTACAATAGATGACACAGAAAAACACAGTTATTGAATATCCAACTGGTCTTTCAGCAATACCATACGCATCTTTCCTACAGATAGAGAAGTATAGTTATGATGAGGCACAGAAAACTGTGGCAAAAACTTTTAATGATGCAAACGGATCATATAATAGAAGTGTAATATCAGATGTAGTAAGGTTTGGTGCTAACAGATTAGCAGAAGCATATGGATCTGGAACACCGACAGATAATTTTAGTGATTATGCATTGAATGAGTATAAAACAGAAAGTGTGTTACTAAGCACAAGAAAGACCTCAAGAGGAACAAAGAAAAAATATTCTGGTAGTAGAACAATTAATATTACAGATCCAAACGTAGATCCGTCGACAAGAGTTGTATTNAAAAATGGTGAGACAACAACTGTAGGTCAGTTGTTACAAAAGAAACAAGATTTAATAGACAAAAAGAATAAAGGTTTGATGGCAGAGAGATGCATGTTGCCTTTACCTAATGAATTTCAGTATAAGTATGGTGCTGATTGGAGTAATGAATTCAAGTTAGGAACATTAGCACTCGCTGCTGATGAAGCAGGAAAGTTTGCTACGTTAGCAACAGTTGGTGGTGTTGCGGGTGCGGGTTTAGAATTTGCTGCAGGAAAGTTAAGTCAAGGATCTAATATTGCAAAGGTTGGTGGTGTCGACACTACAAAATTAGTTCAAGGTTTCACAAAAGGTGCAAAGAATGCGACTGATCCATTTAAAGTAAATAGTCCATTAAATCCTAAGAACCTTGCAGGATTAGCAGGACTAGCACCTAACGAAAACTCAATACAGTTTTTTGAAAGAATGCAAGGAAGAGAGTTTGGTTTTAGATTTGAATTAGCAGCGAGAAATAAAAAAGAGAGCAATAGAATTATAGAGATAATAGAATGGTTTAAACGTGGTATGCACCCTAACTCAAAATCTGGTAGAGGTAGTGCTGTAATGCTTACATTCCCAGATGTATTTGTATTGACACCTAAGTTTGTCAAGTGTGATGAAGAAGGTAATCCTTTGGGAGATCCAATACAACATCCTATGATGCCTAGAACAAAACTATGTGCATTNACTGGACTGACTATAAACACAACACCATTTGGTCAACTACAAACAATATTTGATGGATCCATTCCTATTGTTACTATGGAACTAAACTTCAAAGAAACAACAAAACTTACACGTGTGGATATGGAAGGTGCAACATATACAGACAAGAGAAATTCAAAACTCATCGCAGGAGTAGGATTTACTTCTACATCAGAAGGTGGATTTATTGCTAATGAAGACGCAGCATATACTGGGGAGGTATCATTCTAATGATAGGAAATTTGCCAGATTTATTATACAATGTAGGGTCAAAATCTCTTGATCCAGATTTCTTGTTGGTAAAAAATATATGGAAACGTGCAGAAATACTTAGAGAGTTCAAATCACAAGTTAGTTTATTCGTAGAGGATAACGTACAAGATGGTGAGAGACCAGAGGACGTTGCAACTAGATTGTATAGAAATCCATTTTATAACTGGACTATATTTGTTATAAACGATATAACCGATTATTATGCACAGTGGCCTAGATCTGTAATTCAATTACAAGACTTTATTAATCAAAAATATAGTAATCCACAGGCAACTAAACATCATGTAACCACAGAAGTAAAAGATGCTAATAATAATATAATTGTTCCTGCAGGAAAAGTAGTGCCATCTAATTTCCAAGTATCATATTACAATGGTTCTACAACAGTTACTGCCAACCCAGTAGTGTCAGTAACGAATGCAATGTACGAGACAGAATTAAACAGTAAAAAACAAAATATACAAGTAGTAAAACCAAAACTAATAGAAGATTTTGTTGCGGAGTATAAGGCATTATTAGTAAAAGGAAGAGTCACCACAGTAGCGGGTGGTACGTCAGATATAAACATGTAATAAAAAAGACCCCCGAAGGGGTCTTATTTTTTTAGTCGTCTTGTGCTAGTTTAGCAAAGTACGATAACGTATCAGTTTCTGGTGCAGCAGATGGTGCTGTCGTGGCAACTGGTGTTGGTGTTTCTGCCTCTTCTTCAAAGACTTCTTCATCAACTGGTTTAGAGTAGTTACCCTTCAATGTAGTCTCAAGACGTAACTTAAGATCTTCATATGACTTGAACTGATCATCAGCAGTAAATGCTGCTAGACTATGTTCTTCTTTCCAGATTGCTTCCAACTCTTTGTCACTAAACTCACCTAGTGTAGATGGTTCAGCAAACTCAGACTTGTCGTAGTTCCAAAATCCTGCAACTCTTGTAATCTTGAGTTTGAAGTCAGCACCCTTCCAGAAATCGAATGGGTTTACTGGTGTCTCATCCTCAAATGCGGGTTGCATTGATTCCATAATCTTATCAAAGATTTTCTTACCATACCTGTATAAGAATACCTTACCTTCGTTAGAAGGATTTGCACTATCTTTAACAACATAGATGTTGCTGTAATAGTTTAACTTACGCTTTTGTTTGCGTGCCTGATCTCTTTGTGGAGATCCCTCTGCTCCTGCGTTCCATAGTTCTCTGTTGAGATCGGATACAGGATCTTTCTTACCTAAAGTTGTTAAGGAGTTTTCAATGTACCAACCGCCAGGTCCTTGGAAGGCATGACTCCAAACTTGTGCCCATGGTAGGTCTTCACCATCGGGTGCAGGGAGAAATCTGATTACAGCGTAACCATTTCCTGCTTTGTCCACCTCTGGTTTCCAGAGACGCTCATCAGGACCTGCTTTTGTTTCGGTCTTGTTGAGATTTTCTGCTTTAGAAAGTAAGTCTTGAAAGTTAGACTTCTTAAGTGAAGCAAATGACATAATCGTATTCCTCGTATTTTTGTATTTGAATATTACTGCAATGCAGCATTACTATTTATTATAGCAGAAAAGAAAGTCTTTGACAAGCTGTTCTGCTCTGTCCTCTCCGAAGATACCTTTAAGGTATCCACCGACAGGATCCAATCTTGTCATGTACGTATCAAAGTCAGCATAAACTGAGGTGTCTTCACCATAAGGTTCTACTGCATCTACCATTCTAAAATATGCTTGCATATATTGTGCGAACTCTCCGACATATTGATCTACCTCATCCATCTTACACTTACGCACAAAAATATTCTCTGAGAAGTGATTACCTTTCTCAAAGAATCTATAGTCCTCTGTTGCTACTGGTAGGTCTGGATGTTTGAACAGATAGTTCTCTGTGGGATGTTGGAAGTCAAATACTATAATAACCTTTTTGTCATTAAATCCCATAAGATCCATGCCAAAACAGGGAAGATTACAACCTGTTTTAGGATAGAGGATGTTGTTGTATATGCAAGAGTTTTCATTGTATATCTCCACTTCTCGTGCCTTCAAAAAATATTTATGACGATATATCTTCGCTGTAAGAGTTGTGTTACGTTTTCCTACCCAAGTCATATCGAGAGGATCTTCTTCAAGTAAGAAAGTGTTGTTTAAAACTTTCTTGTAATTTTGCCACAGGTTATTCATAGACACTCAAATCCATCTTAATTAATATCTCACCTTCATGTTCTTCACGTTGAGGTTGACCTATCTTATCTAGGATCTCAGCAGGAATCTTTTTCTTGGTAATATCATAGGGTATCGGTGCGTTTGCTACACACACTCTAATACATTCCCACTGTTC
>FUFK010069699.1_pt1 | contig 12377 bp, 28 predicted proteins | sample 1021851 | NCBI WGS metagenome assembly FUFK01 (sample SAMEA51879418, study PRJEB19060) | metagenome
CAATAACTCGTTTAAATTATACAACTAATATTGATTTAGGAACTAACTCACTAGCTTTGCTTTTAGGTGGAACAGGAAGTGCCAATACCTTAGATGATTATGAGGAGGGTACTTGGTCACCCGCTTTTTCTGGTGAAGGGGGTAGTCCTAGTGGTGTTAATTATGCAAATAGAAATGGTTTTTATACAAAAATTGGAAATTTAGTTTTTATCTCAGTAGATTTAGAAGTATCAAGTTGGAGTTCTGGACCATCTGGTAATTTAATAATATCAACATTACCATTTACTTCATCTGGCTCTAATTATCAAAGTGCCATATCAATATCTAGGGTGAGTGGCTTTACATCTACTGGTGCACCATCTGGTGGTAGAATTGCATCATCAGCAACAACAATAAAATTAGTTAAAAAAGCAAGTTCTGATGCTAGAGATAATATGGTGACTGCTGTAAGTTCAAGTGATGCTAGTGGTAATGAAAGAATAACATTAGCGGGTTTTTATCAGACTGATAGTTAAGGAGTAAAAAATGGCAATAACAAAAGAAACAGAAATCGCAAAAGTAGAAGTCGTAGGCGAATACAAAGCTGTGCAAATTGCTACTGATACAGTCATCAAAGAAGATGGTGTTGAGTTATCAAGAAGCAGACACAGACACGTAAAACACCCTCACGAGGATATTACAGGCGAAGATGCAGAAGTACAGGCAGTATGTAATGCTGTTTGGACAGACGCTGTGGTATCAGCTTGGAATACATTTAGAGCCTCACAAGAAAATTAAAGGAGAAAACAAATGGCACAACTAAGTACAAAAATAAAAGAGTATCTAAAGGCTAACTCAGTAAACGAGGTGGACTTTACTACTGATGTTCTTTTACAAGATGATGGTCAAGGAGCATACATAAAAGAGTGGAATATCTCTGGTGTATCTAAACCTACTGACTCTCAACTAGATGCACAAGAGACAAAAGCAAATACTGCTGAGTCCAATGCCCAAGTAGATGCTACTCGTAGAGTAGGTTATGGAGATATCGGAGATCAACTTGATGAAATCTACCACGACATNGATGCTTGGAAAACTAGAATCAAAGCTATTAAAGACGCAAATCCAAAATCTTAATCATGTGTGAGTGTTGCGAAGATTACGAGTGTATTTGTAAATGAAATATTTAGTATTAGTATTTTTATTATTATCAGGTGTAGCCTATTCAGCAGATACTAATACAACTGTTAGTTCTACAGTAACAGGAACAACCACAGTAGATAAAACACCAAGTACAGCTAATGCACCGAATCTAATGATATCTAATCAAGATGTGTGTACCTCTGGAGGCTCAATCGCTCTACAAACACAAATATTTGGATTTGCTAAAGGTTCTACTGTTAAAGATATTACCTGTGAACGATTAAAATTATCTCGTGCCTTGTATGGTATGGGAATGAAAGTTGCTGGTGTGTCAGTGCTTTGTCAAGATCCTCGTGTCTTTCAGGCTATGGAAATGGCTGGTACTCCCTGTCCTTACTTTGGAACAATAGGTGAAGTAGCACAAGCTGGTTGGGATAGTCACCCTAAAGATCGACCTGATTATGTAAAGGAGTCAAATGCTAAAAACTATATTCTTGGTAGCGTTGTTTTGGCTATTACCACAGGCATATTCTTATTCTGAAGAAACTTCTAATTTAGTAACTCCAGCAGACGAGTGGACTCAAAGTGGGAAAGTTAGTACCACACAATGTTCTTATTCAGGCACACTAGAAGATGGTGAAGTCTGCACAGGATCAGCGAATACTCGTGGTGTTGCTGATGGTGGAGGCACAATAACCAGTGATGTTTATAGTCTTATTACCGATGGTGGTCTTACTATAGATGAGATACAACAAGGTTTCGATTTAAACTATGGTGTAACTGTCGAGTCACATCAAAGTAATATTACTGTACCCACTTGTTCAGCGACCAATGGTGATTGTAAAGATATATTTAGAATAACAGTTACCCTTAGAGATCAAGATAGCACAGTCTTTCAAACATTAGAAAGAGAAGTAGAGTTAGACTACAGTGGTACACAAGATTATCTCTACACAGATGTAATACAGCCTAATACCTATACTGACATAACTACACAAATGTCCTTGTATGGTACTGATGCTGGATATACTTCAGGATATTACGGAGCAATCTTTAGTGATCCTGTTTTAACTGCTACTTATACTGTGGTCGAGCAAGTAGAAGATATTATTAACGATATAGTTAATGATGTTATTGACGATATNATTAATGACTCTACAGACTTTGAGATTATTGAAATAGACTTTGGCGATAACTTAGATCCTATAGAGATAAATATTGAAGAAATATCTATTGAACTGCCTGAGATTGAAATGGCAGAATTAGAATTACCTGACTTTGAGGTAGAAGTAGAACCTGAAGTTGAGATTGAAATTGCTGAAGCTATGGAAGAAGTAGCTGAAATGGATATTGAGGTTGAGCCTGAAGTAGAAAACGAACCTGAAGTAGAAGAAACTCAAGAGCCTGAACCTGAACAGCAAGAAAGAGAAGTTAAGGTTGTTCAACAAAAAGAAACTAAAGAACAAATTGCAAAAAAAATTCTAGCTAAAGTTGCAGATAGTGGCGATCAAGTTGCTCTTGATACAGTCAAACTCGCTGTCATGGCACAACTAGCAGATACAAAAGGATTTAACGAATATCAACAAACCACTTTAACAGACATGGATATTTCTAATTATAACATGATGCAGATAGATGATTTGTATGGTGGTCTGTTTGAGTCAGCACAAAATAACATGATGGAGGATATGATAAATGCCCAGTATTGAGTATCAAGGAATGAAGTTTACTGGTGGTAAGTTCTTTCTTATTTTATCCCTCATAGGTGCAATCATTGGTGGTGGTTGGACTGGTTATAAGTTTTACGATGATTACTTGGATATGAAAGCCAAGATAGAAGAATACACAGCACCTGATTTATCTTCTTATGACGAGCAAATCGCAGTCATTAAATCAGAGCTAGATATGATCCTTGACGAAATCACCCTAGTTGCTGATGTTGCTAAAGACCTCAAGAACGATATGAAAACAGATTTACGACAAATGGGTAATGACATACGACACATTACAGAGATCGTAAACGATGTAGAAGATAGACAAAAAGAAGATACAAGAGAAATATTTGATGAGATTAAAATTATCGAAGATAACCTTAACTTAAACATTGATAAGGCATTGAACAATCCACTAAGTAATATGTCAGCAAAGGGTAAAAAATGACAACAGCAGTAGTAAGAAAACAAGGTAATAGACCTAGTAAGTACAAACAGTCTATTTTATCTGATCTATTTGAGATGTTAGCGAGAGGTAAAACTGTTCGTGAATGTTGCAAAGAACTAGATGTATCTTGGACAACACTAAGACAATGGATCAACAAAGACGAAAAGTTAAATCAACAATACCTACAGGCTAAACACGATAGCGTTCTTTACACNATAGAAGATTTAGATGTNTTGTTAGAACAAGCAAAAAAAGATCCTAAGTTAAATATGACTAAGGTAAAGCTATTAGAGATTATACAAAAGAATGTGCATTTTAAGGCTGGTAAACTAGCACCTAAAATCTATGGAACAGAAAAACAAACCATGTCTATCCAAGATCAAAAGGGTAACGAGTTTAAGGTAGAGTGGTCTAAATGAAATTAGATATGAAAACAGTATTGCCTTACATAGTAATCCTTGCATCATTAGCGATGACATGGGGTATGTGGAGTGAACGATTAGAAGCTGTTGAAGCAAAGGCAGACTCTATTTCACAAATGCAACAAGACATAGCTGTTATCAAAGAAAAAATAATATGGATAGAGAACTACCTTATAGGTGATTAATGAAGTTTTTTTTAATCATGTGGTTATGTATTCAGTCACCCACTGTACCACTTGATAAAACTTGTATTACACAAGTAAACCAACAAGCGATGTATAATACTTTACAAGAATGTAAGGTACAAGCTGTTGTAGTTGCAAATAAAATAATGGTTGTTCCTAATGTTTATGTAACGACTTTTTGCACAACAAAAGAGGTGACAACAACATAAGGGGGAAGATGTCTAAGATTTTAATAATCTCAGACCTTCACGAACCATACAGTCATACAGATAGCTTTGCTTTTATAGAAGCTATAAAAAAACAATATAAACCTGACAGAGTTGTTTGTATAGGCGATGAGCTTGACTATCATGCTTTATCGTTTCATGATTCTGATCCTGATCTACCTAATGCCTCTAAAGAANTAGAGCTAGGNTTATACAAGATCAAAATGATTGAGAAGTTATTTCCTAAGATGGATTTACTTCATAGTAATCATGGTAGTATGGTCTATCGAAAANGGAAACATCATGGTTTCCCTTCTCTTGCAGTGAAGGACTACGCAGATATACTAGGTGTCGATAAACAGAAATGGCGTTGGCACGATAGGTTAATCATTAAAGATAAATATGGCGAATATTATTTCTGCCATAACATGAACAAAGATCCTGTAAAATCTTCTATGTCTATAGGCATGAATTTTGTGCAAGGTCATTATCATACAGAGTTTAGGATTGGGTATTGGTCTAGTCCTGAAAGCCTTAGATTTGGTATGAATGTAGGTTGTCTTATAGATAAAGACTCACTTGCATTTGCCTACTCAAAGGTTAATATTAGGAGACCTGTACTAGGTTGTGGAATGATTATAAATGGTGTGCCACATTTGATACCTATGATCCTAAAACGAGGAAACAGATGGGTTCGGCAACTATGAAGGATAAAATAAATCCACCATACTATATCGGTACAAAGATACAGGTATCAGATTTTATATCAGAATTTAAACTCGACTATTTTCAAGGCAATATCATTAAGTATGTCGTTAGACATAGACAAAAGAATGGCATTGAAGATTTAGAAAAAGCAAAATGGTATTTGGAGAAACTAATAGAATGTACGAAGAAATCAAATCTGCAATAATTAAACACGAAGGAAAAGTTAATAAAGTTTACAAAGATCACTTGGGCAACGCCACATTTGGTGTTGGACACTTGGTACTACCCTCAGACGACTTACAGGAAGGAATAGAATATGATGATGCAACTATTATGGAGTTCTTTGAAAGAGACTTCGATCAAGCTGTTAAAGATGCAAGGTCTTTCACGAAAGAAGAAAATATTGATCCTGTCGCTTTTGGCTGTGTTATTAATATGGCTTATCAATTAGGACTGCCACGATTACTTAAATTTAAAAACTTTCAATACCACTTAAACAAGTGTGATTATGAATCTGCTAGTTCAGAAATGCTCGACAGTAGATGGGCAAAGCAAACACCCAACAGGGCAAATGAACTAGCAGAAACTATGAGGAATATATAATGTTAGGTAAATTATTAGGTGGCGATCTAGTTAAAAATGTTGGTGGAATAATAGATTCTTTACACACTAGCGAAGAAGAAAAAGCACAAGCCAAAATAAAACTTAAAGAAATAGAAGCACAAATAAATAAAGCACAATCTGATATTAATTTAGCAGATGCAAAGTCTGTAGCTGGTGGATTATCAGGTATGTTGCAACGATCATGGCGACCATTGATAGGTATGTCATGTGCTTTAGCTATATTTTGGGAATATGTATTAAAACAATTTCTTATGTTTGTTATAGCTACATTTAGTTTAGAGACAGCACCTTTACCTGAATTGGATATGGGTACACTTATGCCTTTAGTCATGGCACTTTTAGGTATGGGAGCTTTACGCACCTACGAAAAAAAGACTGGGGTATCTAAGTGAGTACAGTAAAAGAAGTAGAAGCATTACTACGCAAGGCAAAAAAAGAAAACAGAGAACTTAGGAAAGATAATGAAGAAAAGGATCTTCATATTAAGTTTCTCAATGAACGCCTCGATAACTGGGCAGAGAAAAACGCACTACTAAGAGAAGAAAAACTAAAGATCACTGTTGATGATGTAATAGCATTTCAAAAAGCAAAAGCTGAGTATGCTTCTTCACAAAATCAATCCCTTACAGAACAATTAGAAAAACAAGAAAAGGTAGAACTAGATGGCAACTTATCAGGGTAGAACAGTCAAACTTAATAAACCCATGAAGGGCGATGTCAAAAAATTCAAGGTGTTCGTTAAAGATGGTGACAAGGTTAAAAAGATTAACTTTGGTGATCCTAATATGAGCATCAAGAAGAACTCACCAGCACGAAAGAAATCTTATTGTGCGAGATCAGGTGGGATTAAAGGGAAGAATAATAAACTATCTGCAAACTATTGGTCTCGTAGAGCGTGGAATTGTTAAGGAGTAAAATATGCCAAAAGTAGGAAAGAAAGTATTTAAGTACACAAAAAAAGGAAAAGAAGAAGCTAAGAAGTATGCCAAAAAGACTGGCAAGAAAATGAAAAAGAAGAAGGGGTACTAATGCCTGTTTCGAAGTATAGCCCTAAACAGAAGAAACTTGCGAGGATCGCATCACCTAGAGATAAGATTACTGGTGCAGATTTCAAGAAACTTAAAAAAAGAAAGAAGAAAAAATAATGCCAAAGAAAGTACCTAAGGGATATCACAGAACTAAAGATGGTAGGATCGCTAAAAAAGGTCTTTACTATTACATGAACAAAAAGAAAAAGGCTGGTACAAGCAAAAAAGGTAAAGGCACAGTATCTGACAAAGCCTTAAAAAGATCAGCTAAGACAGCAAAGAAATAAATGAAACCACTACTATTAGTCAAATGGATTGATAGTGGATTATGTGATCCTACATGGATAGAAGCTAAGTCTTATGTAAAAAAACCTATGCCTATATGTTTAACAGTGGGTTGGTTATATAAAAAAACCAAAGACAAAACAATTCTATTTTCTAGCTATTCATTAGAAGATGATGAATTTGCTGATTACAAAGATGGTAATGAAGGCACTATACAAGTTATTTATAATAAGTGCATTATTGATATAAAAGAGTGTTGAGAATATGTTGACATTTTATTTCGTACTGTGTCATTTACCCAACACCCTTTTCCCTAAAAATCCATGTTTTTCATGAATCATACATAGCTATAAAGTAGTGTCGAGGCAGTGTCAATCTATATTTACTGCCAATAATTATCTAAGTGTTGAAAAAGTGGTGGGTGTAATAGGACTCGAACCTATGACCTTTTGCGTGTCGAGCAAACATTCTACCACTGAACTATACACCCTATGGTAATTGATTAATTTTTTCTTTGACTCTATCATTATTAGACTGAGCATAATTCATTACTGATCTATAATCTTTCCAGCCACCAATATCCATTAAATCTTGTGGTGTAGCATTACTATATACTGAAAGATTNGTCGCCCATGTATGCCTACAAGCATGACGTTTTTTACTCTTATCAACTCCAGCTTGNTCNAGCATATAATCCCAACGAGGTATCAGACCTAACTCTGTATTNTTNCTCTCCTTAANATTTCTCCATTCAAACAAATAATCTTCCCTATTATTGATTTTCATTAGCCAATCATAAAGTGTGCTATGGATAGGAGCTACCCTCTCTTTTTTTTGTTTATTCTGCCACAATCTTATTGTCTGTTTAGCCATGTCTATATCAGACCATTTCACATTCAACGCTTCTTGTATTCTTGCACCTGTATAGATCAGAAATACAAACAATAGTTTGATCTGAAAGTCTGCATTGGTTTCTAAACACCTTTTAATTTCTTCCATTGTAAAAATATGTTTTGGTCTATCAGATTGATTCAAGACAGGAAACTTACTCATACGCAAATATGCACACCATTTGTTTTCATTGGCATAGTGCATGACTCTCCCTACAGGAACGATATAGCCTGTATTCACAGTATGATACTTAGATGACATTTCTATTTTCATATCACCCATTTCAAGATCACTAAATCTAATACCTTTGTATTGTCTAATGACAGGATATCTCTCATAAGCCAACTGAGTGATTGTATTGACATTTATATCTTTTAATAAGTAATCACCTAACAGCTTTGCATTTTTCTCAAAATGTTTTTGTCTATCAACACTAGGCATATTGATAGGATCATTCAGCAACTGCTCTGTGGCATAGCCAAATGTTTTAAATTCTAAATTCTCTAGTGATGAAGTAAGATCAGATATTCTTTTGGTAAGAACTCTTTGTGCATCTTTTAACTTAACACACCCTGTGCTTTCTGCATTTATTACTACTGACTCTCTGCCAAAACGCAGTGTGCCTTTTATGTAATAGTAGGGTGATCTTCCGTCTTTTCGCTTTTCAATTTTGAGCATAGTCCTAATACCTCCTTTAAATCAGTTTCAAAGCAATACCATTTGTTGCCCATGAAATTATTTAACTTAGGATTTTTAGGATTGGACAACCTTACATCTTTGATATGGTTTTGTATAGTTCTTTCGTGACACCCAAAGATTTTTGCTATGTCTTTATAAGTGTATATTTTATCTTGCATTTATATTAACCTTTCTTGTGGATCTTTCTTTGCTGGTTTCCATACATAGTCGTATAGTTTATATTTTTGCCCATTGAACCTAGACGTACATTCAGTCATTGAATCTCTTTTCTCTAATTCCATAGGCGATAAAATCATAATGTCATCTTCATATCTGACCATGATTGATTTTTTTTTCCTGATCTGTTCTTCTACAATGTAATCTCGTAGTGATACACGACCATTCCAAAGTTTTTTTACATCATACTTTCTCATGTTAATATAGTTCCCAACTTCATTTCTGTTCTTTTCAAAGCATTATTATCTAAGATCATTTGTATCTTGGTTTCTATTCTCTCTAACTCTACATAAGCCTTATCAAGTTTCTCTCGTTCTTTTTCTAGTTCTAAATTTAGAGCAATAACTTCTGATGATAATCTTGACTTAGCTTTTCTATCTTCGATACTGACCTTCTTGTTAGAGTCTAAATCTATTTGTAAAAACGCTTTATCTATTTCGTAATTACGAAGCCTCTCTGTACGATCATAGCTTCTTTTAGCATCACGATATTCTTCTACTGCTTTTGCTTTTGCATTAGCAATAACTTCAGGGTTATATCCTTCCATCTCTCTCTACCTTATCAATTATTTTTAGTAATAATGTTTTATAGACATACGCATTGAACTTAGGGTTATGTTCTGCTTGTGTATGATGTTCACGACATAATGGTGCTAGGTTCTCAGGATAATCTTTGTATTTACTACTTCCAAATCCCCTCGGCTGAATATGGTGAGTATCGACTGCAAAATCACCACACACAATACAATTTATATCTTCAGGTATGTCATAACCCCAATAGTCACACAAAACTTTTGTGTGTTTTTTCATTCTATCTGTCCTCTCATATTGGTGTTCAATAACCCAATCAGTAAATGCCATACTCATTTTTTACTCAACTGATCCCCTATTGCGTAAATCATAACTGCAATAAATATGATTACTAATAGTTGGGTTATCGATATTATTAACTCAATCATTAAAATGGGATATCCTCAGGGTTAGAAGGCATTGGCACAGTTTCAGCAAGTTGTTTAAATTCATTGTTTTGTCGTTGTGGCTGATACCCTTGCTGTTGTGATTGATAACCTTGTTGCTGTTGTTGTGGTCTTTCAGGCAATACTTCTTTTACAAATAACTTCTCATTACCAAATGCAAATGTGTAGTATGTAGCATTGTTATTATACTTATCTTGGTTTTCCCAACCCTTTGCTATGACAACTCGTTTCTTCCTTTGTTGTCCGTCTTTCCCTGTATATTCTTCTAGTCTAAATAGTTCGTGTGTCGGTCTCATACATATCCTTCCTTCTTTGCTTGATCGCAAAATTGTTTAACACTGCAATAGTCTTTACAACGTCTTGCTATTGATGGGCGTACCTCTACAGATACTCCCTTTGTAGTAAGTGATAAGTTCTTGGCATGATCTTGAGCATCTTCTACCTCATCATGTAGTTTGATTGCTCTTTTCTTACCCTTTATCATTACTGCAAACTTTTCTTTATCCTTCCACCTATCCTCATCAGAGCATAATGGTGTAAAGTTTTCATTATCAAATCTATACTGAGCTTCTTGATGTAATGTTATTCTGTCTTTGACATATTCATCTTGCTTTTTGTTTGACCACAATCTTAATGGCATAACTTGTATTGGTAGTTTAGGATAGTTATCACTGTCATTTGCTTTTGACTTTTGCCAATCTCTAAATATTCCTATGATCTGTATCTTTGATATTTTAATTTTGTTTTGACGACATAACCAAGCATATACATTTTGTTGTAGTTCCCATGACTCTTTTGGAAACACATAACTCCATGCAGATGTCACTTTATAATCTTCTATTGTTTCATCACTAATTAATAATCTGTCTAACTGTCCACTTAATCTCCAACCTTCACAATCAGCATATAATCTTTTTTCTGTTATTGATTTCTTATCAGAGTTTTCAATTAAGTTATGTACGCTTGTACCTAGTATCGAATAAATTAATTCTGATACATCTTCCTCTATATCTTTTGCATGATGTTGTTTTAATAATCGTATGCGAGGACTATCGATTAACTGACTGACAGATAGATCAGACTCCCCTCTTGTATATTGTTTCGATATATTTTCTATTGCTGAAAAAATAGAGCTTGGTAGATCAAATTTATTTGTAAGTTTAGACATGGCAGATTAAGATTTAGTCGTAGTAAAAATGTGATGCCAAATCAGTTTTCTACCCAATTCAGTAGTTGTAGAATTTTCTATTCTTTTTCTACATTCACTTTTTAACTTCGCTTCTTTCTTCAATAAATCGTCTGTTTTATATTCTTGCGGAGGAAATTTAGAAAGATTTATATGAGAATATTTATAACTATAATCTGCCATAAACAGAAAATAATTGATTATTTTACAAAAAGCAAGAAATATTTGCAGATTGTGGAAATTTAATATTCGCCTTGTACTTTGTAAACGTCAGAATGTTTAAGAAAATGAATACTAAATATTGGAAATATCATAGTAGATTGTAAGGTAATATTTTTAAATGTGTGTCTATTGTAGATAGTTTGGGTTTTTTTACCATGTTTTATTAGATCACCTAATAAATTCTTTTTTAATGATTTAACATAACAATATTCATGTCCAATTTTATAGGTTTNATTNTTNATTTTNGGATTATAAATATAAGCTATANTTACACTTTTTTGTATTAAACAAAAATTACCTTGTGACTCTATATGATTATCAGCTACAAGAACTTCTATTTCATTTTCATCTCTCATTCTTACTGATCCGTCATCTTGAACATAACCAACCACAGGATATTTAATAGATTTATCATCTATTATTTTAATCAATGGAACTTCAAGACTAACTGCATATTTTTTTGCGTGTTCAAGGCTCATCTTTCTATGCCCTGTTAAATGCAAACTAACTGTTGATTTATCTATACCTGTTAATTTAGATAAAGCTAATCCAGTTCCTTTTGTTAATCCTTTTAATTGTGCATATTTACGCAAATTATCATTCATTTCGCTGATTTGCCACAAATAGAAAATTTTGTCAAATATTTAATTAATTTGCATAATGGGGAATAATTTAGTAAAGATAGAAATGTGGCATTTTATAAGGGGTACATATTTGATCGTGACACAGAAAGAAACAGAGAAATCAGATACTTGCTTTGTGTTTACGATACTTACAAATATCATCTTAAAATTTGCAAAGAAAATCAAACAGAGTTTTGGAACATGGAAAACCTTATATGGGAGGGAACATTAATTGAATATGGAGCAGAGCCAAAAGAGATGCCCAACTTGCAACAGGTTAAATATTGGGATCGATTATTTGCCGACAGAAAAAGAGAAGAAGATAATGAACTATATACTAGAGTTCCAATTAAAAAATATGCGTAGTCCTAGTTATAGAAACATGGCAAAACATATAGGCGTTAAGACAACCAATAGTATTCATAAATATTTATATAGACTTAAAGAAAATGGTTTTGTAGATTTTACTCCAGCCATGAGAAATTCTGTAAAGGTGATTAAACATGATTGATAAATTACCAGCTATGTACTTTTGGACTAATGACTACATTTCAGGCACTAGATCATTAACAATGCAACAACGAGGTATTTACATAGACCTTTTGTGTTTCTCGCAAAGTAATGCAGGAAAAGGTTTACCTACAGACATTGACGAACTTTGCAGACTTATATTGCCTATAACTTTTGAACTTGAAGAAGCTGAGAAGCTAAGAGCAGATATTATACTTGTTTTAGAGAAAAAATTTTTTATTGAAGATAATAGATACCATAACAAGAGACAGAGATTAGAGTTCGTAAAGGGATTAGAGTTATCTAATAAAAGA
>FUFK010051997.1_pt1 | contig 12376 bp, 19 predicted proteins | sample 1021851 | NCBI WGS metagenome assembly FUFK01 (sample SAMEA51879418, study PRJEB19060) | metagenome
AATTGTTATATGAAAGCGTGCCACCGCCACTTGCAGATCCTGTGCTTACAGACAAATCTGATAAATTGATGCCACCTTGTCCTGCGCCATCACCTTGTAAAAAATTAAATCTTCTTAGAACTTCATTTTTATTGTCTTCTTGATAAGAGGAGTTTAGTTGCAATATAACTTGCTCTAATTGCCTTACTAATTCTGCAAAAGGTCTAGGATCGTAATTATCTGGTGGGTCAGGAAATCTTACTTGTGCTATTTTAGCCATTATCTGCCACCATCAGGAAAAGCGTCTATTGTAAAAGTGCCCATTTTAAAATTACCACCAGAAACGTTGCTCTCTATTCTAAAGTTTGCTTGTCTACCTCTACCTCTTAAATCTTTTTTTATGTCTGTGGTTTGCACTGTTGTAGCTGTTTGACTAACTACGTTACCATAAGGGTAATTTTTAAAACTAAAAGTAACGCTGACATTACCTGTTTGATCTCTGAAGTCTGGAATAAATCTAGCAATACGCATCAACTGCTCTCCGCCCTCATCAATATTAAAGTCTCCGCTTTGAATGAAAGCTTGCATAGCAGAGCCATCATCGTCTGTACCAAACTCATGTTTGTAGTATCTTGATACACCATTAGATAATCCAATTACTGTTGGAGTAGCATTTGCAACACTATCTTTTAAATATTCTGTTGCAAAAGGATTTTGAAACACACCACGATCTACCCATGTAGTTCTATTCAGTGTCCCCACTGCCCAAGATTGTTCTAAATAATTATAAACCACACATTTGTTTATTTGGGGGTTTACATCGTTGTTTGGATTAGTGACATAAAACCAAATTATTTCTGCAAACTCTGTATTTACACCTGCAAAAATCTGATCTGTTTGTGTAAGATCTATATTCTCAAAAACAAAGTCATCTACTGTGCATGGTAATTTTTTTACTGTACCATCAAATACAAAAAATGCATTCTGACCCATCCAGTATGATACATCTCTTACCACCACAGCCGCATGTTGTCCAAGCAGTCCACAGTTTTTACCTAGTTGATTTAGACCAAAAGTAAAAGGTGGTCCTATGAACTGTAGTCCGTGAAGCGAGGTGTCAGTCCAAACTAAAATTTGACCACGTGCTTTATCAGCACCGACAATCGTAGATCCATCTTGTATACGAAGTGACCCTGCAGTGTTCGTGGCCCGTGGTTCGTAGGTATTAATATCTTCTTGTGATGAAAAACGTAAAAGTAAAGGATCTTGAGAGGAGGCTGTGCCTACTGTTTTTTCTGTACCAAATAATATTAAGTGTCTATCTGGTGTTGACACTAAAGAAAACTTACTAGCTGTCGGAGCATTTGTAACTAGACTTGCCTTACCTGCTAGGCCGTCAGATGTTGGTGACCATTGAAAGGTAGATCCATTTAGTGCTGTTGCTATCATCAGCTCACCAAAATTATCGATAGACCAATCTCTACCATCTAGGATTGTACTTGAGCTATTACTTGGTATGTTCCATGCGTTTGCATTAGCTGAGTCTTCAAACAAAGTTACGACTGAGTCATCTGCATGAGCTGATCTTGTAGAGCTATCTACAGCTCTTGTTATACCTGTTAAATTTGTAGATGTTTTACCTGTGTAAGATATTATCTCATCATCTACTATTATTTTACCCGCAGTAGAAAAATCTGTTGTGCTGTCAAGTGTGATGGATGTGCCTGAACCTCCTGTTCCTGCAGTGTCATCTAATAAAGCTCCATTAAGAAGATTACTGACAGCTGTTGAAAATCCACCATAACCATTTGTGCCCCAACCATATCCAAATGTAGAAAAAGCTGGTGCTGTGTTTATGTCAAACTTAGCTGTGGCTGTTCCTGTCGTAACGCTACCTGTCGATTCATTAGTGTCTTGTTGTATTACAAATGAGTTTGTACCAGTAACTGATTTGACTTCAAAACTTCTGTCAAAATTACTAGCACTAAAACTTGTGCCAGATAAGCTTGTTGTTCCAGAGAAAGTAACAACATCACCTACAAGAGCGCCATGTCCATTGACATTGACAGTCACATTAGCTGACCCGTTTGTTGTGGTAAATATACTTGTTACAGAGCTATTTGTTTGTCTTATAGGTGTAATGTCATACAAAACATCATTAGCAAATATGTAAAGTTTTTTATCAGTTCCTAAAGCAGCTAATCTAGTGCCGTCTAATGCGACCCAATGATGTGCATCTCGTGGAACACCAATGATTGTAGTTTGTGTATTTTTAGCCCAACCACCTATTTTTTCAGGTAGTCCATATCTAAATCTAATATTATCACAGTCAGTAAATGTGCCTGAAGCTCCTAAATCACTTGTCTGTTTTTGAATCCCCGGCTTGAGTTGTAGTTTTGTCAGTGTCATTTGCTCTACTAAATATTGTACCTACGTGACCTTTAAAATGCATATTACCTTGATGAGTCAAGGGTGCACCCACATCGGCCCATATTTTACCGCCTATCTTAGACCATAATCTACTAAAATAATAGTCCTCACTTAAATATCGTTCTTCTTCGTCCCAGTCAATCTTACCGACACCAAATAAATCAAAGCAATTATCTGACTTAAACCTTAGACCATTAACTATTTGATCAGATCTATATTTACGCTCAGGATATGCCTTTTGCATTTTCTTCAACACGTCACGTTTTATGAGCATCATACCAGTAGCTGCCTCTAAAACCTCTACAAATCCGCCTATCATCTGTATATTTTTTGGATCTTTAAAATTTAGGTTATAACCTAATGATTTGTAAAAAAGTTCGTCATCACTTATATCAGGGTTATTTTTTACAGCATCTCTAACCTGATTCCAATGTATGCATTTACGAGGGTATATGCCACATGCTATATCTTTGTCTGCTCTAATGAGTCTTTCTATATTTTGCGGCACAAAACCAATGTCTGCATCTACAAACAATAAATGCGTACCAACATAATTTTGATCATCTAAAAACATAGTAGCAATAGTATTTCGTGCTCTAGTTATTAACGACTCATTACCCATGGTCTGTAGTTTCATACCTACGCCTTGTTCCGAGGTCCATGCTTGGAGGCCCAACACTCCATGTAATGTATTCTCACCTAACATACCGCCGTACATAGGCATACCTAAGTACAATCTTATATCGTGATCTTTTAAATCGCCTTCTATCATTTTAGTTTTTTCTTATCCATACCTTTCATTAATGTTGACAGAGTTGTCATGTTTTGTTTAACCATCTCGTTTCTGAAGCTTTCTATTGCTGATCCTGCTTGACTTGTTTGTCTTGAATTTTCAATCATTAACATAGGCATAAGTGCCATCGCACAGCCATATTCATCAACTTCTTCACCTGTTTGAGGATGTTTACCACGTATCTGTATAAACCAGCCACATTCAAACTTGCGACATGGATTAAAATTATCGAGAGGACAATTGTCTTTGACTTTAAGTTTCACGAATCCTTAGAGCAAATAATTACATCAACATACTGCACATCAAGATTAAATGTGTCTGAGAATGTATGTGTGTGCGCACCACCCGCTAAAGTTCCAACGTCATGTGAGTGACTGCCATCGCCACCAGTTGATTGTGTTTCAAACTGATTACCAGGTGATGAATTACCTGTGTTTCTTGTACCAGTTGAAGTAGAAGATGTTGTACCAAACTCTTGTATACCACCTTCTGTGTGAGTGTGAGCTGGCATTTCTGCAATAGTAAGTGTGTGTGCAGCCGTAGATCCTGTAATAGTAACGCTTGTACTACTTGTTGTTCCACTAACTGTTTGGTTGTTATTAAATGCTGCTGCAAAAGTGTTAGATCCTCCTGAACTTGCAGAGCCTGTTACAACTCTTAACGCTTTGTTGTCGTGAGCTGTAGCTTTAGTCCAACCTGTAGGTGCTGATGATTGTTGAAATAACATCAAAGATCCTGCAGGTATAATGTCGATGCCTGTTAATTCTGCACCACTACCAATATAAGTAGTGCCAGTTGTGCCTACTTTAGCACCAAAGACATCTACACACTTATCTGACTGATTATAGATCATAGTGTGTGAACCTTGAGTTATGGCTACACCATTTGATGTATGACCCGTAGGGGCCACTGTCAAAGTAAAAGAACCTGTTGTGTTGTTAAATATTACGTAATTACTTTCCTTAGCTGGTACCAACACTTTAATGTTACCAGTCAAAGCTCCTGTAAGTTCAATAACTTTATTAGATGATTCTGCTGTCGCTGAAGCATCAGCAGTTGTTAGTGTGACATCAGAAGATCCTGCTACACTTTTAGATAAATAGCCATTTACAAATGCATCAATAACCTCAAGGTTATTGTTTGTTTTATCACCCCAAGTACCTGCGTTTTCGCCCGATGCTTGTAATTCTAATTTTAATCTATCTGAAAATGTTGATGCCATGGCTTAAATTATCACGGTTTTGTAGGCCAGACAACTGCATTAATCTTATCCACAGTATCTACACCTGCCGTTATGTCCCTTAAATCTTGTCTATATTTTTTCTGAGCGTCTGTCATAGTGTTGTCAGAGGCACCCCACCAATCTGTTTCTAATAATAATTGATTTCTTCTTATTCTTAAGCCTAATAGATGCCCATCAAAATCTTCATTATATTTTTTTACAAAATCTTTACGTTCCTGTACTTCTTCAGGTGACATATCCATTAAAACACCATTACTATATTTTTTCATTATGCCTTCATTCCATATAAAGTAAATTTACCAGATGACATATTTGAATCACTTGTAAGATTACCAAATCGTACTTTTGTGTGTGCTTCACCATTACCATTTCTACCAGATAAACTTGTGTGAACTACATAAGCACTATCTTGTGGAAAACTACCGTGAACTAAGTAATTTGTGCTATAAGTATCAGTATCAGCCATATTATAAAAAAATATAAAACCACTAAAGTTTCCATAACTAGCTTGACCTTGAGTAAATGTACCATTTAATTTTATCTCACTAACGGTGTGATTATTAACTCCATCAACAGTTGTGCTACCTGCTCTCCCTGCAACTCCAGTTGTTCTATAATTTGTTGTTACAAAAGCTGAATCTGTACCAACTTGACAACATAATTCTTTATTATTNGNAACTAANTCNACATTTTGCATATGCACTACATGAACNGGNTATGTNGNATTNTCTAANNTTGTAAACTCNACTGTNGCAACNGCACTNCTAATTGTTGTNGTTGATATTTTTACCATATCATTAGGTGTACCAGTAACAGTTCCGGTAAAAGCAAATGTGTTAGCTAAATTTATTTTATCGGAGGTAATTGCATCATCTGCAAAAGCTCCTGCGGGTAATGTATTGAGTGCCATGTTATACTCCTACTATCCTGTATGCGCCAAAATGTGTGCCTTTAACACCTGAACCACTATAAGCAGGTGAACCTGATGTATTATTGATATATGTATAAACTTCTAAATAATCACTAGACCCATTCATGTCTATAATGTACATTCCAGTGCCAGTTCTTTTATATTCGTCAAAAGCGTTATTTAAATTTTCTTCACTCATCATGGCATAGCTTGTGCCATTTTTATATAAAGACACATATAATTCTCTTAATTCACCAACAGCGTTAGCATTACCTATTACTGTGGCTGTTACCGCATATTTTCCTGCTACCGTTGGAGTAAACCTATAATTACTCGAGTTATCATAACATCCGTCAGAGTCAAATTCTTCAGTGCCAAACTGCACTTTTGTCCAGGTATCATCAGAAATAGTTGTGGCTCCACTTGAAAATGCCATAAAAGCAGGGGTCGCTTTCAACGCAGCATTATTGAGTGTTAAAGAGCCTGACCCATCAGAGGTCAAGATTGCATTATCACCACCATCAGCGAGTATGTTTACTTTGAGTTTACTGGTCATGAACTTAACCTAAATCCAAAAAATTGTGATTGAGCTGTGTCACTTCCATCTATTCTTGGTGAACCAGATGAGTCACTTATTCTTGCATAAACCTGCACATAATCTCCTGCACTTAAATCAAAAGTTGTGCTAAGGGTAGCTTGATATGCTTTAATATCGTTGCTGTTAAAATTTGTAGATATCTTGTGTTGCACAGAACCATTTTTGTAAAAATACATTTGACAGTTTTGTAGATTAGCCGCAGATACTGCATCAAGATTTGTACTAGCAAAAAAATAATATTTACCTGCTTTACCGCTTGGAACTGTAAATTTGTAATTACTTGCTGTATTATCAAAAGCACTATCCGTATCATATATTTCTGTATCGAAAGCGACTAATGTATCTGTTTCATGTGATATGTTTTGCAAAGTATTCATTCTTACATTAAATGCAGGTAAATTTGTAAAAGGTCCAGATACAGTGTCCCCATCAACACCAATTGTAATTGATGAGCCTGACTGCTTTATTATCTCATTTACCTTTAACTGCGATACCACCTATTACTCCTTATGATTTAGGGTTTGCGTCTTTNATANCTTTGATTCTTGCTTTCCATGCATCCATGTCTTTATACATTTCATCAAGTTGATCGCCGATATCCCCATAGGCCGCTCTACGTGTAGCCCTTACAACGTTGTTTGCTTCTTCAGTATTACCTGCTGCCTCTTGTGCAGCAAGTTGTTCATCTGTTGGTTTATCTAGACCTGAAACATTCCATTCTTTAATGTAATCGCCTTTACCATCAGAATCGTTTTGAAGCAAAACATCTTTTGTAAAGTCTACAGTCTTTGAGTTAGCCTCGCAGTAAAGTTTTACCTTTGTTGCTAACTGATGCCATTGTTTACTCCTATCCACTAAAGTCTGCGTAATCCACAACCTTAGCACGTTCCGCTGCTCTTTTTGTTTTTACATCAGAAGGCATAGCAGTTCCGCCTTCTGCCTCTCTGACTGCATACCAATCAGTTGATGCAAGATAAGCTCTTGCTGTTTCGTTAATTACCTTTTGTGATGCAAATGCATCTTGTTTGTCCATATCGGCTTTAACTTTTGTCCAAGTAACAGCATCTGGCTTTGCACCCATAATAGCTGTGTTGTTGGAGTCTTTACCGACAACCCATTCAACGTTTGAGTTGAACTCAGCCTCAGTAGTCACATTACCACGAATAACAAATTCGTAAGTGCCGATTGACTGTATTGCTTGTGCACAATCTGCCATTGTTTACTCCTATAATATCACTAGTGTTCCACCACTAGCTACGTTTATTGTCTGTCCAGAGGACACTGTTACAGGACCTACTATACTTGCATTTTCACTTGCTGCAATAGAAAGTCCCCCTGTTAATGTTTGCACATTTCTATATGCACCATTAATACTTGTTAATTTAGCTGCTGTCACTGTAGCATCTGTCGGCGCACCTACGTCAAATGTATCACCAAATATTACACCTGAAAAGGTTGCACTACTAGCTGGCGCACCTGTAAACGCTATTGTGCCACTAGATGATCCCGCAGTGAACGCTGTGCCCGGCACCTGATAAACACCATTTATGTGTATGAGTAACTGAGCTAAGCTGCCAATAATTTGTGTTGTTCCACCCACAGCTATAGTGAACTGTGTTTCAGAACCATCAAAGCCGCTACTAATATCATCGATTAGTGAAAAATTACCTTGTACGATTGGATTGCCTAAGTAGCCCATTATGATATCTCTAGTATAGTCCAAATTAAAGGAAGAGTAGAATTATTTTGCAGTCTAAAATCATCTCCCTTACTATATATTGAATATTTTATAGCACTTGTTGATGCTATGCTGTTTGAAAAATAATGTATAGAACTTCCTTTCATATCAGCAGTTGCACTATCTTGATGCCACTCACCCAAAGCAATACCACTACTAATTTCTGTAATAGCACTGTCATCAGCATAGATTGTTATGCCGCCCGCATGACCACCTTCTGTTTGTTTTCTCCACGCACAATTAATGATATGTAAAAGTTTATTACTTGTAGATGATCCTGTATAATTATGATCTACTCCTGTGTCAGTGATTGTTGATCCAGTATTCATTGTAATGGTGCCGCTGGTATATAAAACTCTACTTGTGTTTATTAATTTCCCTGCACCAGTCACCGTACCAGTAAAAGCATAGTTAGAAGCTAAGTCTAACTTTGTGTTATCTACTGCATCATCTGCTATTCCTGCTTTTGGTATCGTTGTTACTGTCATTAGTCTAATACCTCCATTAAAACAAGTCTATATGTGGTGCTATCAGTTGTTACTGATGTTGTAGATCCTGATGCTTTGCTCATAGCTAATGTATATTGTTGTGCTGATGTAGTCGAGGGGCTGTCAATATAAGTTCCTGTCAACGGAAAATTAGCATCTGATCCAGCAGCACTACCACCAATTAACGCACCTAAATCTGTGCCGCTTGTTGTGCCTCTAAATACAGTAGCTCTTCCATAAGCATTACTATCAGCATTAACCTGACAATTTGTATGAAAGTGTATTAAAATTTTACTTGTGGTGCTTGACGGGGTTATACTTGCATTTAACATTTCTGACATTGATGTAGAAGAGTTTGTGTAATTTGTTGAGCTAGAGCCTTCAACTATTTGACCAATCTTACCAAAGCCTGATGTCTTAGCACCTGAGGCAATAGCTAATGTTCCTGCACTCTCACCAAGAGTAATCGTCTTCGTAGCGTCTGTGCCGAGAGGCGAGATTGTTGATACTTTTAATGTGCTCATGTTCCTATCCTAAATGCTCCGAAATATGAAGCAGCAGTATTAGAATCAAATCTGTTTCCATCGCTTCCGTGTCTTTCTATTTTTCCAAACATTTCTATATAATCTGAACTACCATTAAAATCTATTACACCTTTTACTGCAACATGAGTTCTTAAAGTAGAACCATCACCCATCACAGCCATGGTAGAAATATAACCACTTCCATTTTTTTTTAACATTAGTTCTGCAACATAAATATCATAATTATTTAATGCAAATTCAACTTGCGAATAAACATAGTATTTTCCTGCTACTGTTGGTGTAAAACGATAATTTGAAGAGTTATCATAATTATTATTTGTATCAAATCTTTCTGTATTAAATTGAATTTTAGTAGATGTGTTATCACTTATACTTTGGTCTGCTGAAAGATACGCTTCGAAAGCAGGATATAAAAAATTACTCTGCACATCACCACTGCCCAAGGCAATCGTACCGGCATTCGTGGAACCCAATGTTAAAGTAGTAGTTCCGCTTCTAGTGTCTATTGTATCTACGAGTATCTTTGACATTAATCTAAAATCTCCATAACTGTAATACCTGAAGTAGTTCTAGGTTCAAAATCATTGTTGTTATCTGATGTTGTTCTATTTATATAGGCTGTGCTATTGTAAGACGCACCTAAAGTTACTTGTATTTTATATGTTATTTGACTTGTGGATGAAGGGCTATCTAAAAATTGTCCAGCTTGGTTAGCCGTATCTAAATCATAAACAGTTCCAGCAGGTCTTGATGAAACAGTTGACCTTATTTGATTAGCTTGACCTGCGTCACCAATATTTATAGCGGTGCTATCTCTCATCAATCTCATGTGTTTACTACCAGCCCCTGCAGAAAAACTCACTGTATATAAAACTAAAATTTTACTTGATGTTGAGGTTGGTGTTATGTTTACACTAAGACCTGTAACATCTGCAAAAGTAGAGGTTGAAGAACTTGAAATAGAGACGGTGCTCGTTAAGGTCGTGCTTTGAATTTGCCCAATCTTACCAAACCCAGAAGTCTTTGCTCCTGAAGTTAAGGTTACTGTGTCACCACTAGATCCTAATGTTAAGTTAGTGCCTGATTGCGGATCTAATTTATCTACGAATATTGTTCCCATTATGATATATTGTTGGTCAGTTCTAGAACTGAAAAACTCCCGTTTCTTATTACCACAGAGCTTGGTCCGTTGTCATGTCTAAATCTCCATTCGATTGTATCACTAGCGTCACATGAAATTACCATAGCACCAGACATTCTTAAATTGTTTCCTAAGTCTGTATAACATTGTAAATTTGATATTTCCATTCTGCCACCCGCAGAAAAATTGTTAGAACCCTCTAATGTTAATTTGTTTACTTGTCCTGTATTTGAAGCTGTACTAGATTCTATATGACAATGAACAAAATATATACCTGCTCTTGTAACAGTTATAGTACCACTACTGTAAGATACACCAGAACCAATAGTTGTTTGATTTTCCAATGCTGTAATTAGAGTAAAAGATCCAGCACTAATTGATTGTGTGGAGCTCCATGAGCCACTGTTGTTTGGTCTGCTATAACAACCATTACCTGTGCCATTTAAAGGTATGCCACTAAGTGTTGGTGTATTTGTGGAAAAGTCTACAGTTGTGCCACTAGCAAATTTTATATTTTTAGATGAACCACCAAGAGTCACATCTGAGCTTCCACTAATTGGTGATATGGTATTTACTTCAAGTGTGCTCATACGACTGTAAGATTACCCTCCACTGTGACNGTGCCTGTAAATGTTACAGGGCCTGCTAAAAATGCGTTATCGGTTGATGCTACTGTAGTCGTAGCGGTAATAGTTTGTAAGTTNTCATAGACACCATTNAAAGATGTCATCATGCTTGGNTGNATNCTGTTNGCACCNGGTGTGTTTTGATCTAANAAAATTCCATTTAAAAAAATAATAAAACAAGAATCAGAAGATGCTAAGGCTGTGGTGAANGTGATTTGCGCACCATTGACTGAATAGTCAGTTGTCGGTTTCTGCCGAACTCCATTACGTAAAACCGCAATGTCCTCTGGCACGGCTGCTGCTGCAGAAAGAGCGTATGAAACAGAACCGTCACCTGTTAAAGTTTGTGCTGATGTAGTGGCTGTAAAATTTTTTGTGACTGGATTACCAAGATACCCCATGCTAACCCCTATGTACTAATACTATCAATTAAGGAAACCCAACCATGCAGACTTGCTGCGGTATCACTTTGAATTTTTAAAACATCGCCCGACTGTAAGACTATTTTCGATCCACCATCTATGGCTTCATATTGACCGCCTGCTGCAATTGGGGTTTGATAAACTAAAAATGAATCGGCTGATCCACCACTTGCAGTGCTTGTCACATAAACATTTGCTTTGATAGTAGCATTAGTAATGTTTGTTAATCTGATACCTATAATGGTATCATCAGAGTTCGATGTCATTACAGTTCTTGCGGTTGTGCCAATAGCTATGTCACCAGAACTATTGAAAGGTATTTTTCTTTCAAAATCTTGGGCCACTTAATTATCTCCTATCCATATTTGTATCAGAGCGCCACACTCATTGCAATCACGAAGCCTTGTGATACACCGCCTGATATTGTTAATGCACCACTACTAGACAAAGTAGCGTCTCCTGAAACTGCAACTTCTTGATAACTTACGCCATCACCAACAAGAATTTTACCAGATGTATTATCTGGCATTCTTAGTTGTGAGCCAATAGTTAAATGTCTACCAATACTTACGTCATTATCTGCGTCTTCAATGACAGCTTTTGATGCTGGCATGGTGCAAAATATATCTTTTGTACCTGCAGTAAAATCTACAGCACTATCACTGTTTGATGATGATATGACTGTAGTTCTAGCTAAATCTGAACTATCAGCATCTAATGTGCCTAGTCCCACCTCAAACTCTGTTGTGCCGGGGTTAAATATAGCATAATAGGTGGTGTTATTATTACCAATACCTGTGCCAAATGTTTCAAAACCTTGAACTGCACCTCCAAGTGCAAATGCACCTGTGCCGGTGGTTGTAGTCGTTTCTTTTACTCTATCATTAATTACGAAAGCCATATCATTTTATAGCACTAAGCTACCTCTCTGTCATCTACTTCTGTCCATGTATTTGTAGCACTATCATCAACTGGTGTCCATGTATTAGATACTGAATCATCTACAGGTGACCACGCTAAGACACCAGGAGTCCTTACAGTTACAGTAACATCTATGCCATCAGGTGAAGCGATTGTTACAGGCACACCTGCAGCATTACCTTGAGCTGATGTTATAGCGATACCAGTAGGTGTTACTGTTATGCTCGGTACACCCGCTGCTGTACCAATAGTGGACGTTACGGCTATGCCTGTTGGTGTTACAGTGACACTACCAACAAACGTTTCTGTGCCAATTGCAGTAGATAACGATTGACCATTACCTGTTAAATCTACAATTAAATCACTTGTAAATGAAATTGAACCACGGGCTGTGGTCATTCCTATGCCTGTAGGCTGCGCAACTACGGCACTTGTTTGTGTGACAGATCCTTGAGCTGATGTTAAGGCAATACCTGAAGGTTGATTTACAACATCTGTCTGAACTGTAGATGTGCCAACAGATGTATTTAATAAACTTTCAG
>FUFK010050860.1_pt1 | contig 12375 bp, 10 predicted proteins | sample 1021851 | NCBI WGS metagenome assembly FUFK01 (sample SAMEA51879418, study PRJEB19060) | metagenome
ATTACAACAAGCACAGATCACGATCTATCTGTAGGAGATATTATAGAACTATCATCAGTTACTCTGCCAAGTGGTACAGGATTAAATGCAAGTGACTTTGAAGATAAATTATTTCAAGTATTAACTGTTCCAACTCCTACAACATTTACAATTAATTCTTTAAATCAAGCATCTGCAGTCATATCAACAGGTGGTAGTATGACTGTTAAAGTTTATCAACCTGTAGGTCCTGCAGCACAAACTTATGGTTATGGTTTTGGTATTGGAAACTATGGTGGTACAATTACTGGTGCTTTGACAACAACTCTTAACGGAGCGTTGCTCGCGGATACAGCTGGTACAGGTGGATCGGGGACAGCAATAACTTTAACATCAACAACTGGTTTTCCAACAACAGGCACAATAGCTGTTGGTGATGAATTAATAACATACACAGGTATATCAGGATCTGACATAACAGGTATTACCAGAGGAGCATTAGGCACAGCAACATTTGGTACATCAAATGGACAAGCTCATAGTGGTGGTGCAACAGTTACAAATGCTACAAATTTTTCTGGATTTGGTAGCGCAGTTGAAGCATCATCAGTCGTACTAGAACCAGGACTTTGGTCATTAAGTAATTTTGGTGAAGTATTAGTTGCAACTATTGCAAATGGTAAAACATTTACTTGGAATGCTGGTATTACAGCAAGACTTACAACAAGAGCTTCTATGGTAACTTCAGGGTTTGAAACAAGAATAGATGCAGCTACAGATAGTGGTAACCCTACAGCCACTAGAGTTACATTNATATCACCAACAACAAGACACTTAATTCATCTTGGAACAGAAACAACNATTGGAAGTCCTGANACACAAGATAATATGTTNATAAGATTNTCTGAAGATGAGAATATAAATAAGTATACACCNCAAGCAACCAACACTGCAGGTACACAAAGANTACAAGANGGCACAAAAATTGTAGGTGGTTTAGTTGCAAAAGAAAATATTNTNATNTGGACTGANAATGCATTGTANACAATGAAATTTGTTGGNGCTCCATTTACATTTGGTTTTGAACAAGTNGGTACAAACTGTGGATTGATTGGTAAAAACGCAGCAATTGAAATCGATGGTGTTGCATACTGGATGGGTAATAATGGATTNTTNTCTTTTGANGGTACAGTTAATACACTACCTTGTTCTGTTGANGATTATGTTTATGATGATTGTAATACTACNAAAGGTCANCAAATAAATGCAGGTATTAATAATCTATTTACNGAAGTGATNTGGTGGTATCCAACTCAAAATGCAGATTTTAANGACAGGTATGTAGTTTATAATTATGGTCAAGACAATGCAAGACTACCTATGGGTAATTGGTATACAGGAACAAATACAAATTCTATTAGAACAGCGTGGATTGATTCTTTAGTATATCCTAAACCATATGCTACAGCTTATAATAGTGCTAACACAGGTACATTTCCACAAATTATTGGTGAGACAGGTTTAGGTCAAACTGTATTCTTTGAACACGAAATAGGAACAGATCAAGTCAATCCAGATGGTAGTGTTACTGCTTTAACATCTTTTATAAAATCATTTAGTTTTTCTCTACAAAAAGATCAAGCAGAAGTATTTTTAGCTATGCGTAGATTTTTACCAAACTTTAAAGTATTGACTGGCAACAATCAAATTACATTAGCTATAAAAGATTTTCCATCTGATAGTGATACACAAACTTCATTGAGTCCTTTTACAATTACTTCTAGCACAACTAAAGTTGATACTAGGGCTAGAGGAAGATATGCAAATATAAAAATAGAAAATACTGGTGTAGGTGAATCGTGGAGATTTGGTACATTTCAAGTAGATTTACAACCTGATGGAAGGAGAGGATAATGACAAAAGTAGTGGTAAGATTACCAGAACCTAAAAAAGAATATAGTGAAGATAACCAAAGACAAATTAACAGAGCATTAACTACAATTATAGAACAGTTAAACTCTACATACTTAACACAACAAAAAGAAGACCAAGAACGATTTACTTGGTTAGGATTAGGATAGTGGCAAATATATATAAAAACGATAAAGTAAGTTTAACGACCACAGACGTTACAACTTTGTATACTGTACCATCTAACTCAAGAGCTATTGTTAAATCTCTTTTAGTTGTAGAAGATGCAGCTGGATCAGCAGTTGTTAAAGTAACATTAACTAATGCAGCAGGCACAGCTTTTGTAGTAGATAATGATGTTACTCTAACATCGGGTCAAAAGGAGCAAGTATTAAGTGAGCCCTTGATTATGTTAGAAAGTGAGATATTAAAGGTACAAGCAACCAGTGGTAATGTAGATGTTATTGCATCTATACTAGAAATTAACAGGGAGGACAGATAATGCCTTTTATCGAAACAGAAGCTTCTGTTAGGTATGAAGTAATTGATGGCAAAAGAGTGCCTATAATTACACCTAAAACAGAGGTTACTTTAACAAATACAGTTACGGGTCAAGAGTATATGTCTGATGCTGAAGCTTTAGCTGATGTACAAAACCCTAATACAGAGACTAAATCTGAGCATATTCGAAGAGATGTCAATGTTACTGTAGAAGAGATAAAAATTGGTGCAGGAACCAAGTTATAGGATCGTTGACGAATGTCTAAAAACCTAGTAAATTGTGAGACACTCGCCTTTTTACAAGCTTTGCGAACTTGCTATCAATATATATTATAAAGAGAAACTATGGGATTTTTAAAAAAAATAACAAGACCTATATCACGTGTACTCGATAAGATAGTACCAAACGAGATCAAACCAGCACTACCATTTTTAGCTGCAGCTGCACCATTCTTTGGTCCGACTTCTGGATTTATGGGAGAAGGTATTAGAAGAATGTTAATAGGTGGTGGGTTAAATTTGGGTGCACAATTAGCACAAGAGGGAAGTGAAGGAGACTTTAATCCTGTATCTGTTGGTATAGCTTCACTAATGGCTGGTGCAACTGACCCTGGTGCTTCAAAAGCTTTAGAGGGTTTTAAAACTGGCACAGGAGGAATTAGAGATAAAGCATTAGATTTAGGAATCACGGGAGTTGATAAATTACAAGGCCTACAAGCAGCGGTTGCAGATAAAGGTATTTTAAGTTTAGAGGGTGCTAAACTAGCATCTATACCCGCAACACAAGGAACTATAGATTTAGCTTTTGCAGAACAAAATAGACTTAACAAACAACAGATCATAGATGATGCATTAGGTGGTTTAGGTGAAGGCGCATCAGATGCAGACAGAGCATTAGCTATAAGACTGGCAATGCAACAGTATGGATTTGGTGAAGATGAAATAGAAGAAACTATTACATCTGCAGGATACAAAGATGGTGGTATAATAGGTTTACAAGTAGAGATGATCGAAGGTAAAAAAGATGGAGGTCTAATGGACCTTGGTGGTAAAGAAATGGATCTAAGAGGTGGTGGTTTTGTACCGATAGGTAAAAAAGAAAAAGCAGATGATGTACCTGCAAGACTTTCTAAAAACGAATTTGTAATGACTGCAGATGCAGTTAGAGCAGCTGGTGGTGGCAGNGTAAATAAAGGAGCAAAAAGAATGTATGATTTAATGGATAGACTGGAGGCTAGAGCATAATGNCAACAACAACTACANTAACAAGACCNGCACCGATAATAGAAGGTTCGCTTACCGCCTTTCTTAAATCAATTGATAAACTAGGAGCTGGTGCAGTACCTNCAGGTTTTNNNGGTATAGATACAAGTAAGTTTGCACCAACGATCGCAGCAGAATCACAACTACAAAAAGACGCGCGAACCGCGGCTGCTGGATTAGATTCATTAGTAGGGCCACAAGCTTATCAACAATTTATGTCACCTTACCAACAGGAGGTGATCGATACTACACTTGCAGAATTTGACAGACAACAAACAATTGCAGATACAGCAAGACGTGATGCAGCGATACAAGCTGGAGCTTTTGGTGGTGGTAGAGAAGGTGTACTTGCAGCAGAAGCAGCAAGAGGCGCAGCACAAAGCAGAGCAGGATTACAAGCACAATTATTAGCACAAGGTTTTCAACAAGCACAAGCAGCGGCAGCACAAGACTTAGCTGCAAGACAAGGTCTTGGACAGTTCCAGACTCAACTAGGTCAAGCTGGTCAAGCACAACAACAAGCGATACTTGATGCAGCAGCAGCGGCTGAAAGAGAAAAACAGTTCCAACCATTTACACAATTAGGATTGATTGGACAACAACTTGCACAAATTCAACCAGGAGCATTCCCGACTCAAACAGTCGGATATGCACCGCCGGCACCACCAGCAAGTCCATTAGCTACAGCGTTAGGTGTAGGTACAGGTATTGCTAGTATCGGTTCTAAATTAGGAATCTTTGGCTAATGAGCAGAATATTAAGACGACCAATGTTTAGAGGTGGCCGTGTCGATAGTCGCGGAACGGGGATCACTGCTAATCTTGGATATAACAATGGTGGTAGAGTTGGTTATCAACAAGCAGGTTTTGTAACTGGAGCTGATTTATTAGCAGCAGCTAGAGCTTTTCCAGAATTAAATATGTATAAAAATATTAAATTAAATCCTAAATCTAAATTTCCAATTGGACAAGGAAACACTCTTAACATTGGAGGAACCGAAATAGATATAGACAGAATAGCTTCATTTACAGGGACTCCAGGTTTTCAAGATCTAGCGTTCGGTGATACTTATGGTTTAGGTGAATCTCTAGCCGCTCAAACTGGGAAAAGAATAGAGGATAATAAAAATTTAATTGCATCAAGTAATACAGAAAATTTAAAAACAGGAAAAATAACAGATAATGAAATAGATATGGATAAATCTTTTGATACATCCACTCTTACAGAAGATAATAAAAAAGAAAGTCCTACAATGACTATGAAACAAGAAGAATTAAGCGGAGCAGTTATTGGAAATGATGGAGATTTAGCTGGTGTCACTGAAACAGAAAAAGAAGATGTAGTAGTTGAGGAACAAGGTTCAGGTATTAAAGAAATGGCTGATAAATATTTTGAATTAATGGGTGGTGGTAAAGCTTTTCGTAGAGATTTAGAAGACACAGGAACAAGACTATCTGCTTCTTTAATTGATGCGCCAAGTGTTAGAGAAGGTTTAGCTAACTTTCTAAAAGCTGAAGCAAAAGCTGGACCAAGTAGAACAGAAAAAATAGAGTCTGACGCAACTAAAGCAGCTATTAATTACAGCACTCAAAAAGAATTTTTAGAAAGAAAATTAGAAAACGCTANAACTATAGCTGAAAAACAAATAACAGCTCAACAACTTAAAGATTTAAATANAANATTTGCGCCNGGTATNATAGAAAAAAATGTAGAATTTATAACTCAATTAAAACCAGGCACAGCAAAACATACCGCAGCTTTAAAACAAGCGGGATATGAAAGTAACATATTTAGAGCAGCAAACGTAGCCGCACAAGATTTTGAAGGTGGAGCTTTGTCTGCAACAGACATTGATACACTTGGACCTATTTATTATGGAAAAGACTGGAAGGGAATAGCTAAACCAGGACAAAGTGAAGAAGATGGTGTTTATCTATTAGAGGAAACTCAAGAAATTGTAACAATAGTAGATGGTGAACCTACAAAAAGACAAAAAATAAATATGCTTCAATAGAAGGAGTTAGCTATGGCTATCGATTTTGGTCTACCTAAACAAAAAGAAACAATATCAGATGTAGAAGATGAGAATGAAATTAGCACAATACAATCTGTATTGGCTGGNATAGGTTCTGGTCTATTTAAAATACCCGAAGGNTTTGTATCATTAGGTGCAACACTTATGGATCTTGGTGCTGATACTAATAAAGCAGCAGAGGTTGAAGAATATTTTGCAAAAATAAATCCTTTTGATGAAATGGCAGAAGCCACAACAGCTGGTAAAATTACAGAATTAATTATTAACATTGGTATACCAGGTGGTGTAGCTTTTAAAGCAGGTAATGCTTTAGCAAAAAGTGCTTTGATAGCATCTAAAAATGGAAAATATGTAAATGTTACAGGCCAAGCTGGTAAAAATATTTCTAAAGGTATAAAGAAAAAAATAAAAGCATCTGATCCTGAANTAACAGGTTATGGAAAAACNGTNGCTTTTGGATCTGGATCNTTNGCCGGAGGTGTAGCAGANGGTATATTNGTAGATGATGTAGAAGAGGCAGGAACNTTTGGAGATTTGATTGGTGGACCNACAGAANTAGATAGAGGATTAGANGGNACAGACTACAACGCCAGACAAGANCTTTTTAATAGATTAAAATTTGGTGCNGAGGGAGCATTGTTTACAGGATTATTAGGAGGGGCTGGAGNTACAATAAAAAAATTAAGAAATAGCACTGATGCAGGAAAAGCTGTTAATGGTAAATTAAATAGATGGTTAGATAAATGGATATCACAACCATTAAGAGCTAGAGGAAAAGAAAGCCAAGAGCAGTTTTTAGTAGGAAGAAAATTAAAAGGTAATTTAGCTTCAGATACAAATACTGCAGAAACAATTGTTAGAGAATTAGATTCTAGTATTAGTAAATTATTTCCGTTTTTTAAAAGAGCGGTAGGAGATAAAACTATTGATAAAGAAAGAAAAGAACTTTTAAAAGAATTAAACCAAGTTTTACTATCAAGTGAAAAAAATGCTAATGCTTTAGTTCCAATATATAAAGATGTGGGTGGTAGAAGAGCTTTAAATGCAGCTGGTAAAACTCTTTTAAGAAAAACTAATAATCAAAGAAGAAAATTAAACTTAGAAAAAATAAGTGAACAAGATTTTATAGAAAAAATACCAGCAAAAGATAGACAAAAATTTACTGAAATGGTTGATCGTCAAATAGAATCTATAAGTTTTGGTAATGTTAATAAAAAATTAAAAGAAAATTTTACAAAAAAATTAAAAGATTTAGGGGCAGATCAAAAAGATATTGATAGTATTTTTGATAATTTATCTGCGATGAGAATGGGATGGGGACAGTTGTTTACATCAATGGGAAGAAGATTAGATGCTAATGGTGCAAAAGAGTTTAGAGATCTTTTTGGTAAAAAAGTAACTACTTGGTTAGATTCAACCTATGATGTTTTTAAGGATAGAAAATCAAAATTAGGTGAAATGTATGCGCCGTCCAAACAAGTTATGGATGCAGCAAAAGCATCTTTTAAAAAATTATATAAAAAAAATGTAGGTCAAGAATTATCTGACGCTGCCGCGCAACAAGAAGTTTNAAAAGTTTATAATTCTGCAAANATAGAAAAAGGTTTTAGATTAAATTCTGCTTCTGACCCTTATTTTAAATTACCNAATTTTTTTCTTTTTAAATCAACAGCAGATGAAGCTTTTGATATGGTNCCAAGTAGAATGTCAGAATTAACAGGAATGAAAAAAGAAGCNATAGAACAATTATATGGTAAAGGAGATGATGCTTTACAAACTATTTTAAACGGAACAGGTAAATTATCAGCTATAGTAAGACGTAATGAATATTTTGATAATCTTTTAAACACATCAAATGAGTTAAGAGCATCTGGTAAAACTCCTATCTTTGCAAATAATGCGGATGAAGCTCAAAGATTATTTGGTGGTGTTGAGGGTGTAGATTGGAAAGCTATTACACCAGTAAAGAAAACAAAAGCTGGTGTAAAAGGTATTGAACCTTTAGATCCTAATTTAGATTACAAACAAACTTTACAACCATTAAAAGGAGAGCGTAAACCTACTTTTAGAAAAAAAGACGCTGTTAAAGGTGANATTTCAGAAGAACTTCCAATACATAATCCNTTACAAACTAAATATGCTTTAGTTGGTAANGTAGATAGTCTTGTAAAGCCAGCAGATGAATTAGCAAACAGTAGTGGATTTTTAGGTCAGATATATCAAAATTTAATATTGTATCCAAAGGCCACTTCACAAATGGCTAAAACTATTTTATCTCCATTTACACACGCTCGTAATTTTATAAGNGCTGGAGCTTTTGCTGCNGCTAATGGTATTATACCTTTTGCAGATCCACAGGCAGTTAAAAAAGCATTAGATGCTTTACAGGTAAAAGGTTTTAGAAAAAACAATGAATATTATAGAAAATTATTAAGGTTAGGTGTGGTTAACTCTCAAGTACAATTAGGAGATTTAGAAAATTTATTAAGAGATGTTAAGTTTGGTGGCACAGTTGGAAGATTAACTGAGGGAGATAATTTAGCAAGCTATGGGTTAAATAGATTATTAAAAGTAACTTCTAAAATTAAAAAATTTTCTGAGGATGCTTATACAGCGGAGGATGATTTTTGGAAAATATTTTCATTTATTGGTGAAACTAAAAGGTTAAGAAATGCATACAAAACTGCTGGTATAAAATTAGGTGATAGCTTTACAGATATTAGAGGTAATAAAGTTAGATTAACAGATGATTATTTAGAAGAACAAGCAGCTGATATAGTTAAAAATAATATACCAAATTATGCTTATGTATCAGAATTTGTCAAAGGTTTAAGAAAAGCTCCTATTGGAAACTTTGTATCTTTTCCTGCTGAAATATTAAGAACTAGCACTAATATTGTTCAAAGAGGATTAGACGAAATATTTCATACTGTTGAACTTCCAAATGGAACAATAATTAGACCATTAAAAAATGTAGGATTACAAAGATTAGGAGGTATGGCTTTTACAACTGCAGCTGTTCCTTATGCAGCTGTTTCACTTGCATCTGCTATTTACGATGTGACAGANGAAGAGCGTGCAGCTTTAAGAAGATATGTTGCTGATTGGTCTAAGAATTCTACTTTANTNCCTATAAGAGACAAAGAAACAGGTAAATTAAAATATATAGATTTTTCTCACACTAATGCATACGATACTATTTCTAGACCTATTCAAACTATTTTAAACAGAGTTAATGCTGGTGAACAAGATAAAGATGGNATGATGGATGATTTTATTTTAGGAGTTGTAGAATCCACAAAAGAATTAGGTTTACCNTTTGTTTCAGAATCNATTTGGACTCAAGCTTTAAACGATATATTTATTAGAAGAGGNAGAACTCCAGANGGATTTAAAGTNTGGGATCCTGAAGATCAATTAGGAACTAAATTTTCAAAAGCTNTAGGACATTTAACATTATCGCAAGCTCCTTTTAATTTTAAACAACTACAAAGATTAGGTTTATCTATGAAACCNATTAATGATTTAGGTAGATTTGATGATAGAGGTAGACAATTTGATTTTGGNGATGAGGCTCTTGGTGTAATTGGATTTAGAGCTATTGAAGCANATCCAGATAAATCTTTTAAATATAAGTTAGCAGAGTATGAAAGAGGAGCTAGAAATTCTAAAAATTTATTTAAAAGTGTTGCACTTAGAGGTGGCGCAGTTACGGCTAAAGATTTAGTTGATGCATACATAAATTCAAATAGAGCTTTATTTGAAAATCAAAGAGATTTATATTTAGATTTAAATGCTGCTAATACTTTAAAAGGTGATATGAGAAAAATAGGAAAATTTGCATCTGGTAAAATTGGAAGAAAAAATTATGGAGCTATTTTAAATGAAAGATTTATTCCATACATACCATCTAAAAATGTTTTTCAAAAATCAGAAGAAATAGCTAGAGATCTTAGAGAAGCAGATCCTAATTATGTTAATCCAATGAGAGCTGTAGTGGGTGTATTAGCTAATATTAGAATGCAACTTTTTAACGTGGGATTAGAGGATGAATTTCCAGTGATAGATAATCCATTTAAAGATCCTATTATACCTGCAGCTATAGAACAAATAAGACAATTACCACCAATGGTAACAGGAGCAAATCCTGCAGTAGTAAATGCTAATCAAAAATTTGGAAATATACCTTTTACTCAATTAACTGAAACTCAAAAAGAAGAAAAAGGTAGACAAGTTTTTGGACAAAATGATAATATATTTGGATAGATTATGGCNATAGAACCTAAAAACACAAGAGAACACATTTTATCTTTGTATGGACACATATCAGGTGTCAAGAAGAATTTAAAACACGTACACGAAGATGTCGAGAAGTTGGGCGGCAAGATAGATAAAGTCTATTGGGTTCTCTTAGCAGCAGCGGGATCTGCTGTACTCTTCGCATTAGAAAGGTTGATAAATTAATGAATCTTACACGGAATTTTTCTTTATTAGAATTAACTAAATCAGATACTGCAATNAGAANNGGNATNGATAANAACCCNAACGCTGATCAAGTAGAAAAANTAAAAGCACTATGTGAAAATATTTTGCAGCCGATACGTGANCANTTCGGNAGNGTNAAAGTGACTAGCGGATTCCGTAGCCCAGANTTATGNACTGCTATNGGTAGCTCTGTAAATTCACANCACGCCAAAGCCGAGGCCGCAGACTTCGAATGTGATNGGTGTAGACAATGCTGAACTNAGTGATTGGATACATAAAAATTTNGATTATGACCAGCTGATCTGCGAGTTCTATACTCCCGGAGAACCCAACTCGGGGTGGATTCACTGCAGCTACGTACCTGAAGGTAGACGTGCATCATATTTATGGGCATATAAATCAGAGGGTAAAACTAAATACAAACCAATAATTGGTTCTGCAAAAGATTTAATCTAACGACAGATACAACCAAAAAAATCACCGCTACCATCATTCATAACGTGTCGATTAATAAACTCGTGGTACGTGGTTAGTTTTAATCTTAATATATCACAGAGATCAAAACAATTTACTTTAGTATGCAAAGCAAGATCAGATAGCATAGCTTTAGTTACAGGGACTAAACTGTAAACACCATCATTTAAGATAATTAATTCCATTAAAACAACACAGGTTCTAATACAAAATCAAAAGATAAAATTCTTTTTTTAAATTTTATTTTATTTGGTTCTGAATAGTGCCATAAGTGTTGAGGCACTATCATCATATCACCTTCTTTTACAGGTGGTGTATATAAAACACTTTTATCTTCTTGATTATTCCAAGGCTGTATATAAGTTGTTCTAGGTGATTCTAATTTCATATCTAAATAAAGTATACCACAATAACCCGTAGAACTATGGTTATGTGGCACGTGATAATCACCTTTGTGATAAACTACAGACCAAACTCTTTGCAATAAAATTTTAGAATTAAACTTTGCTCTAATTAAACTAAACTCATCCTTAAATATTTCTCTAAATTCTGTATTGATACTACATTTATTTCTGTTGCTACCAAAATTAGCTTGGGGCATTTCAGGATATCGCTCCAATACTTTTTCTAATTTTTTCTTTTTGTTTTTAAAATCAATACATTCAATTTTAAAAAATTCTATTTTAAATACAGGCTCTATTTCGTATTTTATATCCATTCTCTTAACTCCTCACCCATAATTTGNGTNGCTATATTTATCTTTTTACGCAANGCTTTTCTAATCTTTTCATCTACAGTTTTTGGTGCTATAAGATCGATATATGTCACCGCCTTTTTTTGACCTATTCTATGCGCTCTGTCTTCTGACTGCAATCTTTTTTCTAAGTCATATCCATTAGAATAATAGATTACATTATTTGCAGCTGTCAGTGTGATTCCATACCCACCTGTTTGTGGATTACCCACAAAGAATCTCACGGGTGAGTTTGGGTCTTGAAATTTTTCTATATTTTTTTGTCTTTGTTCTGCCGGAATCGCGCCATAATATTGAACAATAGAATCTGATCCATATTTTTTAGAGATAGCATTTACTATTCTTTTTACATCATAGACATAATTAGCCCATATTATTGCCTTACCTTCTGTTTCTTCTAGAACCTCTAATAGGGCATCAATACGATTGTTTTTTATCTCTGTAATTGTTTCATCATCATTCTTTAGGTGCCCACAAGTGATCTGATGCAAACGCATCAGTTGTGTTAATACGTGAGGTGCGGTTGCCATCTTGCCGTTTAGTTGAGCGAGGGCCGCGGATTTCATTGTAGCATATGTTTTCTTTTGTTCTTCTGTTAGTTCTACTTGTCTTTCTACATATGTCTTTTCTGGTAGATCTAAACAATCTTGTTTCAATACACGATCAGAAAATTTTTTTAATATCTCTGATAATTCATCGAGTCTTCTATATCCTGCAGGTATCTGNACTCTTCTNCCNCCAAAGTTTCTATCTACCATAACTGCATANCTATTTCTAAATGTATAAAAAGAACTAAAACCTAATAGTTCTTCGTCTAAAAATCCACACTGGGTGTACAAATCTAAAGGTGATTTAGTTACAGGAGATCCTGTAAGAATACGTCTATATTTTGCAAGTTTACCTAAATTTAAAATAGCTTTGGTTCTTTTTGCAGTGGGTGTTTTTATAGTTGTAGACTCATCAACAGCCATCA
>FUFK010069168.1_pt1 | contig 12375 bp, 8 predicted proteins | sample 1021851 | NCBI WGS metagenome assembly FUFK01 (sample SAMEA51879418, study PRJEB19060) | metagenome
ATTTGTAATGTTTCCTGATATTTTTTTGAATAAATATTTCCATCATTAAAAAGACTAAATTTGATTTTGAAAAATAAAGATAAATATAGAAAAGAAATTATTGAAAGCAGAATTGTAGTTCTCAATGGGTAAACAAATATTAAATAACTAGAAATAACAATTATTAATATTGAATTAACCAAAATAAACGTTATGCCTTTAACATATTCGCTAACATTATCTACATCTTTGGTTATGTATCCCTTAAGGACTGTAGAGTTAATAGCTTGATGCCAGCTATATGGCATTTCTAAAGACTTAGAGAAAATTCTTAATCCAAGATCTGAAGCAATGTTAGTACTTAGTTTAAACTGGTATTTCAAAGTAAATAAACGAAAAAACATGGATATTAATATAGATAAAATCATTAATAATGAAATTATCAGAATGAAGTTTTCTCCAGGAATAAATTTTTCAATATAAGAAAGAGTAGGTAAATCATTATTTGATTGAATATTGGCCATAGATGCCAAATATGGAATTATAGTTGATATATTAAGGATCTCAATTAATGCAGATATCAAGCTTAAAATTACTAGTTGTAGAAATTGAAACTTCCTTTTCCTAGTTATTAAATTAAATAAATGTGAAATTTCATATATCCCCAAGAGAATTCTTTTCATCATTAATATAAAATCTTACTTTTATTTACAAGATAGAATATTCATTTATTTTAAAGATCTTTTGTTAAAGATACGAGACATCAAAAAAGTTAGTAAATTTTCTCAAAATAATTAAATATTGTTTTCAAAATTATTGATTTTTATTAGTTTTTAAAATTAAAATAAATAATTTATTGGAATTAAATTCTTTTAAATAAAAAGTCTCCTTGTATTAACTCTAATTTATCATAAATACAATTTTCTGATCTTATAAATTTGAATTTTTTATTTTCTAAGAATTTCATAATCTCCCAGCCCAGAATTTGTGATTTATAAAACTCTTTGAAAGATAATTCTATATAAATATATTTAAACTTCTCCAATAAACCATTAGCTCCTTTTAATACGTTAATTTCTAATCCTTGAACGTCTATTTTTATAAATCCATTATTAAAATCTTTTATATTATTAAATTTAAACCAATGTTCTAGTGTGATCACATTAACTTTTTGTTGGCTTAAAACATTACTTGTTCCAAAAAAATCTTTTTGAAAACTTGATATTTCTAGTAAAGAAGAAGAATCATTTTTCATGGGGATATTAATTTTTTGACTATTGCATATATCTGATATTGCAAAGGGAAAGAATTCAATATTTTTTAAGTTCTTGGTGATGATATCAAATGATTTTTTTGAAGTAATTAAAGGATCGAAAGAATAAATTTTTTTATTAGGTTCCAAAGATTTAATTGCTAATGTAAATTGACCTTTATTAGATCCAACATCTAGGAAAGCATCAATTCTTGATTCTTTCAAAACAGATTTTAGAGTAGATATATGTTCAACTGAAGGATAAATTCCTATTAAATAAAACCTAGTAAAAGATAGATTATTTACTATGAAGAATATTTTTCTAATTCTTAGTTTTAATAAGTAAATTAAAAATTTTAAACTCATTTATTTATAATTATGCTTCATTTTAATAATTTGCAGTATTCATATGCCATCTTTTCCTGAGAAAACTTTGATTTTGAATATTCATATGCATTCATGGAAATTTTCATGCTATGAGGATTTTTAAATATTTCCAAAATTTTCAAGACTAATTCATAGTTGGATAAATTATCTGGGAGCAAAAATCCATTATGTTTATCGATTATATTTTCTCTAGTAAAATAGTTATCAAATGCTATAACTATTGAGCCATTAGACATAGCTTCCATAATTTGATTAGGCGAATTATCTTGTTTTGATAAAAACAAAATATAATTACTTTTGTGATAGAAATCTCTTATTTCAAGCTCTTCTTTAAGATATCCAAAATTATTTATATTTAGCTTCATATTCATATAATTAGAAGGTAATATCATTTTTGTTGAATTACCACATAAATTGATTGACAAATCTGATTCTTTAAGAAGCAAATCAATTATATTTTTAACTTGGCTAAAGTTTTTTCTTGGATCATCAAACCCTTGCGAAATAACTCCAATTGATACTTTTCTATAATCTCTTTGAACATAATCAGCAATCTCCATTCCATTAGCAATATAGAAAATTTTTTTATTACTAGTTAATTTCTTAGCAGTATTAAAAAGATGCCTTGAAGGAGAAATTATATTTACATTTTTTTTATTTAAAATACTCATTTTAATTTTAAATAAGATTTTAGGTATCCACCTAAAATTTTTCCTTACCGCAGGACAATCAATACATTTATTTCTCTCAAATGCGTTACAATTTTTCGGATAATGACAGCCTCCAGTTAACCACCAATAATCTGCAAATTTTATTAATATATTTTTTCTCATAGTAATAACATAGATTAACCATATTGAAGCAAAGTTATTACCCAACCAATGAAGATATATATTATTTCCTTTTTTACTAGATAAATAAAGTTTTAAATCTAAAAGAGTTGGAATTAAGTTAAAAGAAAAATGTGTTTTATTTTTATTTTTTAAAATTAAGGTATTTATTATTTTTGAAATTAAGGCCATTTTCAAGTAAAAGAATTTAGATAATCCAAATGGATAAATTGTATTTATAAAATTTTTATTTAAGTTTTTAATAGCTACATATAACTTGACTTTATCTTTTCCTAATATCTTGTTTAGCCCTAAGAATAATCTATAGGTTCCTAGCCAAGCTCCGCCTCCTGAGCCTTTATCTTTTGGAATTAATCCAACTAAATCATATTTATGCATTATAAAGGTAATTTTTATACCAACTGAAGGTATCTTCAAGCAAAGATTCTATGTCTTTATTTGGCTCAAATGATAATTCCTTTTTAGCTAAATTGTAATCAGCAGAATTTCTATATACCTCTCCAATCCTTTCGGGAAAGTAATTAACGTCAATTTTTGAATCTGTTATCTTTGTAAATATTTTTATTAGTTCATTTAAAGTCGTTTCTACATTAGTTGAAAGATGATAAGTATTTTGCATAGAGTTTGAATCTTTTAGCACACAACTTAAAATAGCTTTTGCTATGTCTTTAACATAAATATAATCTCTGGATGAAGTTCCGTCTCCAAATATGTTGAAAATTTTTTTTTGTAAGGTGCATTCTAATAATTTATTAACTACTCCTTTTTTATGAAAGCAGTAAGGACCATACACATTTCCAAATCTGAGGATATAACTTTCAATTTCATACATAGAAGAATAAGCGTTAATATAACTTTCACAAGATAATTTTGATGCTCCATAAGGAGAAATTGGTTTCGGATAAGAATTTTCATTGATGGGAAGAGAATTATTACCCATAAGAGCACCTCCTGTAGAAGAAAATATGAATTTAGGAACTTTTGATTTTCTCGCAAACTCTAGAATATTAAGTGTTGCCCTTACATTATTTTCGAAATTATATATTGGATTTTTTATACTTTCAATAACATTTCCAGCAGCAGCTAAGTGTACTATGCAATCTAAATTAAGTTTAAAATCTTCTAATTTTAATAAATCATGATTAATTAATTGAATATTTTTATTTAAATTAAGAGGAATATAGTACTTTTTTATTGAGATTCTATTATTGTCAATTATGTATATTTTATCAAATTTATTATTATTAATTATTAGTTCTAAAAAATTTGAACCTATAAAACCTAGTCCTCCTGTAATCAATATGTTCATAATTTTTTAAATTATTAATTTATTAAATTTTACTCTGTAAGAAAATACATTCTATATAAAAAGATCGATACATTAGCGTTTTTTAAAAATTATGATTTAAGAAATTTATGAAATAGATTAAAATAATTATAAATTATTTTGTTATTTAATTAAAAATCAATAAGAAAATTCTTTTCTTTAATTTATTAGGATTTGGTTATTTTTTAATAAATAAATTCTGTTGTGTTTTATATTTTTATAGATTATCTATTAAGAAATTTGAGGAAAATATGAAAGTTTTGTACATAACTCCCTTTTCCTCAAATTCAAATAATTATTTTAATTCTATATATAGAGAGGGTCATGACATAACTCTTTTGACAGACGATTTGACTTTCCATTTACAAAGATTCTCACTCCCAAGCTTTGAAAGTTCTAGTAAGCAAATTATTGGCCCATTTTATATGGGTATTTTAAAAAAAATAATTTATAAACTAAATTTTTCTAGGCAATTAATATATTTTTTTATCAGAAAAATAGATGATTCATATCATAAATATTTAAGAAAACTTAAAAATGAAAGATTTGATATAGTTATTTCGTATAGAGATATTGGACTTGAATATATTCAAGAATTTAAAAAAAAAGGTGCAATTTTTATAGTTGAAGAGGTTAATACACATCCAGACTTTATGAATAAATTAGTTAAAAGAGAAGCAANAAGACTTGGATTAAATCCAATAAAAAACATTTTAAGNGATATTAAGGTTAGTAATATTAAGGAAGCATATGAAAAATCAGATTACATTCTATGTTCATCCAAACATGTTTATAGAACAATAAAAAAAAGAACTCAGCAAGGTAAAAAATTCATTATTAACCCATATGGCTGCCCTTATCCTTTAATTAAAAAAGAAATAAGAGAATTTAAGAAAATTAATTTATTGTGCATTGCAAGAATTCATTTAAGAAAAGGAATACATTACCTTTTAGATGTATATGAATTATTAAATCAAAACTTTCCTGAAAAATATACCCTAACAATAGTAGGAGGTATTTCATCAGATCCAGGATTTAATTTTAATAACGTTAATGCAAATATAAAATTTCTAGGATCTTTGAGCAAAGATAAAATAAAAAAATTATTTATGAAATCCCATATTTTTGTACTACCATCAATTGAAGAGGGCCAAGCTATAGTTATAGGAGAAGCACTATCTCACGGGTTGCCTATTATTTCTACTCCACTTTCTGGAACTATTGATTATATAAAAAATAATGAATTACTTGAGAAATCCTACAAAAATTTATCTATACAGATTATTCAACCTTCTAATATTAAAATCTTTTACGATTCAATTATTAAGCTATCAAATATAAATGCTTATAAGAAGGCTTCAGAATGCTCTTTATTAATTTCATCAAAAAATACCTGGAATTTAACAGGGCAGGAGTTAGTAAAAAAATTGTCTTCAATAATTATTTAAACTATTTTGAAATACTCTTAATACTTTAAATTTCTCTTTAAATTCTTTATAAAAATTTTAGTAGCTGATATCAAAGAGAAGGCTATTAAATAAAATTTATTAAATAAAATTGATCTCATAAAAGTTCTTTTAGTTAGTCTTTCCCCTTTAAAAAAGGATTTTAAAATATAAAAACTTCTAACTAAACCAACCGGAGAAAAAAATCCAACTCTCCAAAACAAATATTTTTTAAGTATAGATTTATCTTCCAAATTTAATAATTTTGAAGTTAAAGAAATTGATATAGGAATCTTTCTTAAATAAAAGGAAATTCCTTTGTTTTTGTATAATTTCTCTGTTCTTAAGTCAATTGTGAACTTTGGATCGCAAACAAGCACTTTATATTTCTTCTTTTTCATCAAAAGTAATGAATGCCAAAAATGAATAGCATCGAGGTGGTCACAATCTAAATTATTTTTAGAACTATAAAATTTTTTAAAATTTGGCTTGTAGATGAAATCTCCCCACTTCATCTGGTTCCAAAAATATTTATACATATCCTTTAAATTATCAAATTCATAATCTTTGTTTCCTCTCCTTTTTAAAATATTTCTCGATTTATAATATATATATGCATCTTTTGGTTTGGAAATGATTGAATAGCAAATATTGAGAAAAGGTTCGAATGAAATTAAATCATCATCACCTATAAAATAAAAATAATTAGGTTCTTTTTCATTTTTCTCCAATTCTTTTATCTTGCGTATCAATTTAAAGTAATGCCTATCAAAAGAATTATTACTTTTTGTTTTAAAAAAATAATCAACTGTTTTTGAATTTTTCTTTATTAAACTTTCGCAAGTTAAATTGTATTCTTCTGAATCAGAATCAGAAGAAAGTATGCAATAGTTTATATCTAATCCATTTTCTCTGAGTTTTTTCCTGGTGTTAAAAACAGAAGGTATCACTAAACTAAGAGATTTTATTCTTTTAGAAGTTGTGATAACAATATTTAGTGGAATTATCTCAAATTTTTGCTGACCCATTTTTATTTGTTCTGATTTTAATTTTATGGGTAAATTCATAGTTTAATCTATCTAAAAAATTAATTTTTTCAATATTAAATATGCCTTTTTTTTGTAAGCTTTTATATAAAAATTAATTCAGCTAAAGCTACATCTTCAATTATGGCCATTAGATCGCTACTATATCTTATTATTGAATCGCTTCCTGACAGACTAAGGGATAAATCACTTGGAGACATCCCATCAGGCAACTCTATATTGTCTTGACCAAATAAATAATCAGTAATCAGATCCCTGCCGCTTCCGGTACTAATCCGAAAAGTGTCGTTTCCTGAGCCTCCAGTTATCTGGTCATTACCAGTCCCACCAAAGAGGATGTCATTACCAGCATTACCCATAAGGATGTCATTACCATTATCTCCAATTAGTGTATTGTTACCACTATTACCAGTAATAGTATTAGCGAGAGTATTTCCCGTGCCGTTTATATTAGATGAACCAGTAAGAGTAAGATTCTCTACATTGCTGGACGCNGNAAAATTGGTTGCTGAGGAATAAATAAGATCAGTACCTGATGATGCACCCTCATTAACTGTATCGGAATTGCTATTTACATAATAAATATCATCACCAGAGCCACCTGACATATTGTCATTACCATTGCCGCCATGAAGAGTATCATTTCCAGAACCTCCTATCATAGTGTCATTGCCATTGCCACCATTGAGGTAGTCATTACCAGCATTNCCAATAAGANNATCNNNNGCATNNCCNCCNNTCAAAGTNTTGTTACCACTATTACCTGTAATAGTATTAGCTAGAGTATTTCCAGTGCCGTTTATATTAGATGAACCAGTAAGAGTAAGATTCTCTACATTACTGGACGCTGCAAAATTGGTTGCTGAGGAATAAATAAGATCAGTGCCTGATGATGCACCCTCATTAACTGTATCGGAATTGCTATTTACATAATAAATATCATCACCAGATCCACCTGACATATTGTCATTACCATTGCCGCCATTAAGTGTGTCATTACCAGCATTACCAATAAGAACATCATCGGCATCTCCTCCATTCAAAGTATTGTTACCACTATTACCTGTAATAGTATTAGCTAGAGTATTTCCAGTGCCGTTTATATTAGATGAACCAGTAAGAGTAAGATTCTCTACATTGCTGGGGGCAGTAAAATTGGTTGCATATGAATAAATAAGATCAGTTCCCTCGCCAAAGTTTTCAATAACAGTATCACTTGTACTATCTACTACAAATCTGTCATTACCACTTCCACCATACATAATATCATTACCACTTCCTCCATTTAAATAATCATTTCCTTCTCCACCGCTAAGATTATCATTGCCATTACCTCCAAATAAATTGTTTGCAGCGGTGCTCCCAATTACTGTATCGTCGCCGTTTCCAGAATTAACATTTTCGATCGAGATTAATATGTCATTACCATCTCCTGTATTCTGGCTTATAGTTTTAGAAAGATCAATTTGATTGGAACGATAGCTAAAGTAAGCCAAATCTACCCCTTCTCCTCCATTTATATTGTCATCACCATCCCCACCATAAAAAGAGTCGTTACCATCATTTCCTATTAAAGTGTCATTTCCATTGCCACCGTTTAAGTAATTACTTGAAGAATTACCCACAACCGTATCGTCTCCATCACCAGAAACCACTCTCTCTATAGAGATTAAAATATCATTACCATCCCCTGTATTTTGAATTCTTGTCAAGTTCAAGTTAACTTGGTTGGAATTAGAACTAAATATTGCAGTGTCTGTCCCAGATCCACCTAATAAAATATCATTACCATCTCCGCCATCAAGAGTGTCGTTCCCGCCATTGCCAAAAAGCTTATCATCCCCATCTTGGCCAGTTAATCTATTGTTACCACTATTACCTCTTAAGATATTGTTTAGGACATTACCAGTGGCATCGATATTATTAGAACCGGTGAGATTAAGATTTTCTACATCGGCAGAGGTAGTAAAGCTAACAGAAGAATGAATTAAATCAGTACCTTGTGAGGAATTTTCTGTAACAGTATCGCTAGTGCTGTCAACCACATAAATATCATCCCCATCTCCACCTGACATGGCATCATTTCCAGATCCGCCATTGAGATAATCTGCACCATTTCCGCCATCAAGAGTATCGTCCCCGCCATTGCCAAAAAGCTTATCATCCCCATCTCCACCGATAAGGTTATTATTATTATTATCGTTGCCAATTAGTGTGCCCAAAATTAATAGTTTCTAAATACTAATAGCAGATTTGACATTAAGTATAAGGCTAAATTTTTTTTTCTTAGTGTAATAAAAACAATAACCTTTTAATAAGTAAAGTTATTGCTTATTAAAATAAGTTTTAATGGATAAATTAAAATAATTTTCTATAGTTTTGCCAATTAAATAAAAAATACTTTTCATATAAATTTCTTTAAATATATTAAAACAAATTATAAGGGCCATATAAATAATTATTTTGTATTTTTTTTCAAAATCTCTATAAACTCGAATAAGCTTAAATGCTTTTTATTGACTCAGCTTTATCTCTAAAACTTCCAAGAAGGAGTTTTAAGTAGCTAACTTTTCTTAACTTTATATTTGCTTTGAGAGACATTCCAACTTGCAGAGGTAATTCATTTCCATTGTTTAAAATTAAAGATTGAGAATTTAATTTTATACTTCCAGGGAAAAAATATTCTTGATTATTTTGTTCGTTTAAATCAAGCACATCTGAACCGATTGAATCAACAATACCTTCTAAAGGAGCAAAGTCATTAGCAGGAAAAGAATCAATACTTATATCCACTGGCATTCCAATTTTAATAAAACCTATTTTGCTACTTGGTATTTTTACATCTGCCTCTAAATTGTTAAAGGGAACAATTTTCATAATAGAAAAGTTTGATTGAGCAACAAAGCCGATATTTCTTGGTCTCATATCAAAAACCATACCATTTACAGGAGACTTGATGGATTTATATCCTAATAGGACTTCAGCTTCTAATCCTCTAGCTTCTAATTCAGATACTTCAGATTCAATTTGCTTTATTTGTTGAGAAAGTATTAATGATTGCCTTTTTAAATTAATCTCATTTTCAACTATCTCACCTTCTAAGGAATTTATATCGCTTATTTTTTTAAGATAAGCTATTTCCGAAAGCGCTCCTTCATCAAATAATTCTTTAAATTTATTTTTTATTTCATCTTGAAGTTTAAACTCATTATTCAAGAATTTTAATTTACTTCTATACAATTCATTTAATTTAATTTTTTCCTCTTTTTTCAATTCCAATTCAACCTTTGCTTGATTTAGTTGATTTTTTAAAGAGTTAACATTTTCTTTTAATATTTCATCATCAAGAACCAATAAAATTTGACCTTTAGATACTTCCTCGCCATCACTCACTAAAATATCTTTAACTACACCACCTGAAGGAATATTTATAATTTTCACATCTCCAATCGGCTCAAGCTTACCTTTTACTATTACGATTTCTTCTGTGTAAGCGAATACCAGCCAACTAATAGTTAAACCACTTACTGATAATAAACCCCAAGTCAAAGTTCTTATAAAAAAATTACTTTGTTTCAAATTTATATTATTTATTTCAAGTTTAGAAACTTTATCTTTTAATTTAATCCGTATCTTTTTAACGAAAGAATTAATCCTTTTTAGTTTCTCCAATTTATAACTCCCTAGTTTCCTGTAAAAGGGCAAAGTATCTGCCTTTATTCTCAATTAGCTCTTGATGAGTGCCTAATTCATCAATTCTACCTTCATGAAAAACTACTATTAAATTTGCTTCTTTAATAAGGGACAATCTATGCGTAATGAAAAATATCGAACCACTTTTTTGATAATTTAATAAATTCTCATATACTCTTTTTTCGGTGGAGTAATCAAGTGCACTTGTTGCTTCATCTAGAATAATAATTCTTGGATTTTTTAATAAAGTTCTTGCAATAGTAATTCTCTGTTTTTGACCTCCGCTTAATGTACTACCTTTTTCACTTATTAAAGTACTATAACCATCTGGAAGTTCCATAATAAAATCATGAGCACACGCCAATTTCGAAGCTTGAATTATTTCCTTTTCGGTAGTTTCATAATCCTTTAAAGCAATATTATCTCGAATTGTTCCATTAAATAATAAAGGCTCTTGTGGAACAATACCAATTTGATTTCTTAAAGAATTTAGTTCAACTTTTGAAATGTCGAATCCATCTATTGAAATTTTCCCCTCATTAGGCGAATAAAGCCTATAAATAAGCTTCATAATTGTACTTTTCCCACTTCCACTTTGACCAACAATTGCTACAAGGTTATTTGGTTTAAAGGAAAGATTTAATCCGCTTAAAAGATAATTTTGTTTATTATCAAATTTAAAATGGACATTTTCAAAATCTATAAACCCTTTAATTTTTGGCATCATAATTTTACTTTTTTCTACTTCATTAATTTCCTTTTTTGTATTAACAATATCTGCTAATCTTTCAAAACTAATTTTAAGTTCCTGTATTTCTTGCCATATATTGGATAGCCTAAGAAGAGGTTGAGTAACATAACTAGAAATAATTCTGAACGCAATAAGTTGTCCTAATGATAAATAACCCTGAAGTACCATGCTTGCACCAAACCATAAAACTAATATCTGTGAAATTTTTTGGAGAACTTGACTGGATTGCAAAAATATTGTTCCAGTAAATGTTTTCTCAAAACTTTTTTTAATAAATCTTTCATATAATTTTTGCCATTCCAATTTACTTTTAGTCTCATAGTTTTGAGATTTTACCGTTTCAATTCCATTTAAAATTTCTATAAGATGACTTTGAGATCTAGCATTTGTTTCGGCAACGTTTCTAAATTGTTTTTTAAATAAAGGTCCGCAAATAAAAGCAAGTAATATCTGAAATGGTAATACTATTAATGATATTAAAGTTAGCTTAATACTATATGCAATCATTACTGCCAGATAAATAATTGAAAAAGCGCCTTCTAATATCGTTGTAAGAGCTTGGCTAGTTAAAAAATTTCTAATCTTTTCAAGTTCACTTATCCTTGAAGATAATTCCCCAGTACGCCTTTGCTGAAAGTAATTTAAAGGTAAGCCTAAAAGGTGGTCTATGATTTCGCTAGATATTCTTTTGTCTATTCTGTTGGAAGTATCCGATAAAAGAAAACTTTTTAAACCACTTAAAATTCCCTCAAAAAGAGTAACAATAAATAAAGCAATTCCCAACACTTGAAGTGTGTCAAGACTCCTTTGAGAAATTACCTTATCAATAATTACTTGGATTAAAAGTGGATTTGCAAGTGCTAATAATTGAATTACAAAACCTGCAATTAATATTTGTAATAACACACCTTGATACTTTTTTAAAAATGGGTAAAACCAATTGAATCCAAATACATTTATTTGAGTTAAATTAGTTTTCTCCAGATTTAAAATCTGAATCCCATTTGGGAATAAATTATTTAAATTTTCAAAATTAATATTTTTATGTCCTTCTAAAGGATTAATAATTTCTAGTCCCTCTTTATTAATTCCTGAAACTACAGCAAAGTCATTTTTAAGCTTAATCAATGCCGGAGTTGTTATTCGATTAGCCTTTTCAGAATTAATATTGGAAATATTAATTTGTAATCCATGATATTGCGCTATTTCTCCACAAATTCTCAATGATATAAATTTATGATTAACTAAATACTCCTTAAGGCTGTTTTTTACCGATTCTTTTTTAAATGGAAAATTCATTAGCTTAGCAATAATTTCAAAACAAGCTAAGGTTCCTTCTAAATGTCCTTTGGCAGGTATATAAATTTCTTTTTCTAATTCAGTATTGTAAATATTACTTTTTAAGAGTATTGAGGTATTTGAATGTTGAACATTTTCAGAAAATTTATTCGAATAATTGTCGTATTTATATAAGGCCTAGCGGCACAGAACCCTTAATGCGAGTTCTTGTTGAGGCCAAAAATCAGAAGAAAGTTGATCTTTTATCAACTGAAATAACAAACAAACTCTTTTTAGAAATTAATAAAATAATGCACCAATTATGAATCAGATTTTTATATAAATCCTCTCAAAAATATCAAGTTG
>FUFK010042914.1_pt1 | contig 12373 bp, 12 predicted proteins | sample 1021851 | NCBI WGS metagenome assembly FUFK01 (sample SAMEA51879418, study PRJEB19060) | metagenome
TCATTTCATGGTAATACAGAAACAATCACAGTGACTGTAGCTGGTGGTATATTTTATTTAGATGGTGTAGCAAACCCTGTTATACAGTTATTAAAAGGACATACATATATATTTGATCAGGCCGATAATACTAATGATGGTCATCCTTTGCACTTTAAAGATTCAGGAGGAAGTCAGTATACCACTGGTGTAACCGTTACAGGTACAGCAGGAACTTCGGGTGCTAAAGTAACTATAGCTATAGCTAGTGATGCAACAGAACCAACTAGATATTATTGTACGGTTCACGGTAATGGTATGGGTAATACAATAAATTTAAGTGACAGTTTTGTAAATGTAGATGTAATAGGAACAGTTAATGATCAACAGTCTAGCCTAACAGCAGGACAACAGTACTTTGTGCAAGAAGATGGTACACTTGGATTGACAGCAGATAGTACAAGTGTATTTGCAGGTACTGCAATATCTGCAACAGAATTAGTAGTGAAGGAATAAAAAATGATGGGCGAGATATCACCAGTAATTTTTTGGAACGTAGTATTAACGCTGGTGATTGCACCTGCGATATGGATGTTCAGGAATNTAATGGGAGAAGTAAAGCGAATAGATATTCTCCTTAATCGTACTAGAGAAGANTACTCTACCAAGCAAGAGCTACGAGAGGACATGAGAATGGTTACGGATGCTCTACANAGNNTAGANGATAAANTAGATAAAGTATTAGAGAGGGGNAAGTANGATGCCTATACAATTAGCAGATGGTAGATATGTAATGTCTGATGCAGAGCAGACAGCATATCTTACAGAAAATCCAGACGTTACCGTAGCTATTTCTCAAGGTTTATTTGCTGATGCAGCAGATCATTTTAATAGATATGGTAAAAATGAAGATAGGGGAGGAAAACCTAATATAAATAATTTAGATGATTCTGTAACTATTGCAGGTGTTAGATACGCTAATAACGCTAATGTAGGTGGTATCCCTAGTGGTGGTGGAACTACTACACTTAATATGACTGCACCTGATCCTGTAGATCTGGGTCCAGTTACATCTGCTGTTCAAGGTGTATCAGATCGAATCGGTACAGCAGGAACAGGTCAAACAGACTTATTTGCAGGTCAAGCTGGAATAATGTCAGGTCAGCAAGGTATAAGAGATGTNGTAGATCCTTTAGGTGGTCAGATACAAGGCGTAAGAGATGTAGTAGACCCTTTAAGTGGTCAAATAACTGGTATAGGAACACAAATAGGAACTGCTGCTGAAGGTCAAGCTCCTACTCTAATGGGTCAAACAGCAGAGTTAGCTACAGGTCAGGCAGATATACAGGCAGGTATTGGAACTGCTGGTGAAGGTCAAACAGATTTATTTGCAGGTCANGCAGGTATACAAGCAGGTATTGGTCAGGCAGGAGAAGGTCAGACAGATCTATTTGCAGGTCAAGCTGGATTAGCAGGAGGTCAAGCTACTTTATCTGAAAATCAAGCTGCATTACAGGCAGGTCAAACAGGACTAGGCACACAGATAGGTGCTTTAGGTACTGCTGCTGTAACAGATCCAGATACAGGCGAAGTTACTCAAAAGCCTACTGGATTGTTTGCAGGACAGGCTGGATTAATGGCAGGTCAGACAGGACTAACACAAGACATATCAGGATTAGGTAGAGAATTAAGTGATGTTAGTGCCGACATTGGTGGTCAACTAACAGGTTTGGGAGGACAGCTAGGTGCTTTCCGTAGTGGTGTAGAACAGTATCAAAGAGGAGCTACAACGCAACGAGGTGATATACAAGGCACTCAAAGAGCAGGACAAGCTAATTTACTAGCACAAATACAAGGTGTAGGTCAGCAGGCTAATCGTGCTGCTGAGATGATGGCACAACAAAGACAGATGCAAACTCAAAGACAGCAACCAGCAGTGCAACAACAAGCTGCTCAATTCGCTGCATCTGCACCAAGAGCTACTCCAAGCAATCAGCAAGTAGGTCCAATGGGTCCAATGGCTAGTGATCCTAGAGATGCATTAATACAAAATTTATTGCGTAGAACATCTCTTATGAATAGAAGGCCAGTTTAATAGGAGAATATAATGTCACAAATGGATACAGGAACAGTTAGACCAATTTATCAGGGTGAAACTGCACAAGGTTTAATAGGACAACAACCAGTACAACCTATGCCAGTACAACCTATGCCAGTGCAACCTGCACCTGTTGCTCCAACGCAACCTGCACCTACTCAGCCTGAATTAAATCCTACTCAAGTGCATGAGCGTAATCTTAGGGCATTATTAGAACAAGAGTATGTAGATCCAGAGACAGGTAAGATACGTGAAGAATTAGCTGGTGGTGAACTACCATCTATTGAGGACATACGTAGCCAAAGTTTAGGAACATTAGAGCAAACACTAGAAGGATTAAAAAATAGAAAAGTAGGTAGAGAAATAGGTTTTGCTGGAGAGTATACTGACGTAGCTGGTGGTCAAGACTTTGATAGATTTAAAACATCCGTAGGAACTAGATCAGGTTACACAGACGAATATGGTAAACTAACTGCTATAGGAAAACAAGCTGAACTTGCTGAAACACCTACTATGCCAGAAGGAACAGAATTACAATTAGAAAGAATTACTCCTGGTGAAGATGAGTTTTTAGATGATAAAAAATATGCTGTAGATGAAACAGCAGGACAAATAGCTACACAAACAGCAGGTGTGGCAGATGTAGCTACGCCAACTAAGACAGGTGCAACAAGTTTTGAGGCAGAGAAAAGTTTTGAAGACGTTAAAAACGAAGCTATGGAAGCTGCAAAGCTACAAGGTTTAACTGATACTGTTCAAGCACAAACAGGTGTAGTGGAGAAAGAAGCCACAGTGCAGGGTCAGTTAGAAGGATTAATGGCTCAGTTTGAAGATGGTAAAGTCCCTGCATTTGCTGCTGGTGCTATTAGATTAGCTGAACAAAGATTGGCTGCTAGAGGTATGGGTGCTTCTAGTATGGCAGGGGCTGCTATTGTACAGGCTGCGATGGAAGCTGCTACACCTATAGCTGCTGCTGATGCACAAACATATCGTAGTATGCAAGAGTTAAATCTAAACAACAGACAACAGGCAGAAGTTCTAAATGCTCAGATGACTATGAGATTAGATCTAGCTAATTTAAATAACGAACAACAAGCTAGAGTTACTAATACTGCAAATAGAGTACAATCATTATTTAATGATCAGGCAGCTACAAATGCATCTAGACAGTTTAACGCTGCTAATGAACAACAGAATGATCAGTTCTTTGCGAGTTTATTTAATAATGCTGCACAATTTAAAGCATCACAACAGAATGCAATGAATAGATTTAATGCTGGTCAACAAAATACTGTAGCACAATTTAATGCTACATTAAGAAATACTAGAGAACAGTTTAATCAAAAGAATGCCATATTGATTGATCAGGCAAATGCAGTATATAGACGTAATATAAATACTGCAAATACTGCAATGGCAAATGCAGAGAATGAATATAATGTCCGTACATTATTTAATATAAGTCAGACTGCACAAAATAACTTACTACAAGAATATAGGGATCAAGTTAATTTTGCAAGAGTTACCTCTTTAAATGAAACAGCTTTTCAAAATCAATTAGCTTTGTCTTCATTTGCTTTTGATAAAGATTTAGAATTAGCAGAACAAGTATCTAGAAGTGCAGTCGAAACTCGATTGTTAGGTGGTGTTATAGATGCAGTTTTTAATTAATAGGAGATAAGTATGTTTGGTTTTATAGCAGATATAGTTTTTAAAAAAGGTGCAGAACTANTTAATGGGNGATACAGGTTCTTCTAAAACTAGTGGGACAAGTGATGTAGTATCGCAAGTTGTAGGTAGAGGTCTTAAAGAATTAGCAGGTGGTGCTTTTGGAGATGATCCTACTAAACAAGCTAGACCAAGATTTCAAAGAAAAGGACCAAGAGGTTTTACATCAGTTCCGTATATGGGTGCTAGAGAATCTACTACACCTGCTCAAGCTGGACCATCAACTGCTCGTTTAAAATCAGCGTTTATGTCTAGAAAAAATGCAGTTCTTAAAACAACTGAGGGAACTATAGGACGTACAATAAGTAAAACAGAATTGGGCTAATAGGGAGTTTAAATCATGGCAATGGAAATGGAACAGGACGTTACACCTGTAGAAGAAGAAATGGGTATGGATGAAAGTCAACAATCCATGTTTGATGGTCCTATACCTGGTTCATCTCTAACAGGTGAATTAGGTGCTGAGACACATGAAAGACCACCCATGATTGTAGATCCAGCAGATGCATTTAATTATGTTATGGACAGAATTGAGTCACCTAAAGCATATGAAAGAATTGTTATTGCAGCTAAAATGGATATACCTGTAGAACTAGTTGTAAGATCTATTGTGTTTTCAGGATGGGCTACAGGAGTATATACTCAAGATGTAATGTTGTTAATATTTGGACCTATTCTTGATATGACCTATACGTTATTAGATAGAGATGGGATTGATTACGTTCCATTAGCTAAACGTGCTGAAGACACTAGATTATCTGAAGCTATGGAAAAACTATCAGAGTATGAAGGTATGTTAGAAGATCCTGTAGAAGAAGAAGANACTGAAGAAGCACCAGTAGAAGAAGAGACTGAAGAAGTGCCTGANACAGGTTTAATGGGTAGGAGAGAATAATGGCAGAAGATAATTTAAATCTTACAGAGGATAAAGAAGTTTCTCCAAGAGACAATATTAAAAAACAAAATCCTAGAGGTATGATGGCTCCTACCTCATCTTCTTTGTTAGGTGAAGCTTTAAAAGCAGGATTTGCTTTAAGTGGTAAACCTGGTAGAGCATCTGCTTATTTGCAAATGAAAGCTGAAGAAGAACAAAAAGCAGAATTAGATTATACTAATTGGTATAATGAAACAGATAAAGAAAGAAAAGCTGCTGCAAGTAATGTAAGCGCACGTAAAAAACTTAGAGAAGCTAGAAGAGATATAGGTAGAACAATACTAGCTGACAAAGGATTACAGAATGCTATAACTAAATTTAACGCTTTAGCTGAAGAAGATCAACAAATAAACATAGAAGATCCTAATTTTCAATTACAGTTAGGAGAAGAACTATCTAGACAAACCAATAAAGATCCTTCTGATTATGCTAAATTAGTTAGATCTAACATAATTAATCAGGTAATTAATAGTAAAGGAGCAGGATCTGAACTTGATCCAGTAGCATTGTATAATCCTTACAAACCTGCTGTAGAAAAACTTAAAGAATCTACAACAGATAAACAAATGGGTGAAATGTTAAAACGTCCTGAAGCTAAAACATCAGATAGACTTTTAAGAGGATTAGATCCGAAAGCTAGAGCAGAAGCACAAAAACAAGATGTTGTAGCTGGAATTACCCCAGAGATACAAAAAGAAATGGAAAGAGTAAGAAGAGGTGAAGTTACACAAGATCCTTACGAACAGGTAACTCCTACAGATCCTTCTGCTACAGACACAGTTACTCGTAATCTAGAAAAGAATGTTGCTGTTCTTATAGGTAATAGTCAAAAACTTATTACTCAAAGAGATGCATTAGGTAATGTTACAGGTTATAAGAAAGAGANAGGCGTAACAACTGANAAGAATGCTATTGAAACAGCAGGACAAATGNGAATGTTNGTTGCAAATGTATTAGCAAGTAGAGAATATGAAGAAGGTGATGAACAAAAAGTATTTAAAGATGTTCAAACTTTAATAGAGTGGGCTAAAGAATCTACTAAGACAGATCCTAATAGACAAACTGGACTTGCAAATGGTGTAGAGTTTATAAAAAATGAAATGTCAAAACTAGATAAAGAAGAAATANCAGGATACATAGNAGACAGAAGAAAAGATTTAGAACAGNATACAGTTAGAAATATTGTTACTAAAGAACAAATTAAAGATGTTAAGCCTAGAGTTAAAGAACTTACTGGTATGANTTTTGAAGAATTAACTAAACTTGATACTTATNNANCTTNTAGAGGNGATCCATTAACAAGNATAGTTGTAGTAGAAAAAGATGGAAAAGAAACAACCTATACTCTTAAATTTAGAAGNACAGGTGAAAAAGGAGAGGCAGGCGTAGAACTAGAAGATATATCAATAGGTAGTCCTAGTCAACAACAGGGAGAAACAAAATCAACTGATCCTTTAAAGAGAAGTAGAGAACGTAGAGGTTTATTTAATCCAAAAGATAGACTAAAAAAACAGATAGAAGCAAACAGATAAAGGCATGAAATGACTGAACTAACAACAGAGCAATTTCTTAACAATCAAGATTATGTGGATACGTTATTCGACTATGCCGATAGACAAGGTAAAATTGTCACTTCTAAACAAGAGGCATTAGAAAACTTTCTAGGTGATTATAGAGGTGTTCAGGCTAATACTGCACTTGCATTGATGTTTAAAAATGATATAGATGCAATAGAAGATCAAGAAGATAAAGCTGCACTAGGCAGATTATACAAAGCTGTTGATGAAGATCTTGAAGATTTTGCTGGAGAACAATCTGGATTAGAAACTGTAGCTGAGTATGCTGGTAAAGCTATACTAGACCCCATAAATATATTTGGTCTTGGTGTAGGTAAAGCAGTTGCTACTGCTGCAGGTAGACCACTTCTTAAAAAGTTTATTTCTGATGCATTTGTAAAACGTCCTATTACTACAGGAGTAGTGTCAGGGGCTGCTATAGAAGCTCCCTTGGGTGCAGTTAGTGCTGCTGCTGTAGAAAGCGTAAAAGGTCCAGATGGATTTGGTATACAAGAAGAAATAGAAGCAAAAGACTTAGCTTTGCCTGCTGCTATATCAGGTTTAGCTGGTGGTTTATTTGGTGGTATAGGGGCTAAGTTAGGTAAGTCAGCAACAAAGAATATACAATCTATAATAGATCAAGCAGAAGCTGCAACTCAACAAGGACAAGCAGCTAAATTTACTAATATGAAGGATTTTATAGATGACCAAACTCCTTCAGTTACAGGTGTAGATAAACAGGCAGATACGATAGGTGTATATGTTTCATCAGATACTATTACGCCTGATGCTGATAATTATGCACAATTTGGTAGGATAATAGATGTAGAAGGAGATATGGCAAAGGTAGAGTTTTTACCTACTACATATGCAAATGAAAAAAATCCTACAACAGATTTATATGATGACAGAAAAGTATTAGACATATCCGTAGATAAACTAAAACCTCTGTCAGTAAAAAAGAAAGATGAATCATTAAAAGAATATGTAAAAGAGAATGGACTGTTCTTTGACAAAGCTGGTATTGAAAGAGGTAAGAAGTTTTTAAAAGGTGAGGGTGAGTCTGATGAAGAAGTAACTAGGTTGTTTGATCAAACTCTTACTGAAGAAATGTTTGATGACGTAACTAGGTTTGTTGTTGATGCAGGACTATTTATAAAAGAAGCTCAACCAAACTCTAAAGCAGCTAAACAAATAGAAATAACTTTAGACGATCCAACAAAAAGAATAACTGAAAAGGCTGCAAGTTTATTAGAACTTTCTAAGGAAAATCCAGACTTATTACCAGAGTCTATAGCAAGAGCTATGAAAAAGAATGGTTTAACTGAGGCTAATATAAAAGACATTGTAAAAGCTGAAACATCTATAGCTGCATCTAAACTTGCAACTCAATCAGAAATACAGAGACTACTTAAAGGTGAATCAATATTAGGCAGGAAATTAGATAGGGCATTAGAAAAACTTACAGATACGCAACTAGCACAGTTAAAGGCTTTAGAAAAAGAAAGAGAAATAGAAAAAGCTATAGCAACTAAGTTTGGTCTTAGTGTAGATATATGGCGTTCCCTTCTCGTAACCCAACCTGCTACAGTTTTACGTAACGTATTTGGATCTGTGATGAGAGTTCCAGGTCAAACCTTAGATACATTTTTAGATGAGTTTTTTATTGGTTGGGAGTCTAATGCATTAGGAATAGATGCTCCTAAAATACCAATGAGAAAAGATGCACTTGGGCTTACTAAAAATTTATTAAACCCTTTTGAAAGCGTTGAACTAGCTAGAATAGTTGCAAATAACTTTGATGAAGCTGATAAGAAACTATTCAGAGTATTTGACGATTACTTTTCAACAGACGTACAAGCAAAAGTTGGTGCAGGTCCAGTATTAAAATCACTACACAAATATTCTTTAGCTGCTAATGTTCTTTCAAGGATGCAGGATAGAGCTATAAAATCAGCAGGATTTATGGCAGAATTAGATAATCAGGTAAAACAGGGTATTAATAGAGGTGATATTGTAGATGATAATGTTACTGGTATAATAGATTTAATCAAACAGAATAAGTTAAATTTATTAAATGATGATATGGTTTCTAAATCTTTATCTACCGCTTATAATTTAACATATCAAAATAGGAGAGCAGGTGATGATGTAGTATTCTTTGGTGCAGGTAGACTTATAAATTCTATTCAAGAAAGAGTAAATCAATCCTCTGCAATTAAAGCATTAATACCTTTCCCTAACTTTATAGCCAATATGATTGCATACAATATTAATAGACTAGGAGGTGGGCTGGTAAAGTCTATAGCTGGTGGTACAAGGTTGCTAAACAAAAAAGCTACTGGTGGAAAAGAATTAGCAAAGAAACAAAGACAAAGAATAAATGAAATAAAAGAAGAATTAAATTCTTTAAAAACTATGTCTCTACAAGAGAGGAAAAAGCTATTAAAAGCAAAAGGTAAAGATCATATTAAAAAAGAAATAAATAAATTATCTAATGAGTTTGATGATTTAAATAGACAAGCAGGAGAAAGGCTTCAAGATATTTCTGATATAAGATCAGGTATAGTACAGACTATTGAGGGTGGTGCTTTGTTAAGCATGGCTATTGCTATTAGAGAAGAAATAGGAGGGGAGCGATATAATACAATAAAGGCTAAAGGTCAGACGGTAGATCTTTCTCCATTGTTTCCTTTAACTCCTTTCTTATTTGGAGCAGAGATGTATATAAGATTGAGAGATGGTTTACCTTTTGATGACTCCCATATAACGGAAGGTATACAAGCTTTTACAGGATTACAGGTAGATAGGGCTGGACCACTACCTAAGTTCATTCAGAACTTTGCAAGAAGCTCTCAAACTATATTTAGCTCAGAAGATCCTGAACAATTAAAACAGATAGGTAAGCTAGTAGGCACAACTGTAGGACATTATCTTAAAGGATACCTTACACCATTTAAAGCACCTGGAGATTTAGCAAAGACATTAGGATCTGAAGAGAGAAGAATAAGTTACGAAAGAGACTTTCAATCATTAGAAACTGAACTAGGTGATAAAGGTATCCCAATGGGATATGTATTAGATGGTGCTATAGATGAATTTGCCAAGCAGTTATTTAGAGGAACATATCTAGAGAAAGAAGTGTTTGGTGAAGAAGATACTTATAGATACATACCACCAACAGCAAGGAAACAGGAACAACAGTTCTTACCTGTAGCAAAGCAATTTACTGGTATGGGTGCTGCAAAGGTAATTGATGATGTTGAATCTGAACTACTTCGATTAGATATACCATCTTATAAGTTTGTGCCTGCAAGTTCCGTTCCTGAATATAAAGATGTATACAAACAGGAATTGTCAGAATTATCTGAGGATATTGTAAAACCTTTTGTTAACTCTGAATATTATAAGAGTCTGCCATATGAACAAAAGAAAACTGAACTAAGAAGTTTTTACTATGGTGGTAAAGGTGACATGGATAAAAAACAAAGAGAGATGGTAGAAAGAACAGGTGGTGCTGCAGCTAATTTAAGAGAGCAAGTTAGCTTAAAAATTAAAAATGAAAAGCCTCTGCTACTACAACTACACAACTTTAGAAAAAGTCACAAGAAAAGTGAAATAGGTAGACTGTATAGACGTATGAAACAACTAGATCAATCTATACCACCACTAAAATATATAGGTGAAGAAACAGATGAAAAAGGTATAAATGAACAGGCTAAAAAACAATCTGAACTAATTACTCTTTTATCATCAATATTAGAAGATCCTGCTAAAAACAATTCAGCTTATATAACGAATGAACTTAGAAGACTAGGTAGACCTGTATACAATAAAGGTGGGTATGTCAGTCAAATGAATGCATTAGGATTATAAGGAGAGAGACATGGGTGGATTCCCAATGGAGATATTTACACTCTTAGCATCAACCGTATTAGGTGGTGTTATGAGTATATGGGGCCAGAACATNAAGGCCAAACAAGAAGACAACAAGATGTATATAACTGCTTTAACAGCAGAGGAAAAGCTTAATACTTCTGTAAGGGAGTATGGTTCAAAGGATATGCATTTCGCATGGACTAGGAGAATCATAGCACTGTCTGCTGTATTCTCTATTATTGTTCTACCAAAGGTAGTTCCTTTGATCTATCCTGATACTCCTTGGCTGGTAACTGTAGGTTACTCAGAACTACAAGGAGGTTTTGCTAATTGGTTATTCGGGCCTGATAAGGCTATGATGTGGAAATCATTTAATGGTTTCGTAATAACGCCACTTGATACAAACTTAGTCGCTGCAATCACTGGCTTGTATTTCGGTGCAGGTTTCACCAAAAGATAAAGGGGGAAATTAATCCCCCTTCACTTATTTATTATGAGATTCTTTAACGGTCTTATTTAACAGTCGCATAGCGTCTGCTATTTCTTTATCTTCATCAGTTCCTAGCCAACCTAATCTGTCTAGTACTGACTGAGGTAACAGACCAAAGAAAGCGCAACCCTTTGCATCTTCCATAGTTCCGTATGCATAGACTTCACCTGTCTTCTGGTCTATCCAATTACCATCTTCTGTATAGCTGCACTTACCACTAAGCGCACCTAGAAATTTATTGGTATCAGCAACGGCAACTCCACCNATTGCAAGTACTANTATNATACCACTAGCTATTANTAAGTTCTTAATCATTTTTTACTCCAATCTTCAACGATATAATCAAATAAAATAAATACTTCTTTGTTACCTGACTCAGTAATCTTTACGTGATCACCTGGATTAGAATACTTTCTAGCATACTTCTTGGCATCACGCAATAGACTAAATGTATTTGCTGTTTTACCTCCATCTTCTTTGGTTACTACTGTTTTAAAGTTCATTTTTTGTCCAATCCTTAAAAATCGGCTGCGGAGGATGAGGCACAGAGGGGTGTAAGCAATGCCTGTAGGGGGTATAGTCCAGATTTTACCTACCGCCCCTCTAGCCTACCTTAAAGGGGCTTCTCGTCGATTCCGTGTTTTTTAGCCCCAAATATACGTAGTAAATACTCATTAGCTGTATTGATGCTAAAGAACTTACGAAAGTTTTCCCATGCAGGGTCAGAATTTACTTTGTTATCCTTCTTCCCCTCTACTTTTTCTCCGATTGTTCCTGAATCTACTACGCACATCTTATGATCTAGACTTGGATAAAGAACTAAAGCAGTCCAAGTACCTGTAGTCTCGTTCATATAGATAGTTGTAACGTGTCCTCTTACTGAGAGTCCTCTGAACGTGATGTGTTCCCCATGAGTTTTCTCCAAATAAGCGACAGCCTTTTCCATCGGCCTACAGTTTGTTCCTGGATTTGTTTGTGCTTTTGATTCGGGAACATTAAACGCAAATAAACATATAGCAATTAATCCTCCCATTAATATTTTATACATCGTACTAACCTTTCTATACTAAGAATGTTTTTCGTAAGTGATTTTCTAAATATTCTATAGCTCTTTTTAAATTATCTGTATCATCATGAAGCATACCTAGTGCTTTATTACATTTATGACAAATATGCCCTCTAAAAGTATCTGTCTCATGGCAATGATCCCTAACCCAAAAACCTTGATTTTTATTTCCTGAAGATTTTGTAGTATCTTCTTTTTTATTGCAAATAGGACAGCTATGATCTTCTGGAGGATCACCATGTAATCTTTTTAATTCTTTACCTAAATTTCTTAATTTAGTAGCGCAAGGTTTGCATTCTCCTCTAACTCCACCAGAATAAGTTCCTCCTTTATCTTTTACAAAAGCACTAAAAGGTAAAAATTGTTTGCAACTTGTACAAACTTTACCTTCATCTTCATTAATCTTTATTTCCTCTAGTTTAAATAAATTTAATTGAGTAGTCATAACTCTGACAATCTTTTTAAATTAGAATAGTACTCAAGATTATAGCCTCTCAGCCATTCTCTATACCTATCAGAAGTAGCAGGAAAGGGATTATTTTTATTACGCCTAAACCCTATCCTGCCTTGGTGGACGATATCCCTCATAGGGAAAGGATATCTTCTGCGTTTTCTAAACGCCACAGACCCCTCCTGAATTGGT
>FUFK010042628.1_pt1 | contig 12372 bp, 13 predicted proteins | sample 1021851 | NCBI WGS metagenome assembly FUFK01 (sample SAMEA51879418, study PRJEB19060) | metagenome
TCGTCAGTAATGAAACCCCAAGCAACTAGAGCGCCACCCAACCAAACAAAAATCAAAAGCAGAGTCATCATAGTCTGTTCCTTTCATAGTGAGCCGGAGCACCATCGCCCCGACACCTAGGACAGTAAGGACAAACCACCCCACGGTCAAACTAATTCTACACCGAGAGTGTAATTAATTTTCTAACCGTTACACGTAACGCTGGATAGACCGGGGGAAGGTCCCGGGATTTCTCCTCCGCCACCCTACCACCTTACCCCGTCCCAACGTATCCCCCGGGGGGCTAGATATTCCGGGGGACCTTGGGATTTCCTATACCCCGGGGGTTGGTTGGTTTGCCGGGGATTAATAGGTACACGGGGGAAGTTGGTGTCGTGTTCCCCGGGGGCAATGGTGGCCTGGATGCCGGGTACCCTACCCCCCCTATCGCGGGGTTTGGGTCCGAGGTCGTGGTCAAGCACCCACCTCCCCATCGCGGCCCAATTTTGAAATCGCCAAAACCGGGTTTGGGGTAGGAGTAGTGTTGTACACTCCTCCCTCCTTCGTCGCTTGTCGTGTACGGTGTAGACTGCGCGCGCGAGTTTCTTAGGCGGTTAGGTGTAGTAGATGTGTGTATGAATTGGCTGTCAAGTAGCAATATTTGCGTAGAGAGTGGCGTAGTGTTTAGCGGTGTATTTTTTTAAAGTGTGGCTGAGCGGTCACGTTATTTTTGGTCAGGAATCTTTACAGTTTNGTTGTAATGTGGTTAGGGTTTCGTGAGAGGTGTTGGGATGTCTGCGAGTAAGTTTGATGACAGGACGTGCGGCTTAATCCTCCGAAGCATTCGGTCGGGCCAGACCAAGATAGTTGCTGCCCGGACAGGGGGAGTGACGGTTTCCTGTTTGGAGAAGTGGCTGAAAGACCCCCGTAAAACCGTCTTCCAGAATGCTTACTATAAGGCAGAGGCTGATGCAGAAGAGGCTCTAGTACGTATTGTACAGGAGCATGCACAGAAAGACTGGAAGAGCGCGAAATGGCTCCTTACTCGTAGATTCCCTCACTGGAAGGAAGAGTCCCATACCCGGCAGGAGAATAGGGACAGGCTCGATCAACTTCGTATTGAAAAGGCAGAGCTTGAGCTTGAATATGCACAAATGCGTATTGAGGCTTTGAAGAATGCCGATGGTGACTTAGATTTACTAGCAGTTCTCAATGATGCTCCTCAGTTGGAGCAGCAACAGAAACAACCTAATTAGAGGATAGTATGCCTAACGTAGACGGGAAGGAATACCCATACACCGATAAGGGTATGAAGGATGCNAAGAANGCCGCTAAGGCTTCTGGNAAGAAGATGATGTACCATAACCCTGGCCCCGCTAAAGANGANGTGCGGCGTGCAGCTATGGGTATGCTAGACCGATTGCCNGAAGTNATGGGCAAAGAAAAGATTGCCGGAATCTCTATCAGCTTAATGTTTGAGCCTAAAAAGCATGACAAGAAGCATAAAGAGAAAATGAAAGAGATGATGGAAGAGAAAGAAGAAGTCGAAGAGACGGAAGAAGAAGAGGAGTCTGAGGAGTAGGATGCCTTACAATATCCGAAAATCTAAAGACAAAGACGGCAAGGCTATGTACTGCGCCTATAAGGTGGGCTCTGATACCCCCAAGGCTTGCAGCAACGATAAGAAGAACATTCGCCTTTACGTCGCGTTTGCCACAAAGAAAGACAAGAAGTAGGTAGCCATGAGTGATGAGCATACAGGGGCCACAGCCGAGATGGCAGAGCTTCCAGAGCCAAAGNTGATTAAGTCCAACATCTTCCCTAAAGAGGCTGTTGAGGGCGTTATTGCTGAGATGATTAACCAGATAAAGGCGTCGATGGACGTTATTGTGTTCCATGCGGACGATCTGAAAATCAGCAAAACCAAAAGCGCAAAAGCAACCTACCAGATTGTTGGTGAAGAGGTTCAGGGTGTTCTAGATATGTTGCGCGACTACAGCAACGCAGCGCTTACACCAAAGCATCGCATGTGCCGTGCAATTATGCGTGAGTTTATGGGGCGACTTGAAAACATCCAAGTCATGGACGCTAAGGCCCAACACAGCAAGCACCTAACACAGTTTGCTACTGAGCTTGTGGAGTTCCTGACAACGCTGCATGAAGTGCTCAAGACGGTTTCCAAGCCAGAAAAGCGCCAAGCCTATACCATGGAGTACTGCGGCTTTGTGCCCGGAGCTACCGGTGGTCTTAATTAATGAAAAAGAACGACCGGCTTATAAAAGAGATTAGGAAGTGCGCTTCCGATTTCGATTACTTTTGTCGGAAGTATCTTAAAATCGTTGATAAGAACGGTCGGCTTGTCCCCCTCAAGCCTAACCATGCACAGAGGCTTTACCTTGAGGCAGACCAAAAGAACCCCTGGGTCTACGTTCTAAAGGCTAGAAAGCTCGGCATGACTACCATCATAGCCGCCTATAACTTCTGGTCAGCGCTGTTTACTAAGAACTACTCCGTTCTCGTAATGGCGCACACAGACCCTGCTGCCAAAGCAATCTTCAACATATATCGCAAGTTCTACGACAACCTGCCTAAGTTTTTGCAGTTTGATTGGGACTTGCTTAACAAGCACGAGATTCGTTTTAAGCATGGCGGATACATCAACGCAGCTACCGCAGGTAGTGAAGGCGCTCGTGGGCAGACGTATCAGTCTATCCACTGCTCCGAGTTTGCCATGTACGAGAACATCGAGGCGCTCATTGCAGCGGCTCTATCAACCGCAGGCAACAATGCCCGCGTTGTCCTTGAGACCACCGCAAACGGACTCAATGATGCAGCCAAAATCTGGAACGATGAAAACGGCTTTGAAAAGCTCTTTATTAGCTGGATGGATGCAGAGGACACCAAAAAGTTCCTAAAGCCTAAATGGCTCCCACAGCCAATTATCGATTTAGGAGCTACTTACAAGCTGTCTCAGCAACGCATTAATTGGGCTGCTGAAACATACGCAACTAAGTGTGCAGCAAACTGGAACACCTTTATGCAGGAGTATCCTCCTGAAGCACACCTAGCCTTTATTACTAGCGGTAAAAAGTTCTTCAATAGGGCATATCCGCACGTTAAAGCAGTCCCAGGGCATCGCACATACTCGGAACCTAAAGCATACAGGGCCTACGTTATGGGCGTCGATGTCGCATCAGGCTCAGAGCATGGTGACTACTCAGCTTATTGCTTGCTCGATTGCACGGACAAAAAGAGGCCAGAGATTGTTTCGACGTACTACAAGAAGGTTGCGCCAGCAGAGTTTGCCAACGATGTGCTTGAAGAGGCAAAGAAGTACAGCGCCCTGGTGTGTGTTGAGTCTAACTCTTACGGCTTAAGCGTTATTGAGCACCTTATTGGCCAAGANTACGTCCATATGTACCGGCGTGTTAAGTACGATACGGCTAAAAACCGATATACGGAAAACCTTGGTTTTAACACAAACAAGTCTACTCGTGCAATCCTGATAGCGAGAATGCAGGAGTATGTGAGCCGTGAGTGGCTTAACCCCATCGATGTGACGTTGCAGTCTGAGATAAACACGTTTGTGTTTAACAAGTCTGGCAAGCCGGAGGCAGAGATTGGCAGGCATGATGACATGATCATGGCATGCGCTCTTGCCCTTATATCGATGGATCAAATAGATGCTGAACAAGAGGTCAAAACAAAGAAGGCCCCAACATCAATTAAAGACATGCTAACTTTTGAAATGCAGACCGGAAGGCTATATAGAAAAAGTGAGCATTTATTCGAGCATGATTCTGTGCTTGATAAACCCTTGGCAGAAGCGCCCATGTCTTCTGGGCCGCCACGATATTAACCCGTCCCAGGACGTAAAAGGAGTTAGCAATGAGTAAGTTCTTCGACAGCAACACCGTTGATCAAATTCAAGACCTAATTGCAGGTAATGAGCCAGAAGTCATGGAAGAGCCTGTTGACGCAAGCCCGTCTGAGCAACAAGACGTAAAAGAGGAGCAAGTAGAAAGCGACGTTATTGAAGCGGCCCCAGCCGAGCAAGCAGCCCCGGCAGAGGAAATGGTGCAAAATGAAACGCCTGAAGATGATGGAAGCGTCTCCGAGGGAACTCATCGCGTACCGTACAACCGTTTCAAGCAGGTTATTGAAGCACGAAACCAACTACGCTCTGAAAAGGACGCACTTGCCCACCAGGTTGCAGAGTTGGCGCGACAGATGGAAAGCCTTCAGGGGCAGTCACAACAGGCTGAACCAGTTGCGCAGTACCAGCAGGCAGCGCCGCAATCTGTGGAAATGCCGGACTTTCTTACTGAAGAAGAGCAAAATTACTTTAATCATCTTCAGTCACAGTTTGGCAACAAGTACAACCAGCTAGAGCAACGTGTTCAAGCCTACGAAGTGCAAGCGGCAACTCAGCAACTGGAGTACCAGATGCAGCAGGCCGAAGCTAAATACCCCGATGTGCCCCGTCGCGCCATCTTAGAGGCTGTTGCAAATGACGGCAGCGTGTCCGTAATGGACGTTGCTGAGCGTTATCAATCGTTTGTCAACCAACTGCGTGAGCAGGCAATTAGTGAGTACTTGGAGTCAAACCCAGCACCCGCTAAGAAGGCTGCTCCCCGTCCTGCTAAAACAGGAAGTGCGAATGTCAATTCAGCGCAACCGGATGGCAGCAAGCCAAAGAATCTGAAGGAAGCCAACAAGGCCCTTCATAAATTTTTACGAACAAATACTTTGTTCTAACACAAAAGAGAGAATTTAAATGGTAGCGACACTTACTACGTTCGAGTCCATCCTCAAGGAGTTTTACCTTGGGCCGGTCATCGAGGAGATCAATAATGAAGTGCATGTTATTGAAATGTTTGAGAAAGCCACTGTCGATTGGCAGGGACGAGTAGCAATCATTCCAGTACATGTTGACCGTAACACTGGCGTTAACTTTGCCGCCGAAAACGCCGTGCTTCCAACTGCTGGGGCACAGGGATACGCTCGTTTGCAAGTAAACGCTAAGTTCCAGTACGGACGTTTCCAGATTACTGGTCCTGCAATTTCGGCTGCTAAGTCGGGCGGAACTGGTGCATTTATCGGATACGTCGATGCTGAGATGAAGAAGCTCGTTAATGACGTGCGTAACAGTGCAAACGGTGTTTCTGTTTTTGGTAACGAAATCCGTGGGTTCTTGAATCAGCACATTGCTGGAAACGCAGGTGCTGGAACTATTGTTCCATCTGGCGGTGCTCAAACAAACGTTCCTGCAAACATGGGATCGTTTACTTTTGAGTACACTGGCGACTTTACACCGTTTTTGCTGGTAAGCAGTGCTGCCACGGCAACATGGGTTCCAATTCGCCTTATCCGTATGGATAACTTTAAAGACGTTCAGATGATCACAACGTCTGGTGGTGGCGGTGTTGCTGTCAATGGTAACTGGTTTGTTAGTGCAATTAACACTGCGCTATCTACAATTACAATTAGTTACGGATCCAACGATGCGGCAGGTGGATTCTTCCAAACGGCTGGAATTACCGATGGGTTTGGAATCGGAGTTGCTCTTCGCTTTGCTCAATGCAAAGACAACGGCGGACGCTAACTTTGGTGTAGATGGCGCCGCTCTAAGCCATTTGCAAGAACCAAGCGGTTTGTTTTCAAACGTTGCGTCTAACGGATTAACAGCAACCGTTACCGGAACTTCTGTTGGGACCGTTAACCCAAGCGCTTATTTCGGAATCACTCGGACAAGCTCTACTCCTCCAGGTGGAAGTGAAGAGCCTCAGCTGCGTGGTCTTGTGTTGACGCAAGCCCAAACAGGCGCACACGCTCGCGCTGCTTTAACGCTGTCGCGTATGCAGCAGTGCCTAGACCGCGTGTACGTTGATGGCGACCCTATTCCTACTGCGGCAGTTAGTGGCGTAACAGAGGGTGGCGGTATTACTCCTAACGGTGGAGGGCACGAGCATGATGTTATCATGATGAACCCAACTACTCGTCAGCAGTACACATCGCTGCTTCAAGGAACCTTGTTCACCGATACGGACAAGGCCCGTGGTGGTGACGGCGGGTTCCAAACGCTGTCATACTCCGGTGTGCCCTTAAAGGTATCCCGTGCGGTGCCTCGTGGTTGCCTCATTTTCCTCCGAAAAGACACATGGTGTATTACGGAGCTTGAAGCAGCCGGGTTTGCCGACCTCGACGGAAACGTTCTTAGTAGGGTCACGAACAATGACGCTTACGAAGGTTTCTACCGATGGTACTACAATGTGGTGTGCAAGCAGCCTAACTGCAACGTCATCCTTGTTGGAGTGTCACTCTAGGGTTATAAGGGAGGGGGCAACACCCCCTCCCTTCTTTAAAGGAATAAAACATGATTTCAGCACCTAACGTTGAGTGGATTACATGCGTCAATGGCGTTCTCGGTGAAAACATTGGAAGCAGCACCGCTCCTCGGTTTCTGCATTTTGCAGACAACACTCTTTCTGACCCTGCAAACACCGGCACAGTCCCCACTCTCGGGATTGCCTTAGATTGCAAACTTGTGCGAATGAGTCTGTCGTACATGTCTGCCACAAACATGGTATTTGCCGACCCCGGCGCATTGACCTTTACGCTTGGGAAGTTGCGAGTTAGCGCGTCGGCTGTTGCCGCTAATTTTGCACCCATAGAAGGCGCACCTGAAATTGTCTGGAATAACGCATTAAACAACACACACCCAACCACATTTGTTGACCTGGACATTCCGTTAAAAGCGCAAGATCTTTTGTGCATGCGCAGTGTTCGGAGCGGAACAATGACATCTGACACTAATGCAGAAGTTAGTGTTACTCTTTGGTTCCGCGGAAGCACGCCCATTAACACCTTACCTCTTCCGTAATGGTTGAGGTAATGCACATAGTGACGCTTGTGCTTGTTGATGTGCTACTTATGCAAAAGATTGCAGAGCACATCAGGCTACGCCAAGATAGAAAAAAACAAAAAGCAGAGATTTTGGCGCACCAATACCCACCCTCTGTTCTTTACGGTAAGGAGATGTAGCAATGGCTGATGGCTCTAGTGTTTTTGGCGGAAGTGGCTCTGCTGCTGCTGGCGATGTTTTTGGAGGGGCAGGCTTTGAGTCTGACCCTGTCTTAACGGGAGCATCTGACGCTGTTGCGGAGGAAACATTTTCTTACGACGGGCCTGGGTTTGATTACGCTGGTTTAATTAAAGCCTTAATGCCAGCTATCAGCTCCTTAGCCCCAGCACAGAGCCAGCAACAGCCAGGGTATCCATCTATGGTGCCGCCTCAGTCAATGATGATGCAACCGCGTGCTATGCCAAGCGGAGCCCCAAGAGGGCAGACACAAATACAAACACCTCAAAACCCGTCAGTAATGTCTCAAGCCGCCGCAAGTAAGTTGCAGCAAGAATCTAGCAGCGGCCTTGGGGGTGCGCTCGGAACGCTTGCAGGCGCTGGGCTGGGCTTTTTGGTTGGAGGGCCTACAGGTGCCACCATTGGCGCATCTGCTGGTGGAAAACTCGGAAGCTCGATTTAAATAAACAACACAGTGGGTATGCCAAATGGCTACAGAAAAAAAGTTTCCTAAAAACATGAAGGGGCAGATTCTTAACTCTGAGAACGACAAAAGGCAGTTTAAGAGATCTTGGGACCTTTCAATATTGTTTTTGCAAGGGCAGCAATGGCTCACATACGACACCACGCTCGGCAGGTATGAGCTTTCCAGGCCAAGGGTAGGCGCAAACGTACACGCCACTGTTAACCTGCTCCTTAACATGTACAGGAATATCCTCTCCAGGCTTACGATAAACTACCCGTCAATCGCTGTAGTTCCGGCAACACCAGCACCTGACGATGTTACAAAGGCAAAAGCAACAGAGCTTTTCCTCGAGTACCACTGGAACGCTGACGAGCTTAAGAACACACTGTCGCTTGCTTTTAGCTACTTGCTCTCAATGGGAACGTGCGCCCTTCACACATACTATGACCCGGCAAAAAAGAGAGTAACAACAGATACGCACAGCGCATACGATGTGTTCTTTGAGGCAGGAGTGTCAATGCCGAGCGAGTCGCAGTGGACAGCAATCAGGACGTATCACACCAAGGATGAGCTTAAGAAGGCTTACCCAGATCATGCCGAGCAAATAGAAACAGCAGCCACAACAAGGCTTGACGAAAAACCAACCGGTCAAACCATTCCCGCAGACAGGGTTGAGCTATATGAAATTTACTGGAAGGATGGAAAGCACGCCATTCTTATGGGGGACACATACTTATACAAGGAAGACGATGCCCTTGTAGACCCGTTCCCGATTCAAATCATAAGGTATTCCGTTATCCCTACCAGGCTGTGGGGCATTGGGCTTATAGAGCCGCTTGTTGATCTCCAGTGGTACTACAACAAAGCTCGGAGCCAGGTCATCCAGAACGCAGAACTCATGGCTAACCCGAAAGTCCTAATACCCAAGACAGCCGGTGTCCCAACAAATGCGTTTACAGACAGACCCGGAGAAAAGATTTACTACAACGCGGCTGGAGGGCGACCTGAGATGCTTACGCCCTCTCCGTTGCCTGGATACGTCATGGACAATATGTCCAGAATACAGGCAGAGATGGGAGACGTTGCAGGTATTCACTCTGTAACGCTTGGTAGACGCGCAGTAAACGTTAGCTCTGGTGCAGCCATCGCAGAACTTTCTGCAAAAGACCTTAGCCAGCTTGAAATCACTCAATCGTTTATTGAAAACGCTGCAAAAAATGTAGCCAAGACAGTGTGCCTTCTCGCCAAGGCCCACTACTCAGAAGGCAAATACGTTAAGATGATGGATGACTACGGCTCTGTTGTTCATCAAGAAATCAAAAACGAAGACATTGTTGATAATCCTGAGATATTTATTCAGGCAGGGTCGCTCTTCCGCAAAGAGGCCCACGACAGGGACGCCAAAGTCCTTGAGCTTTTCAACCTTGGCTTGATTGATAAAGAGCAAGCCATGTACGAGCTTTCCTTTAGGACAAGCAACGCACAGGTTAGCGAGAAGGTGCAGGCGCTTGCACACGCACAAGAGATACTTGACGGCGTAAAGAAAGGCATGATGGTCGAGATATACTCGACAGATGACCTCGATGCATTCAGCAGGGTCTTTAAAGACTTCATGAGAAGCAACGAGTTCTACGGAATGCCAATAGAGCTTCAAGACTACGTAAGCGATGTGTACACATCTATCATTGCGTTTGGAAAAGGACAGCAGGCATACCAGTCTGCAATGCAACAACGCAAAGTGTTCCCAAGGGAAATATCACCAGGCGTTGGAGCACAACAGGCGGCAACTCAAACGTCTCTCCCAGAGAGCGCGATGGCAGAGCAGCAGGTTGGCGTTGAGGCTGCAAGGAACGCATCAGAGGCGCTTGCTGTTGAGGACTCAGTAAGTAGGCTTGCTGCTGGAACAGAAGCAACAATGTCTCCGTTTGGAGGGCAACTCTAATGAACGTCACAGAAGTAAAGGACCTATTTAGAGCATATTGTGATGAGCCTGATCAAACGTTCTTGTCAGACGCAAACGTGATTACATACCTCCAAAGAGGATATGACGAGTTTAGAAGAAGGGTGACTGCACTAAACCCATACTCGTTTGCCATTGATGTGGACATCACAATTAGTGGAACTTTTTATGACCTTGCAGACCCCGCAAACCCAGTAGTTGTTCTTGGTGCAAGCGTACCTGCTGGGCAAAGGCGAATGGTTGACCTTGTGTCCATAAGGTCTAAAAATCCGTCAGACCCTTACCTTGGGTGCCAATTCAAAGGCGCTGCAAGTGTTAAGGCTTTGCTTGGAAGCTACCAGTCCTACACGTTGCAAGGAACTAAGCTAATCTTCTCAGAAGACGCGACCGGAGACATTGTTCTAACCTACGTTCCAGAGTCTGATGTAAATTGGACTACAGGCACGTTTATCGATGACATGACACAGTTTCATGACATGATTGCCCTGTTCGCTGTACAGCAGTACCAAATACGAGATGCAGCCGTAAACCAGCCGCTCATGATACAGCTTCAGCAAAGAATTAAAGACCTGGATGGCTACATTGTGGATAGAAATGTAGATGCGTCACACTATGTACAGCGCACCATGAATAGCTACGAGGACATCTAATGGCTGTAGATTCAAACGAGGTAGAGATATTAGAGACTGGCACCGACAACAGGACGCCAGCAAACTCTAGCTTTGTTTTGAACATGATGTGGAGGCGTGGGGCCTGGGAGGTTAGAGACGGCTTTGGGCAAATGGCCCAGCGGACCACAACGTTTGGCATGCCGTTTCAAACAAAGGCAACGGACGAGTGGGGAATCATTGGTCACATGGGCTCCACAATAATGCAGACCAACTTTGGGCACTTACAGATAATATCTGTATTCAAAGTAAGGGTTAACACATCAAACGTTGCTAGCAGCGCAGCAACACCTACGGGTTTTAACAACTCGTCAGAGATTGGAATCGTTGTACATATTGACGATGTAACTGACGGAACCCATTGGGAAGAAGCCCTGTATCAACATAGCTCTGTAAACGAAAGGCCAAACTCAACCGTTCAAATTGGAGGCCAGTCAACCGGTCAGCTTATGGCTCAATGGCGAGGCAACTATGAGACTGGCAGGGAGAAAAACAGACAGGCATGGGTGAAGGGAGATACAAGCAAGCCTGTTTTCTTCAATGAGTTTAGGGACGCCTTAATATTCGGAAGCGAAGAGATTGGGGAATGGATTTATTACCCAACACATTACCGGCACTCAAAGACAAAGCGGAGCGTGCAGGCAGACACTCATGCAAAGCTAGACGCAATCGGCAAGTATGCTGAGTCAAGCCGTGTGAGCCAGCTTGCTTTTACTCCGGGCATTGCAGAGGGCTACCCATACTTTACAACATCTACACTTCCTAACTTTGCTGATGCAGTGTCTGTTGGCTCTTCCGTTGTGTACGGAAGCGAAAGGACCCTGTACTTTTCAGACCCAGAGCTTCCGGCGTCTATCATTGCAGAAAACTTTGTGTCAGTTCCCTGCGAGGGTAAAATTACAGCGCTGTCGGAGCTTTTGGGCAACGTCTATGTCTTTACAGAAAGCGAGACGCTTGTTTACAGGATTCCATCTGGAACAGCGATTTTGTCTGGTGGGCAGTTTACAAAAATATCAGATAATGTTGGGTGTGTTGGCCCATCAGCAAACGTGAAGGCAGAGGGCCGCATATTCTGGACAGCATCCAACGGCATATACAGCACGACTGGAAACTTCCTGGTAGAAAAGACAGGGGCACCTGTTGAGCGGTTCTTTACGGACTACATGACAAACCCGCTTACAGGTTACTACCCTAAAAGCGGCATGATGAACGAGCCGTTTACGCAGCCACAAACAACGCTACAGGCAGACCTTTACAACGCAAACATGTCTTATTGCAGTCGGCTTGAGACAGTTATAGCTACCTTTCCTGGGAACAACGCATCCCTGGCCTTTACAAACGGTAAGTGGTCTGTCTGGACATACGAGTCCATTGCTTTTTCATCGGGGACTCCGAAGGTTCCCTACGCTGGTGTTACTCAGCAGATAACAAACCCGTGGATTGTGGCGACACCAAAGCGCGTCTTTATGGTCGGAACTCCAGACCAGCAGCTAATACTAGACCCAGCCGGAGACAACGTGCTCACAAACTCGTACTACCTTATGGAGTACGGAAGAGGAGGGGCGTTAGATAGAAGCGTTGATGACGAAGATTATCGTGATCCGGTTGGCTTCTATGAGTTTGACACGACTGTTGCTGGTCTTGCTACAGCAAACACAACACTGGTGTACGACAAGCCATACAGGCTAGATACGGGCTACAAGTTTCCAGGGGCACAGGCAACACTCACAGACTCGGATGAGGTTTACCTTGTTCCTGTCTATGCAATTCTTCCAGACGTGTTAGCCAACACCGGGGTAACCATCTGGCAGTCGCACATTACTTTTAACAATGCTGGGTTTGAACCAATCACGGTTGCAGGTGGTGGGACCGACATTGACTTTATTCTCCCCACCGAAAGGCTTGCAAGCAAGGCTGGATACGCAAGGGGAGCGGGGGCTGTCGGTCACAGGGTTCAGCTAAATGCGGCAGGCGGAAACACCATCTACATAGAGTTTGATCAAGTACCAGTCGGGTCTGCCGTCATAAACCAGACACCTAACAGAAAAACACCGCTGCTTTATCTTCCGTTCAAGAAAAGCAATACCGCAAGCAACAGGTATTTGGACATCACACCAATTAACGGCCCCCAGTCGTTTACGGATGGTGCGACCACAGTAAAGCCCATAGTGTTTACATGGCGAAAAATGTACATAGGCACGTCGAGCCAAAGGTTTGA
>FUFK010050814.1_pt1 | contig 12371 bp, 10 predicted proteins | sample 1021851 | NCBI WGS metagenome assembly FUFK01 (sample SAMEA51879418, study PRJEB19060) | metagenome
CAGAAGTGATACTGCCCCTACAGTACCCAATAACACCCAATAGATCTTGTCTATCTTACCGCCCAAATCGTGTATACCATCATGCATATGTTGAACATCTTTTTTTAATCCAGTTATATATCCGTATATAGAAAGCAAATGCTCTCTTGTTGTTTTGGGTTTTAATTTATCACCATTTGGCATTATGCTAATCCTCTTTGTCTTAATCTTATCATCTTTTCTTCCTCAGACAATAAAGCATTTTCACTCATGGTTAATCCTTGATTCATGGCCCCTGGTGCTTGTGTTATTTGATTTTGAATTACTTGTGGATTTGGCATTGGTTGTTCTGGTAGCGTCATTGACTGTTTACCTACCTCTGCAGATTTCTCAATTATGTAATCATTTGGATCTATTATAAAATCTTCATTTAATCTTTGTTTATATAGTCTCTTTTCTATTTTATTTATTGTTTTTTGTATTCTTTTTGTAAGTGGATTTTCTATCCCATAGGTTTCCGACAGTCTTCGATACGCTTGTCTCATACCTTCCGTAACTCCTAAAGGTTGAAATCTATCTGCATCTAAATATTTATATATATTTTTTCTATTTCTAGCATCAAACTGTTCAAGTATTTCTTTATCTCTCATACCCAAAACTTTAGCAGCATCTATTTGTCTTTTTAATTTATTAAAAGACTCTAATCTTAAATTCATAGATTTTACATACTGTTGAATTATTTTATTCTCGTCTTCTATTGGATCTCCTGTAAGAGTTCCTTCAAATATCATTCCTCTTTCTTGATCCGTTGCATCTAAAAAATCACCAATATAAAAGTTTAAAGTTCTAGGTATATCAAGTGGTATTTTTCTAGCACCAAAAAATCCCATCAATTCATCTGGTATTTCATATCTTGTACCGTATTGAGTTTTACCTGTAGCAGATTTATATAATCTTTTTAAAGCAGGAAAGTTACCTGGAGATAGTGCGTAAGTTACATGTTTCATTGATTTAGATATTTTATCTCCTAAAAGATCTCTCTCATTAAATACTTTATTACCTTCTTTATCAAATCCATTTCTTGCAAATATATCTAGCACAGCACCAACATAAATAGATTCACTGACAAATGGTTGTAAAGCATTACCTATGGCATTTACGAAACCTTTGGCTACACCTTCTATTAATGGTTTTTCATCTTTAGCATCTACTTCAGCCAATACAGATTGAATTGGATTGACCACAGTGTCATAAAAAAAACCATGACTAAAATCTATATATTTATATTTACCATTTTCATAAACAGGCAGTATTGTGTTATCTCTTGACCAAGAAGGGATAAATTCTCTCATCGCTTCTGCAACATCTCTACTTATTCCATACATACCTCTTACTCCTTCGTAAGCAACTGTTGGAACAGCAGCATATGTTATAGCCTGACCTGTCATTCTTCTATATCCAATGCTTGATCTTACGGGATCTTTTATTTCTTTTATACTTCTAGCTGTTGAATTTGCAGCTGTTCTGTATATTTCTGCAGGGAAAGATCCAAAGTTTCCTAGTGGAGATCTTCTTACACCTTTTACAAAATCAGATACGTAAGCGTAGTTTGGAACTGTTTGTCTTACAATACTTGCAGCTTCATCCCATATTTGTAACGTGTCTGGAACTTCTTTTATAAGTCCTTTATTTTTTGCAGCTTTAAAAGCCTCCTCTAATTTATGTGCTTCTGCTAAAAAATTATATACTCTAAACCAATCATCACCTGCAACATATGCATCTTGTGCTATACCAAAAGCTTTTTTAAATGGTTTCGTAAAACTTTCAAAAACTTTTCTCATAAAATCATCTACATTGCCACCACTATATTTTTGAATATCTTGTAAAACACCCTCTATATCTCTAAAAGTTGTACTTTGATTGGTAACTCCTTTCTCCAATAAATATTTATATAATTGTTGACCTGCAGGTATATTTCTAAAATTTGGATTACCAGTTAGTTTATATAGAACTTGTGGTTGTATAGTTTGTAAAGATTTTCTGTGAAATTCTAATATTTTTCTTGGATCTATAAATATATTTCCACTATGTATTGTTGTTAAAAATGAAGAGGAAAAGTTTCTCATTTGAGTTAACGGACCTAAAACTGTTTTACCTATTTGTGTTAAACCTTTAGGTAATAACACTAGATATCTATACGCTGCTGATTTAGTTAAACCACTAGATACCAACTCGTCTCCAAGTTTGATAGCATCAGCCCACTCTTTTGTTGTATATAATCCATCTAATGGTGAAGTATATAACTCATCAGACAATCTTGTTTGTAATTTTAAACCTCTAGGATCTTTTATAATCTCTTTATTAGGAAATGCTTGTCTTGCTTCATCATAAGTTTTTCTAAATATACCTCTTCCACCTTGAGATATTTCTGCATCACTAGATTGTTTTAAAAAATTATANAAATTATCTCTAGCTCTTATATTAGCAAGATCGCCCATGGTATTATATATTAATTTTTTTGCATTTTTATATTCACCAAATAAATTTTTAAAAGCCTGTAGATCAGATTTAGTTTGTATTAAACCACCTATTTTATCTGCTTTAAATTTACCACCAGCAGTTATGTTTTCTCCAATATTTTTTATAATAACAGATTTATCGTCCAATATATTAGCTGTACCTAATGGAAACGTGGGTTGCTTATTGATAGGATTTATTTCCATATTTTTTAATATATTATTGACAATGTCCTCAGCTTTTGTAGGTCCAATATTTACACCATTTGCTCTTCCATATCTTTGTATGACTTGTATCACTTCATCTATTGATTCTCTTGTAGGTATGTAACCATCAAATAAACCTTTGTTTAAATCTATTAATTTGTAATCAGATGATAGAAAGTTATTGACTCGATCAAACATAATATCATTAAATTCTTTTGCACCTGCATTTATGTTACCACCTTGAAGAACAGCATTTTTTAAATCAGCTGTTGTTGTTCTAAATTTAACAGCACTATCTATTACTCTATTGATTGTGCTTTCAGATACTCCTAACTTTTTTAAAGACTGTGTAAAGTCAGATAAAACTTTTTGATTAAAACCATTAAAAAATATTTGTTCATCTACGACAGCGTCTTGAGTTTTAGTCAAAAAATTAGCTATCATTTTTGATATAGTGTCCGGCTCTACTCCTTTACCTGCGGCTCTAGTTTCTTTTGATATTAATTTTAATGCATCATCTATATCTCTTGCAAAGTCATCTGCCATCATTTTACCTGCAGATCTACCGCCTTCTAATTGTTGTACGCCCTCAAATAGTTTTTGATGTTTACTGCTTCTAGACCTAAATTGTTGTGCAAATTTATCTATAAATCTTTCAATACGTGAATTACTAAAAGCAAGGTCTTTTCCTTTAGACGCTATCAATTTACCTGCTTGACCTAAACCATACACGAAAGGTATTATTGGAAAAGCATATTCAGATGCAAATAAAAATTTATTATTTAATTGTCTTAACGCATCCTCTGCAGCATCATCTTTTTCTTCTCTATCCAATTCTGTAGGAATAAAATCTATAAAATCACCAAATGTTCCTATATCTTCCACTTTAGCAACAAGTGCTCCTGCTCCTATCCCACCTCCTACGGCAACTCCAACCCACTTTGGATATCCTGCAGCCGTATTTAATTGTGCTGCTTTTCTACCAGATTCCAATAAATTATCGTTACCTAAAGTTTTGGTATACTTTTTATTTTTAACGGCCTTTGCAAGAACACCTGCTAATTCATCCGCTTTTGTTGCAAGAAAAGTTGTTGCTGGAATTGTTGTTTTTGATGCTATGGTTCCTGCTCCGTACAGCTGTGTTAACGCTTCTAGTATTCTACCTGCAGCTGTTTGTCTTGCTGCTTCTTCTGATTGTTTTTCCATGATACCTAAAAAAGTATTTTCAAAACGATCGTTGAATTTTTGAGTTGCACTTCTATCTACTTCTATTCCTTCCTCTTGTAGTGCATCATACACAAGTGTACCAAAGTTAATTACACCTTTTGGTATTTTAATTAATCCACTTTGTATTGCTGACCCTATTGATTGAGATGTAGTTACTTCATTAAATTCCTCTGAAGGTATACCAATAGATCTTTCTTGCTCTTTAACATTAAATGTTCTTTCATCTTCTTCTACAACAACAGTTTCTTTTTTAGCTGGTGCTTTTGGAGAAATAATAAAATCTGCAATCTTTGGCATTGCAGCTTTTTTTTCAAATTTTTCTACTTCTTTTCCTCTTTGTCTTATTTCTTTTTCAGATACACCTTGATCTTTTAATTCTTCTTCTGCTATTCTTTTTACGAAACCAGAAAAACCTTCTTCACTTAATATGTTAAGAAATTTTTGTCCCTCTTTAACACCGGAGGTAATTTCTTCTCTTTCTTCTTCTGTTGGATTTAAGAGTTTACTAAAAAGACTTCTTTCAGCCATCTATCCTCCTATTCTGTAGCTAGAGGAATAAAACTTGTTCCATTAAATGTGTAAAATTTTTTACTATTTTTTTCAAAGTAAACAAAACTTGGTTCGTAATCTACCGCATCTTTTTTATCTTTTAAAATAAGATTACCTAATTCATCAGTTGTTGTTGATCTAGGTTCAATTGTTTTATTAGATTCATCTATTTTTGTTCCTTCAGGTAATTTACTTCTTTCCTCTATATATGCTGGAGCTGTGTATATATCAAAAGTGCCTGAACCATCTAATTCTTTGTTTTGAGCTATTAAATCAGATGTATCTTTTTCTTTTTTTCTTCTAGCTATTTCTTCCGGAGAATCTGTTAAACGATAATTTTTAAAAAATCTATTTTTAACTTCTTCTACAGCTTCAGGTCTAGTTAAACCACTTTCCATTAATATTGCTATGTCCTCATCATATTTTCCAGCTTTTATATCTTGTTGTAAAGTTAATTTTTGTAACTCAAATCCTTTGTCTTTTAAGTCTTGTCTACTTTTTTCTGCTATTTCAGCTCTTTTAAATTCAATATCTCTTTCCATTAAACGTTTAGCATCTAAATCTTTAAACAATTGATCTGTTGGTCCTTCAAAAGCTTTAGCTAAATTAGCTATAGTACTACCGCCTCCTCTTTCAGACATACCTCTTAAACCACCTTGTATGGCTAATTTATATATTGGATCAATTCCCGATCTATTATATTTATCTTGTGCAGCTTGAATTCTGTCATCAAAAGACATTTCTTTATTTGTAATAGAGGGTGCAGAACTGTTTACAGAAGGCATTTCATTTTTCATAAAAGGTAAATCACTTACTCTAATATTTTCAGCTTGAATTCCCGCACCGCCACCTATTTTGTAGTCTTGTCTATCCTCTACGTTAGACATAATACCATTCATGTTGGTGTTGCCACCTCTTCTAAACATAGGTCTTTTGTATACGTTACTCACTTATTATCCTTTTATCTTAATGCACCATAGATACCAGCAGCTGTTGCACCTGCTGATAACGCAGTTTGCAATGGTGATATAGATGGCATTATTTCTTGTACTGTTCTTCCAGGGTATCCTGCAATTAATCCAGTTACTCCCTGTCCAAATATTTCAGCTCCTTTTAATTGTTGAGTCAATTTTTGTTGAGCAAGTTGTTGTTGAGCTAATAATTCATTTTGTTTTTGTTGTTGGCCTAATGATCCTAAACCAGTCAATCTAGAAATATCCGCACCCATTAATTGATTTGCTTGTTGAAATCCTTGTTGCATTAGTTGTGCTTGTAAAGCAGCTCTGTTTCTATCTGATGCAGATTTAAATTCTGCTTCTGCAATACCTTGTCTTGCACCACCAAACGCACCTGCCTGAATGGCATCGTCTCTAAATGAACCAATACCTTTTTGAGCTTGTATATCAAAATCTTCTAGAGTCGCATCAATTACATCTTGTTGAAACGGCGACATGTAATCTTTGTATGCCGTAGGACCTCTTGCAGCCACATCAGCTGCTTGTAATGTAAGAGGATCCATTTGGGCAACAAATTGTTGACCATATGCTTTTGAAAGATCTGCTCCTCTAAATTGACCTACTGATTTTTCAAGTAGATCTAAAAATGTTTTACCTCTTGCTTCAATAAATTCTGCTGGAGCTGTTCTTGTTGTTGTTACTTCAGCCATTAAACTCTTCCTCCGTTTTCAAGTTTTTTCATCATATCATACATACGTTGTGCACCCAAATTAACGTTTCCGTCACCCATTCCTCTTACAGCATCAGCTGTAAACACAAATTCATTATTTGACAACATAGCAGGTATGTCGTCTGCTTTCTCTTTTATACCAACTGGAGGAATAAATCCACCTGTTTTTCTTAGATCTAGCTCTGTTACACCAGCTTTATTTCGATTTAATGGTAGGTCCATGATGCCTGCTGCTTGCATAGCGTTATCTTCTGCGCTATCTCCCATAGCGTAACCTATCCTGCCACCTTTAGCTTTGTTTTGTCTTAAAAAATCATCAAATTTCTCTTTGTCTAAGAAATGTAATTTTTCGTATTCTTCTCTTAATCTGTTTTTAAATAAATCTCTTGAAGCTCCTTTATCACTCATTCCAGGCATTGCCATTTTAAAATTGTCATACATTTTCATTAATTTATTTAATCTAACACTGCTTTCATTTCTACCTGGTAATGGCTCTCCTAACTCTCCTCTTGCAAGTCCTGGTGAAGTTTTCTCTAAATCTTTTTCATTTTGAAATTTTGGTTTTTTTGGAATAATAATTGATTTTATTCCTTCATCTTCGGTTCCTTCAGCATAACCAACTCTACCACCTTTACTAAGCGCTGGTGAAGCAACACCCGTTTGTCCACCACCAAAAGTAAAATCAGTTGGTAAATTTTTTTGACGCATTCTTTCTGTTGGATTTATATTTAAATTAAAAGGTGTTCCACCATCAAAAAAAGATACATTATAATCTTCCTCTAATTTATCTTTTTCTGCTTGTGTCATTTTCATCAAAGCATCATAAGATAAATCTGGTCTTCCTAATTCTTTTGCGTAGTCTATGTAAAGAGTATCATCAATAGCTTTTTGTAGATCCTGCATTGATTGATTAAATAAATCAGGATTAACTTTTCTCTCTTTAAGAATTTGTCTGTATGTCCCTATCTCACCACCTACTTCTCCTCCAGGTCCTAAAATTCCACTTGTAGGCATTCCAGGAGGTGGACCTGATTGAACAGGTGCAGGTGCTGCTTTAGGTGCAGGTGCTGCTTTGGGTGTTGTTGGCGTTCTTGCTAAATAGTCTCTAAATCTTTGTCCTAAAGATCCTCTATTAAAATTTACTCTTCCACCAGTTGCATAACCACCTTGTCCCGCTGTATATTCAGAAACATCTCTTTCAACTAAATCAGGTATTTCTGCAGGATTGTAACCTAAATTTTCGTACGATGAATATAAATACCTTCTAAGTGATTCTACATTTGTAGTTGCTTCAATAGCTTCTTCATCACCTTGTTCTACTGCTGCTGCTAAACCTGATAGACCACCAACAGCTGCTCCAACTTTTAAAGCGTTTATAGCTTTTTGAGCGCCTGATATTTTATCAGTAGCTTTTTTTGCTTTGAATATGTTAGATAATATTCCAGCTCCATTACCACCCATATTTTGAAAAACACCACCTAAAGTTTTAGCACCCCCAGGTATTAATGAAGGTGCAAAATAAAGCATTGCTGCTTTACCTACTGGAGACTTTGCAACGTTCTTTACAGTCTTAGTAACTTTTTTAATTGCTTTTTTAAGACCACCAAACAAAGCTGCTTCACGAGGAACAACATCCATTATTCCACCGCCTTGTCTTAACTGTCTCTCCATTTGTGATCTACTTATAGTCATATTATTCGTCTGATGCCGTTCCTAATGGTGGCATTGCTGCCACTTTAATTTTTAAAGATCTTGTAATGTATTCTCTTTTTGTTGGAGAATTTGGATCTGCGATATCGTCTTCTGCCTCTTGATCAGAAGAGTATTCGTAATTTGTATTTTTATTACGTAATACTACCTCAGTTTCGCACTCAACAACAGGTACTTTTTTACCATTTATTGTTTCATATCTGACTGATGCTGGTTCTTTAAACATTATGATGCTCCTGTATCCGCTATATATACTCTTGTAGTTTCAAGTAAAGCCGCAGTTCCACTTATACCAGATGTAGCAGTAGTTTCAATCTTTAAGATATCTCCTGCCTCTAACACAATAGAGCCCTTAAGAACGTTGATAATTAAGGGTCCTGTCATTTCTACATACGCTATTACGAATGTTGAAGATGCCGAAGTGTCTGTAATACTTACAGTAACGTTTTTACTACCGCTTATGTTTGTAAGCTGTAACGTTTGAAATATAGTGGTTGTTTCATCTGGACATGTATAAACAGTGTCCGCAGTGTTTGGACCAGTTGGCGTATAGAATGCATTTTTATATCTATTGGACATCCGCCTTTTCTTCTTCTTTTGGTAACTCTTTTTTTAATAAATCTAAATAGTTTTTTTCAACTACATTTAATTCACTAAAATCAATAGTTAGTTGATCTTTCTTAGCTTTTATACTTTGTAATCTAGCTAAGATTAACTTACCATTGTCAGATAATTTATCACTATCATATTCTTTTTTATCTATATTGAACTTCATATTAAAACCCCCATCCTTCTTTGTTGTCTCCACCTCCCTTAAACCATGAGTATCTATCTGATTTTTCATTTAACTCTTGTAGGAAAGTAGAATTTAATTGATCTACAACTGATCGTAATGCTTTATTTATTTGTTGTTGTGTTGATTGATCGTATTCGGTTTTTGGTTCAGGTATTCTTACTACTATTTTTGCCATTAGAAACTACCCTCAGTCGCTGTCGGCTCTGAGTCTCTAAAATTTCCTGCACCTTCTCCAAAGCCTCCAGGTCTATCTCCTTGTGAAGAGTGAGGTGATTGTCCTGGGTTTAAATCACCTTTAATTTTACCGTCAGAAAAAGTAGCTCCTTGATTACCTCCTTGAGCATCTATTTTATCTTGAAGTTCTTTTAATCTTTTCTTCTTTTCTTCTTCAGCTTTTTTCTTAGCTTTTTCTGCTTCTTTTCTTTCAAATTCAAGTTCAATGGCTTCTTCTCTTCGTCTATCTAAACTAAATGGAGAAGTACCTCTAAATGAAGAAACACCACTAAATGCAGGAGCATTAAAACCTAAAACGGCTGGTCCAAAAGTTGAATAATCATAATCATAACCATCGTCATCTCCATCAGTAGCTAATGTAACTCCTCCTAAATTACTAGGATCAAAAATAGTATCTATACCACCTTTTACATTTTTACCATCAAAGGTTTGTGTTAAACCCGATGTTATATTTGTATAAACATCAGTTAAAACACCATCTATCAAAACTTTTCTCCTACTATCTGGATCTAAATTACCAAATCTACCTATACCTCTAGGTCCACCACCACCTTCACGTTGTTGATTCAGAGGTGCCCTAGGTATACGCAGATTATCAACGGGTATTCTTCTTGTATCTAATAAGGATTCTAATCCCTCTCTTTCAGCTGTTGTTGGAACATCAATAAATCCACCAATATCAGATACGTCAGGTAGATCTGAAGATAAATATTCTAAATACCTTCTATATAAAGGATTCATGTTTTCATTCATAAATGATTGATAATAATTATTATAAAAATTGCTTCTAGACATTATCTTTTCCCATCTGGTTGTATATCTAATCTAAACGTACCAAAACGCCAAGATTCGTTTACAGCGTCATTTTCTATTTTGACGTTTACAAAACGACCTCTTGCTCTTGTATCTTTTTTATCAGTTGATGAAGTGATTGTAAAGGGGCTAAGACCGCTAGAACTGTCAGATTGTTGCGGATATCTTTTAATTCCTAGGGTAACTTTAGCATTACCCAATATTGTTTCAAAGTCAGGCACAAAACGTCTTACAGCAACAAATACTTCGCCTACTATACCGAGTGACATCGGTTGATTGGATAATGGACTTTGTCTTTGTTGAAGATCAAAATCAAATGATTTTATAAATGATGTAATGGTTGTTACAGTTCCTGTTTCATCAACTTGATCTGTTCCTACTTCATGCTCAAATAATTGTGTTTTACCCAATCCAGACTCACCTACTACAGTAGGAAAAGTCCCTGTCCCTGCACTTGTAAATTTAGTTCCAAATGGTTTAGGATATACTTCTGCATCAATCCAAGATGTTCTTGCTTCTGTTCCTGTATACCAAACTTTTTCAGCATAATTATATGTTACGTATTTATCATTGTGATCAGATCCAGATGCAGGATACCACCAAGTTATTTCTGTATATAAATTATTTATACCTGCACAAATTTGTTGACCCTTTGTCGTATCAATATTATCGTATACATGATCCTCGACGCTACAAGGTAGAGATCTAACTGTACCATCAAAAGCAAAAAATCCTTTTGGAGACATCCAAAAAGCTACACCATCAATTTCTATAACTGCATTTTTACCTATCAATCCACAATTAGTTCCCACTTGTTCAAAGCCAAAAGTAAATGGTGCACCTACATGTCTCATAACGTAAAGAGCGTTATCTGTCCAAACCAACATAGATTCTTTTGCTCTTATGGCTGCCATTATCTTTGTTCCATCTTGTAATCTTTGATTGCCGGCTGTATTTGTAGAAGTAGGTAGATAAGTGTTGATGTCTTCTTGATCAGAAAAAACTACAGCCATATTATCTTGTTCATTTGGCGGTGCACCTACAGGTGTAGGTATAATACTTCCAAAATGAACTAAGTGTCTTGTTGTCGGTGATACCATTGTAAATCTTGATATGGCTGGATTGTTTGTTGTTGCAAAACCTGATGTAGATATAGATGCTCTAACTGATGTAGGAGTATTTGCACCTGCATTCCAAGTAAACGTAGATCCATTTGCAACAGTTGCAATTAACACTTGACCAAAGTTATCAAGACTCCAGAGGCCTGGTTCTAGAATAACGTCACTTGATGTTTTAGCTGTGCCCCAAGTGCTNGCACCCCACGTNCCNATACCCCAACCATAACCTTGTGTTTGAGTTTGCGGACCTATTTTTGCATATGGTGTAACGGTGACACTGCCTCCTGGACCAGCGTTACCTGAAGCGTTACTACTTTGTGTTATTTTAAAATTATTTGCATCTACAACAGTTGTTACTTGAAATAGCTTGTCATCAAAATCAGATGCAGAAAAACCTGTACCACTTGGTAAAGTTGTTGAAGATAAAGAAATTATATCACCTTCTTCTACTCCATGATTAGAAGAGGTTAAAGTAACTAAAGGTGAACCAGAAACAGTTGTAATAGTTGTTGAGCCTAAAGCTCCAATTAAAGGTGTAATATCAAAAAGTTCACCATCATAATAAATAAATAAAAATTTATCTGTNCCGATTGCAACNTATCTTTTACCTGTTAAATCAACGAAAGCATGCATTGCTCTTGCAACGCCTACAATAGATTTTTTTATTGGAGATTGCCAACCACCTACTTTTTCAGGTAGACCATATCTAAATCTGACGTTGTCAGAATCTATCCATCTATTTTCTGCACCAGCAGTTGTATTCTGTTTGTCTATGCCTGGTCGTATTTTAAAGTCAACAAGAGCCATCTTGTAAGCTCCTTACGCTGTATTTGTTTTAAATGCCCAACCTCTTGTAGCATCTACATAAACNANAGTAATNGCTTGNCCATTNGTANTTAAANNTAAGTTTGATGTNNCNGAATTTATAGGNTGACTNTTTCTNTNTANNGTTAAATTATTTGANTTAAAANTTCCTCTTNCATCNATAANNGTAACTTCATCTCCTACAGCTGGAGAAGCTGGTAGTGTGATTGTAAATGCTGAACTTGTTGTGTTTGCAAAAATTTGATCACCTGCAACTGCAGTGTATGCACCTGTTGCTGTGTGATATCCTTTTGTAATAGGTCCTGAACTTATATTTGAACCATCTGAATATAAAACCATTTTAGCACCTACAGGAACTGTAACTCCTGTTCCTGATACAGTTTTCACAGTTAGTGTATATTGAGAAGAGGATCTTGATGTTGCATCTTCTATTATAAATACTCTTTCAGCAGAATCTGGCATGGTAACTGTTCTATTAGCTGTTAAAGTACCAGTTAATTTATAGTATAAATTTTTACCGTTAGATGTTGAAAAGTTAGTTAAAGCTAAAGCTACATCTCCAGATCCAACTGCTAAAGATAAATATCCTGATGCTGCTTGTTCTAATATCTGTAGATTCGTATTTGTAATTGATCCCCATGTACCAGACTTTTCACCTGTTGTTATGAGTTCTAGTTTTAGGTCACTTGATGTACTTGATGCCATATTATT
>FUFK010050006.1_pt1 | contig 12370 bp, 8 predicted proteins | sample 1021851 | NCBI WGS metagenome assembly FUFK01 (sample SAMEA51879418, study PRJEB19060) | metagenome
AAAACGACCGCATACAGGCAAGTGAAGTTCAGAACACATCGAAAACCCGACTTGCGGAACTCGATACCTCGATCATGGGTATCGAGGCGCAACTCTCCGCCAGGGGAGCGAGCGATGTACGCGATCGCCTCGGCAACGTCGAGCGCCTCATCGAACGCGCTGATGGTCTCCTCGGCATCATCGATGAGCGGCGCCGTTCGTTGGAGCGTGATCGCTCCCAAGGTCTCGACGCTGATGTCATTGCAACCCTTGAAGCCGATGTTGCCGGGTTCCGCTCTGAACTCACAGAAGTTGAGGCGGGGCTCGTCGAGTTGCAGCCGGAGGTTGCCGCACTCGAAGAAGAAGAACGGCAACTCGAAGCGGAACGCGAGGCCGCCGAGCATGGTGGCGTCGACCTGGGTTCGAAAGCCGCAACTGCAGCCGCTGAGGTGCGCGGTGAGCTTCGATCGGTTCGGTCGTCGTTAGAGCGCAGTCGCTCAGAACGCGATCGAGCCGTTGAGCGAGTCGAACTTTCCCGTGGTCAACTTGTCGAGCTTGTTGATGAAATCGATCGGTACCGAAATGAATGCGAGTCGGCTACCAACGCTGAGGAGCCACTCGTTCGCCAACACGCGGCCGCTGAGGCGGCGCGTGTTACAGCTGAAAACGCGTTCGCAGAGGCCGAGCGAGTTGAACGTGATGCGTCCTCTGAGGTTGAGCGGCTGAAGGCCCGGCAAGAGGCCCTCCAACTTGCCCTCGACTCTGCGAGGGCTCGTGCAGGAGCCGAACGCCTTGCTGGTCTTGAAGGTGTTCTCGGAACGCTGCTCGATGTCATTGCAATCGATTCCGGATGGGAATCGGCGATTGAGGCCGCACTCGGCGAGGCCCTGTCTGCGGTCGTTGTCGAATCAGCACCGAATGCCCGCACCGCTCTTGAGGCGCTCCGCACCTCGGCCACATCGGGAGCTGTGCTCGCAGCGGTCTGGGGCCCTTCGGTGAAAGTTGAAGTTCCGCCAGAGTGTGTTTCGGTTCTCGGTCACGTGCGAGCGACGAATCCCGGGGTTCAGTCGCTTCTTGAGCGGCTCTTGTCGCATGCGGTCAGCGCTCCGTCACTTGATGCAGCAATAGACGCCGCTCTGTCTCATCATGACCTCGTCATCGTGACTCCTGAAGGCGATCGTTTGTCGGCGGCGGGATGGAGAATCGGATCATCATCAGGCGGTGCCACCGCTGCGGCCCTTGATGAGGTTGGTGCCCGGGTCGACGCTGCAATGAAGATGCTTGAGGCCGCCGAAGGTGCCCGTGCGGACGCGCGCGCCACTCTCGACCAGGCGCAATCAGCAGAGCGGGAGTTCACTGCAGCGCTTGATCGAAATGATGGTCGCTTCCTCGCTGCATCAGAGGCACTGGCCCAAGCCCAAGCGCGTCGGCGTGAGGTTGATGCTGAGCGTGAGGGCGCTGAGCGTTCAATTGCGGAGTTTGTTTCGGCGATTGAGGTCAATGAACAGCGCTTATCTGAACTTGAGGCGGCCCTGCCAACCCTTGTTGCGGCCGAACAGGCTGAAGCAGATGCAGTGCGTCAGCGAGATGAATCTCGTGCGGCAATCGATGCGTGGTCGGCATTTCTGGTTTCAAAGCGTCGTGACGTCGAAGTCCGCTCCGCTGGGCTCAATGAACAGCAGGAATTTCTGCGCCGTCGGATCGCCGACATCGATGGCCGTCTTGAAGCCGACCGCGAAGCTCAAGCGGGTGCAGCTGGCCGCCGCGAACAAGTTGAACGCGCCCTTGGGGCGGTTGCTGCGTTGCGAGTGTTCGTCGAAGAGCGACGTGTTCAGGTAACCGCTGCCCGTGACTCACTAGTAGAAGAGCGCCAACGCCAATCTGCGGAAGTAACAGAACTTACTGAGCGTCTCGACCAACTGAGGCAGGAGCGTTCAGCATTGGAGACCGCGCTGGAAGAGTCGCGTGAGCGTCTCACCAAAGCCGAAATTTCAGAAGCGGAAGTGAAGTTGCGACTCGAGACAACGATTGAGTCGCTGCGTCGCGATCTCGATATCGAGCCAGAGGTTGCTGAGGCCGCCGAACCTCCGGAAGTTCCGGAAGGGGCGACACCTGCAGGCCGCGTGCGTGAACTTGAGCGGGAACTGCGACTGCTTGGACCGATTAACCCCTTGGCTCTAGAAGAGTTCAACGAACTCAGCCAGCGTCACGAATTCCTTGAGGGGCAGCTAGAAGACGTCCGCTCGACGCGCCGAGAACTCAATCGAGTGATTGCAGCAGTCGACGTTGAGATTCAGAATGTGTTTGCGTCAGCGTTCGCTGACGTGAGTTCTAGCTTCGCTCAACTGTTTGGGGCTCTATTCCCCGGTGGTAACGGTGCGCTCAAGTTGACGGCGCCAGATGATCTGCTGAATACCGGCATTGAGGTTGAGGCGAAGCCCAGCGGAAAGAATGTAAAGAAGTTGTCACTTTTGTCGGGCGGTGAGCGTTCATTGACGGCTCTTGCGTTCCTCTTCGCTGTCTTCCGGTCTCGCCCGTCTCCGTTCTATGTGATGGACGAGGTTGAGGCAGCGCTCGACGATGTNAACCTTCACCGGTTCTTGAACCTTATTCAGGAGTTCCGTAAAGAAGCTCAACTTCTCATCGTGTCGCACCAAAAGCGAACCATGGAAGCAGGAGACGCATTGCTTGGTGTGTCGATGCAGCCGGGCGGTTCGTCGAAGGTGGTGACCGAACGGGTCTCGGCAGCATCGAGTAATTGAGCCGTCGTCTGATTCCCCGTCACAGATAACGTCAACTCCCGATGGACCAAAACAACTGGATATATCTCGTCCTCATCCTGCTGGTACTCGGGTTTGGCGTAGGAGTAGTAGTTGCCGGCCGGCGTCGGGGAGGGTCGACTGATCCAGCGAGTGCTCGCCAGCAAGCCGTCGCTACATCTCAACAACAGCAAGCAGCACCAGCGGCTGCGGTGGAACCGTCAGGTGAGGTCGACGATGCTGCTGATGTCGCTGCCGACGAGATCAGTGACGAGAGTGCCGAGGCTGAGCCGGTTGAGCCAGAGGCGCCGAAGTCGATGCGTGACCGCTTGGTGCGGGCGCGCGGAGCATTTTCTGACGCGATTGGTTCGGTGCTCGGTCGTTCAGCCATTGATGACTCGGTGTGGGAGGAGCTCGAAGATGCACTGCTGATGGCCGACGTCGGCATTGGCGTAGCGACGTCGTTGCTTGACCCGTTACGTGAACGCGTTGATAAGGGCGATATTGATAGCCCCGATGCGTTGATCGCAGCACTACGAGAGTCGATGATTGTTCAACTCGCAGGGGCGAATCGTGAGCTTTCGATGCGACCAGATGAAGGGACATCAATTTGGTTGTTCATCGGAGTAAACGGAGTGGGTAAGACGACAACGATTGGGAAGCTCGCATCGCGCCAGATCGCATCTGGTTCGACCGTCTTGTTGTCAGCGGGCGACACGTTCCGAGCAGCAGCTGCCGATCAACTCCAAACGTGGGCTGAACGTTCGGGAGCAGAGATCGTCCGAGGTGCCGACGGCGCTGACCCTTCAAGTGTGGTGTTCGACGCGGTTGAACGGGCCAGCGCCAAACGCATCGATCTTGTGCTCGCCGATACTGCAGGCCGCCTACACAACAAACAGAACCTGATGGACGAACTCTCGAAGGTTCGACGAGTAGCCGAGAAGGGGAGTGGCGTGGTGACCGAGACATTGTTGGTCATCGACGCCACAACTGGCCAGAACGGTCTTGCTCAAGCGAGAGAGTTCGCTGCCGCAACGGGCGTGACCGGGGTAGTTGTGACAAAACTCGACGGATCCGCAAAGGGCGGAATCGTGTTCGCAGTCGAAACAGAACTCGGTTTCCCAGTGAAATTTGTGGGTGTAGGTGAACAGGTTGACGATCTTGTGCCATTCGACCCAACCGAATTTGTTGACGCACTGGTGAGTAACTAGCTCGGGAACTCCTTCGTGAGTGGTGACGTCAAACCGGGTATGAGAATAAATCGCGTTCTGACCTTGCCCGTTGTTATCGCCGGGTTATCCCTCATTGCGGTGTCATGTGCTGCCGATGACGCTGACTCAGGTGACCTCACCCCACCTGAGGTGATTCGCGTCGAGGGAAGGAGTGACGGCGCTGCCACCGCAAGTGAACAGTCGGCTGTCGCTGACACTGCGGAATCTGCACTGTCGATATCTGAACACTCCGCCGTCAATGGTGACATGGCATCCGACTACATGGCGCCCTGGACGATCGTCACCGACTTTGTGGTCGGTGATCTTCCGGCGCTGCCGACGGGCTCAACGGGTTACGTGTATCGATCTGATTCAACTGTGTCAGAAGATGTTGCGGTTCGGTTAGCGACGGCCCTTGGCGTAGACCCAACTCCGCAGACGCGTCCCGAGGGGTATGAGGTTGAATGGGCATTTGGTCCAGATGATGGCACCGCTCCCTCGCTCACCATTGATGCGTTTAGCCAGCATTACTGGTGGTACTCGCCTGATTGGTCCGAGCGCGAGGCGATGGACGAACTGTATTCGTGCACGGAAACCGTCGATGCTGAGGGAAATGTCACTGTTGATTGTCCAGAGCCCGAACCACCGATCGGAGTTCCATCGGCCGAAGAAGCTGAAGCGGTAGCGCGCAAACTGATTTCGGCTGCGGGTTTTGATGTCGACGGCCTGACCTACGAAGTCAATGCAGATGAGTGGTACGCATCGGTGTACGCGAGTCGTCAACTTGTTGAAGGCCTTGCGGCCACCGGCGAGAACTGGAGCTTTGGATTCGGAGCGGAAGGCGCTCTGCAATGGGCAGGCGGTTCTTTCATGGCACCTGAGCAGGTGGGCCCGTATCCGCTCATCGGTGTCGACGAGGCAGTGGAGCGACTGCGGGAGAATTATCTCGGATCAGGGGGTTCGGTTGTTGAAGAGGTCTCAACTGCTGTCGCTGAGGAGGTTGAGGACGCTGCTGCAGATTCCGCTCCTGGAGTGGAGGCAGACGACCATGTCTCAGGGATGATGATCTACGAAGAGTGGGAAGAACCTGAGAAGATCACGGTGACCCTTGTTGACGTGGCAGCTGACCTGTGGTGGGCAACCGACGTTGATGACAACAGTTGGCTCCTGCCGGCATACCGATTCATTGGCGACGATGGCGGTTGGTATACCGTGCCGGCGGTAACCAACGACTACCTCATTGAAACGCCGGTCTATATCCAAGATGAGGAACCTCAACCTGAGCCCGCTCCAGCGCCACTACCTGCTGTGTCGGAGCCAGACGATGGTGGCGTTGTATCGGATGGCCTTGACCGAATGATGGAGAGCGTCGCCGTGGTACTCGAAAATCAGGTCGAGGAACTTGACGACAAGACGGCTCAGTTCCTGGAAGAGGTAACCGATGCTCTCTACGCCGAAGACGAGTTCGCAGATCTCGCTGCGGCGTTCGGGCTTTCAGTTCGGGCGGTGCAGCGTGACGGTGAATTTCTCATGGTGACTGAGGATTATTCGCTCACTCGAGTGAACGTCGTCGTCGAATCTGGAGTGGTGACGGCGGTCGACTCGATCGGCTGACTAGGAGTTGCTGAGCAGGCGCGTGATCGCAAAGCGCCATGTGCGGAGAATTTGATCTCGGTCCATGCCGTCTGCTCGCATCAACGACCATGAGTCAAATGATGTGAGCGAACAGATTGTCGTCTCGCAATACCGACGATGCGGTTGGCGCGTTGTGGAGAACTCGGGTTCAAATTGACGTAGCACCTGTTCGTTGAGGCCCTGCCGAAGTCGATAGATAGCGTCGCGAACCTGTGGGACTTCTTGGCTTTTCGTTCGTCCGAGGGTGGCCATTGGTTCGTGCGAGGCAAAAAACTCAAGTCGTGCCGTGCACAAGGTAGTCACTCGATGCGAGAGGCCACCTGTTCCGAGCTGGTCTACTGCGAGAGCTGACTCGATGCGCTCGAAGTAGCGGGAGATAAACGAACTTCGTAGGTCGTCAAGATTTTCGAAATATCGAAACAGGCTTGCTGAAGAGACGCCAGCGCGTTCAACGACCGCTTCGGTAGATGGCACGCCATGCCCATCGAGGACGAGCGCAATGGCGGCATCGATCACCTTGTTTCGGCCATCTTCTCGACGTTGCCGACGTCCATCATTTCGCGCTGTCGTGCTGTTGGTCATAGTCATCTCTAAGTGTGCCCGTAAATTTTTGAGAGTAATACTCTCAAAAGTTCTTGACAAGCGCATTCGGCTACAGCACAATTTGCCCATGGCTACCGAAGGTTCTTGGGAATCGACCGGTGCAACAATCGGCCGAACCGTGGCTGATTCTGCGCCATCGTTCGATCGAGGAGTCGACCCAGGGCCAGCGGCTCCAAACGTCGTCATTGTGTTGCTCGATGACACCGGCTTTTCTCAGCTCGGGTGTTTTGGGTCAGATATCGATACATCGAACATCGACGCGTTGGCACGCGGCGGCATCACATTCACCAACTTTCATGTCACCCCGTTGTGCTCGCCCACTCGGGCTGCGCTCCTCACCGGACGATCTCAACATGCGGTTGGGATGCGGGGCGTATCGAACTGGAAGACGGGCTTCCCACACCAACTTGGCCACATCTCTCAACGTGCAGCAACGATTCAAGAAGTGCTCCGCTTACACGGGTACGCAACATTCTGTGCAGGTAAATGGCACCTCGCGCCGACGAGTGATATCTCGGCTGCAGGCCCCTTTGATCAATGGCCACTCGGTCGAGGCTTCGATCGCTTCTATGGCTTTCTCGAAGGAGAAACCGACCAATTCCACCCAGAACTCGTTCGAGACAACTCGCAGGTGTCCCCACCACGCAGCCCTGAGGAGGGGTACCACCTCTCGGAGGACCTTGTTGACAACCTGCTTGAGATGGTCAATAACCTTAAGGGTGTTCGGCCTGACCGGCCGTTTTTTGCATACCTTCCATTCGGTGCCACGCATGCACCTCATCAAGCACCGCCTGACTACATGCAGAAGTACCGAGGGCGGTACGACGAGGGTTGGGATGTGATTCGCCAACGCTGGTTTGAACGTCAGCTCGAACTCGGAGTCATCCCGCCCCACACCCAGTTAGCCCCCCGTAACTGGGGTGTTAAGGCATGGGAAGAACTCCCCGATAGCCAACGGCGGCTTNCTTGCCGCCTGCAGGAAGCCTTTGCCGCGTTTCTTGATCACACCGATGACCAAATTGGGCGGTTCATCGATGGCCTTCGAGATCTTGGTGAACTCGATAACACCATCTTTGTTCTGCTGGCCGATAACGGTGCCTCCCAAGAGGGTGGGCCGTTCGGGGTCATGCATGAAATGAAATTCTTTAATGGCATCTTGGAAACCCCCGATGAGGCGATCGACCGCATCGATGACATCGGTGGACCTCATTCGCACACCAACTATCCATGGGGGTGGGCCCAGTGCGGTAACTCGCCATTTCGTTGGTATAAACAGAACACCCACGAAGGGGGAGTGCACGTTCCGCTGATTGTTCGATGGTCGGCAGAGTTGGCCGCACATTCGGGAACGCAGCGTGGCCAGTTCGTCAGCGTTTCTGATGTCACGCCAACAATTCTCGACCTGTTGGGAATTGAAGCGCCATCGGTCTTCGAAGGTGTCGAACAACTTCCGGTGACCGGGCATTCGTTTGCCGATATTTTGCGTGATGCCGATGCGCCGGCCGCAAACACTCTTCAGTATTTCGAAAACAATGGAAGCCGTGCGCTCATCACTGAACGCAATGGTGAGTGGTGGAAGGCGGTCACCAAACACAATCAAGGTGACGACTTCGATACCGAACCTTGGGAGCTCTACAACCTCACCAATGACCCTTCAGAATGTGACAACCTCTTCGAGACAGATGCAGAGATCGCACGAGAGCTCATCGATCTGTGGTGGTCAGAAGCAGAGCGCCATGGTGTGTTACCGCTCGACGACCGGATGCTTGAACTCTTTGCTGCGGTGCGCCACGACCGATCGGCTCACCGTCCAGATGGTCTCTACACATATCGCCCTCCGATGGCCCCGATACCAGCGGGCGCCTCGGCGGCAACCGGGGGCCGGTGGTTTGATCTCTCTGCTTCAGTGACGTTTGCTGAAGGCGACGAAGGTGTTCTGTGGTCGACCGGCACAGAGAATTCTGGGGTGTCTGTCTTCGTTCAGCGCGGACGTCTGATCGTTGATTACAACGCGTTCAATGAGCACACAGTGGTCGAATCGGAGATCGAGATCCCACCAGGTGACGTTGTCTTGCAAGTGCGCCTCGAGCGAACCGACCGAAGAACAGGGTGGTGCGAGGTCTCCATTAATGGGGAGGCGTGCGGGCGGAACGACATTCCGTTTTATATGAGAATGGTGTCGTCTGTGGGATCAAGTGTTGGCCACGACCACGGATCGCCTGTCTCCGAGCGTTACGACGCCCCCTACGCATTCACTGGTGACCTGCACGAAGTTGTCATTCGCGTTCCAGAGCGGCGCTCTGATGCAGAAAAGAAGGCAGCTGCCGAGTCAGAAATGAGTCGTCAATGACGATTGACATCACGCTTCTAGGCACAGGTAGTCCGATGCCGGCCCCCGATCGTGCCGGGCCCTCCACGATGATCTCGGCCGAGGGGGAGCATTACCTCGTCGATGCTGGCCGAGGAGTACTTATGAGAATGGCGGCCGCAGGAGTCGGCGCTCCTCAGTTGTCAGCAGTGTTGCTCACGCACCTACATAGTGATCACATCACCGACCTCAACGACGTCATCACCACCCGTTGGGTGATGACTTTCGAGCCGACACCGTTAACGATCGTCGGCCCGGTTGGTACGAAACACGTCGTCGACCATCTTCTGGCCAGCCTTGGCCCCGACATTGCCTATCGGCTTGCTCACCACGATGACCTCGACCACGAGCCGCCGGTGCACGTCATCGAGATCGAGAGGGGCGAGGTCCCGTTAAACGGGGCGACCACAATTACTGCAGGACAAACCGATCACAAACCGGTCGAGCCGAGCGTGGGCTATCGCTTTGACTCCGGAGGACACTCAGTTGTGGTGGCAGGCGACACGGTGCCGTGTGACTCGTTGGATGCGTTATGTGCCGGGGCGGACGCTCTCGTTCACACAGCGATACGCAAAGACATCATTGCCACAGTTCCGATGCAGCGGCTACTTGACACTCTCGACTATCACTCGTCTCCTGAAGAAGCAGCAGCAACCGCTCAACGTGCAGGAATGACAACGTTGGTGCTCACCCATTACGTGCCGGCGATTGCTCCTGGCGGCGAACAGGAATGGGTCGATCTCGCCGCAACCGAGTTTGAGGGCCAGATCGAAGTTGGAGATGACCTTCACATCGTGACCATCGGTGACAAAGAAAGAGGAGAATGACCAATGCAGGTAGTGCGAACCCCAGATGAGCGTTTCGAGGCGCTACCCGATTTTCCATTTGCACCTCACTATGTCGAAATTGACGACGCTGAGGGAGGTCGCCTCCGGGTTCACTACGTCGACGAGGGGCCTCGAGATGGGCATACGGTGTTGCTCCTTCACGGAGAACCATCGTGGTGCTTCCTCTATCGCCGCATCATCCCGCAACTTGTCGATGGAGGATGCCGTGTGATCGCTCCAGATCTTGTTGGCTTCGGAAAGAGCGATAAGCCCACCGAGAAGTCCGACTACACCTACAACCGTCATGTCAATTGGATGCAAGCAGCCATCATTGACCACCTCGATATTTCTGATGCAACGTTCTTCGGTCAGGACTGGGGTGGATTGATCGGCCTGCGACTCGTCGCCGAAAACGCGTCACGGTTTGCGCGAGTGGTGATTTCGAACACTGGGCTGCCAACTGGTGATCACCCACTCACTGAGGCATTCATGGCGTGGCAGCGCTATAGCAAGACCTCTCCAGACTTTGAGATTGGGCGGATCATCAATGCGGCAACCGTTCGTGAATTGTCGGCAGATGAAATTGCGGCCTACGACGCCCCATTTCCCGACGACAGCTACAAAGCCGGTGCACGAATCTTTCCTTCTCTCGTGCCGACCGCGCCCGATGATCCGACGGCGTCAGCCAACCGCGCTGCGTGGGAGATCTTTCAGCGATGGGAGAAACCATTCTTATGCTGTTTCAGTGATCGGGATCCCGTTTCCCGAGGTGGCGATGGTGCATTTCTCTCTCGGGTACCTGGAACGGCAGGTCAACCGCATGAGACCATCGAGAATGCCCATCACTTCGTTCAAGAAGACTCCCCCAACGACCTCGCACGCATCATCCTTCAGGCGATTGCGCAGGACTCCTGATGATGCTTCGGAGGGTGCTGAGAGCTCTGGTATCGGTTGTGCTGGCACCGCGTCGGCATCGACAACGACGTCCTGATGTGGCACCGCAAGGTCAAGAGCACTACATACCGACAGCCCTTGCTGTCGACAGTGCAAGCATGCAGACCTCGGCAGATTCGATCCCGGTCGCAACAACACCCGAGGGAGGTTGGGGTGAGACCTGGCCAGCACCGGTGCTCGCAGGGTGTGATGAACCGCTTGCCGACGAGGCTCCCGATTTACGAGGAGTGTGGAAAGTTGTAGACGGTCCCTTTGTCGGTCATATCGAACGGATTGAACAGGCGGGTCGGCGTGTGGTGATCACTACCACCGGAGTCATTCATGACATGGTGGCTGATGGCACGCTTGAACGAGGCGTGAACGATGTCGATCCGACCGGGGGTGCCGTATCGGTTGCCGCGCGCTTCAACGACAGCAGACTCGACCTCTTTCCGAACAACATGCGTCGCGCAGTGGTCACGCGATTCCTCGACGGTGATGAGATGGTCTGGCGGTACGGGCCGTACCGAAATCGATTGCGTCGACTCGAGGTACCAACCGACGGTGTTCATACCGAATTGCTGAAGGAGGCTGACGATGTCTGAGCATGATCCTCGTCGCACCGACCGGGTTCGCTACGGCACGATCGACCATGAATACGGGCTCAAGCTTGCGACCACCGAGCCGGGTGATGACGGTCCCGTCTGGATGATTAATCTCATGAAGTATCGAGAGGTTGCCGAGTATGGCGACGGGTCGGCAGGTATTTCCGGACGTGAGGCAGATGACCGCTACATGCCGGTCGAATCACTTGACGCGGTCGGCGCAAGAATTGTGTTCCTCGCCGATGTCGAAGATGTGCTCTTGGGTGACGGAGTGATGTGGGACCGCGTCGCTGTCGTGAAGTATCCGACGAGACGATCGTTCATCGAGATGCAATCTCGGCCCGATTTTCGGCGCCAGCATGTTCATAAAGATGCGGGTATGCAACAAACCATCGTCATCGGTGGTGTCCCGTTGTCGATCCCGACGAGCACCGATGCACCTGCAGCTGTTCAGTGGTCTGAGGTTCCGCATCCACCGACTGACAATGACGGACCTGTGGTAGTCGTTCACGTCTTGCAGTTCCACGATGTTGATAACGCGGCGAAGACCCCGTCGGAGATGCAGGTGTACCAATCTGCTGCTGCACAGGTTGCTCTTCGGCACGGGCTACAAGTTTCGGGATGGTTCTCCGCTGAGGGGACCATCGTTGGTGACGGGCGACCTTGGCATCAGATTCGGTTCCACACCTTCCCGAGTCGCCGAGCGTTCCTTGACGTCGTGCAAGACCCCGATCGGCTTGCGCATCAGAAGGAATTTCGCGAGGCCGCAATTTCTGACACCTACACCATGATTCTGAGGGCATCGATTGACGATCTCGCTTCAAGTATCGACAGACCCTGAGGTCGAGATCAGCCAAACGGCTCAAATGGACGGCAGGTAGTCTCATGGTTGATGTTTGATTCGCTGTCCAGCCGTTTAGACGGAATTGCCAAACGACTTCGGGGTAAGGGTCGCCTTACTGAAGCCGACGTCGATGAGGTCATGCGTGAAATTCGTACGGCTCTGCTCGAGGCTGACGTCAATGTTCAGGTGGTTCGAGCGGTTACGAATCGAATCCGTGAACATGCGATCGGGGCAACAAAGTCGAAAGCGCTTGATCCTGGCCAGCAGGTCATCAAGGCAGTGCACGATGAACTCATTCGCATTCTTGGTGGCGAAGCCCTGCGCATCGGGTATGCCGCGAAGCCGCCAACGGTGGTGCTCATGGCCGGCTTGCAAGGCTCGGGTAAGACGACGAACTCAGCCAAACTTGCGTCGTGGTTTAAGTCGCAGGGTCACCAGCCGTTGCTCGTCGGTGCCGACCTCCAACGTCCTGCTGCAGTCGAGCAGTTGCGCACCCTCGGAGCGCAAATCGATGTTCCGGTCTGGTCGCAGCCGACGAATCCGGTCCAGGTTGCCGCCGACGGTCTTGAAGAAGCGCGCCGCTTAGGCAAAGATGTGTTGATTGTC
>FUFK010044038.1_pt1 | contig 12367 bp, 10 predicted proteins | sample 1021851 | NCBI WGS metagenome assembly FUFK01 (sample SAMEA51879418, study PRJEB19060) | metagenome
GCTGTTGAGAGATAACCTGCAACTCCTGTATACCGAGGGGAGGCTGAAAGAACTTCATGTTAAATTCCAATAGCTTGTCTTCCCATTTTTCGGGGAAAGCTTTTTTTAAAAAAATGCCTAATGAAAACAGACCATTGTTGCGCGTGCCTTCTGGAAAGCCCTGAGCGCAGAGGGCCTGTAAACAGGGAGGACCATCCTTGAGCGGATCGTTCTCTACCTTTTTCTTTTTAGGAGGCTTGAGCGTCTCTTGAACATTGTCCTCGTAAAGCTTGAAAAACTCCTCAAGCGTAGCAGCCGTCCCATCAGGATTTAGGGCATAGCGTAAGGTTTTTCCGTTAGAAGCCCCGTGGAATGGCAGGTTTAGGAAATTTCCGGTATCACCGCGTTTTACTAGGATTTCACTTTGCTTGGGAAAAATCTCCCTGCCACTTTGTCCCAACAAAGCAGCACACGCATTGAGGTATTTTTGCATGTCAATCGCAGGCACAGGCTTTTTTGTGAAGGCGTACACATGCGCTCCTCCCGATTTACTGCGGAAGGTCACGAGAGGCAACTCTAATTTTTTTACCTTTTCAACCAACTCCTGAAGGTCGAGCGGGTACTGGTCCACGTCGATTGCTCCCCACGTGCAAGAATTGTCTTCACGTATGGGAATGATGCCCAATGACGGCTCATCGCCGTCCAAATGCTTTTTCCAAAGATCATCCGTAGGCGGTTTTCTGACCACAAAACCTTTGCCGATTTGTTTATTCTTTTCGTTAGTGCCTTCAATTTTGTACGTGCCATAAGCACAATCGAGACCCCAAAAAATTTCTTTGAATCTGGACAGGAAATCCATTCTTCTTTCTCGTTGTTAAAAGCGTCGGGGCTTTCGCCCCGACGTAAGTTTTTAGAAAAGATCGTGAGTCTCCCCGTCCGCGCCCTTGTCGTCGCTTTCGTGTTTGACATCAACCTCACCATCTTTGATACTTGCGTGGAATGCTTTGGCTGCTTCGTACACCGCTGCACTTTCGACAGCGCCTACGCGCACAATATCCCACCCATGCCACTTACCTCTGTCATTGGACTCGCTCGTCGTTGTGAGACGATAAATCTGCGAGTACATCGGAGGGGTAAACATTTTTCCACCACTTCCTTTCATCTTCACCGATACCATCATTGAGTTCCACTTCCTCGACTTTTTAAGTTGAGTCGATTTCATGCTAATCAACGCAGGCTCCGGTGTGCGGTCATCTGAAACAATTAACACATAATGGTTAGCCGTTGCTTCTATGTAATTACCGTTTTCGAGGTAATCCTTGTAGTCGCCCGGTTCCTTGTGTGTTTTGCTCAGGATGTCCGACGTTGCAGGGTAGATGTTTACAGGTGCGCCTGTGCCTCCTCCACGGGGCGCCCACTCGATATACTGACGAACATATTGACAGGGAATTACAAGCACACCTTCATCGCCTGCAAACAACTCGTTTGTTGCTGTGTTAAAAATCATGCCGGGTTGAGCACCCTGCACCTCTCCAATCTGTGGTGACATGTTGGTGAGTAGACGCAAAAATGGCAGCGCCATATCCTCNGTTGTCATCCCATCAAAAGTGGTGCTGTCCTGCTCAAATGTATTGGTTAATTCAACCACTGCATTTTCTTTTTTCTCAGCTACTTTTTTCTTTTCTGTCATATCTTTATACCTTTTTCATTATGATTTTATCGTTGCTTTCTTTCCAATGAACACGCCAAACAAGTCTGTCGGTAGTTCCGCGCCTCGTTCAACCTGCTCACGAACCCAACCTTTTAACGACATGGGTTCGATCTTCTCAGCTTGCTCGGCGGGATAGCCTTGCTCACCAAGGAGATTAATAAGACGAGAACAAAGCTCGTCTTCGCCTCTGCTGAATCTCACAGAGACAGTGTTCTTTATGAGATCGTCCATCTTGTGATCTCGCAACCATTGAAAAGCCTCGGCCTTTCTCGCCGCAGGAATACTGGCCGAGTAAAAAGGTTTAACCTCCACGCGGCTTCCATCTTCCATGATGAAGCTTTGCATACCAAGCTCAGTGAGAGCTTCCGGTATTGTTTCCTCCGTCAATTTTTTTAGTTGATTTCTTCTTTCTTTAACAACTGCGTCCAGTTCATCGACCTCGGCTTGCAGTTCTTTAGCTTTTTTTGCAAGAGCACTAACGCCCTTGATGTCTTCATCTTTCAGTTGTAACGCCTCTGCGTCCTTTTCAAAATCAAGCATCCTCGACATCTCCTCTATTGAACAAGTCAATTTGAATTGGTATATAACGACGTTCCTGCTTGTCCCATTTCAGGCACTTAAATCTACCGTGGTTTTTACTGGCCGCTACCGTTGCCATAATTGCAATCGCAGTAGGGTCGCCAATAAATAACAAATAGTCATCATCGCTAAAGGTTTCCAATGATCTTTTGACTCGCGCAACAGTCGGACCCGACGAAAAAATAACTTGCGCTTGAGACGGAGGTAATACAACCTCAATTTCACCGTACTCTAAAGCTGGAGCAATGTTATGCTTACCAGTTTCAGACACGACGTACACTTTACCCATTTCATTCTCCTTTCTCTTAATGGTTCGAGTAGTGTACAATAGTCAGCTAGAAACACAATAGAAAGAAGAAATAAAATGGAAAATAAATTTTTACAGACCTATCGGTTTAAAAACGAACCGTATGATCATCAACGTGCGTATCTGCAAAGATTCTGGCGTAAGCCTGTTGCTGCGTTATTTGCAGACATGGGTACAGGCAAAAGTTTCATGGTGATTAACAACCTCTCAATGCTATATGATCGTGGAGCCATAAACAGTGCCTTGATCATCGCACCTAAAGGTGTCTATCGTAATTGGGTGAACCTTGAATTGCCTAAGCATTTACCTGAGCACATTCTACACAGGACAGCCCTATGGCTACCTGCACCGCGCAAAGCTGAAAAAGCAAAACTTGAATCCTTGTGGGAAGTGACTGAAGACCTCAAAATCTTGGTGATGAACATTGAGGCTTTGAGCACGCCCAAGGGGGTTGAGTATGCCACTCGTTTTGTCAGGAGCACCAATTGTTTTATGGCCATTGACGAATCGACCACGATCAAAACGCCTACTGCTAAACGTGCCAAGAACGCGGTTAAGGTAGGGAAAGAGGCGCGTTTTAAAAGAATAATGACGGGCAGCCCTGTAACCCGTTCACCGTTGGATTTGTTTCAACAATGCGACTTCCTGCATCCTGAGTGTCTCAACTCCACCAGCTATTATGCCTTTCGCGCTCGGTACGCTGTGATGGTAGAAAAGAATATGGGTTCGCACAGTTTTAAGAAGGTTGTCGGATACCGTAAGTTGGACGAACTTAAAGAAAAGCTGGACCGATTCAGCTACCGCATACGCAAGGATCAGTGTCTTGATCTGCCTGAAAAGGTCTATATAAAGAGGGAAGTGCCTCTCACAAAGGAGCAAGAGAAAGCGTATAGCGAGATGAAGACGATGGCTCTTGCGTTACTCAAAGACGGCATGGTGACAACCGTCAATGCTTTGACGCAATTGATGAGACTGCACCAGATAGTCTGCGGACACGTCAAACTGGACGATGACCGCGTAGTCTCTGTTCCTAGCAAACGTATAGAGGAACTGCTCTCCGTGATAGAAGAGGCTTCTGACAAGGTAATTATATGGGCAAACTACCGTCATGATATTGACGCCATAAAATTGGCACTTCAAAAGGAGTACGGCATGAGTGCCGTGGGAACCTACTACGGAGACACGGATGACGACGAGAGAGCGCGAGTGGTGAAGGAGTTTCAGGACCCAGAAAGTGAGCTGCGGTTCTTTGTTGGCAATCCACGCACGGGAGGTTATGGCCTCACGCTTACCGCTGCTGACACGGTGGTATATTACAGCAANAGCTTTGACCTTGAAGTCCGGCTGCAATCTGAAGACCGCGCTCATCGCATCGGACAGACCCGTTCAGTGACTTATGTCGATCTGATCTCCCCTGATACGGTTGATGAAAAAATTGTTAAAGCCTTACGGGGCAAAATTGATATTGCCAATCAAGTGTTGGGTGAGGAGCTGAAACAATGGTTGATCTGATACCTCTGCGTAAAAAGTTTACTTATGTCTCTCTCCGGCAGAACGACACTCCAGAAGGTCGTCACTACGTCTATGGAGAACAAAAACTGCCAAGTGTTACTACCATATTGTCCGCTACAAAAGAGGATAGAGAGGCCCTTGATGCGTGGATCGAGAGGGTTGGTCAGGAGGAAGCGGACCGAATCAAGAACGAGGCTGCTGCTGTGGGCACTCACATGCACAACGTAATTGAGAGGATGGTGGCCTATCGGGATTTACCAAGACCTACCAATTGGCAAATGGTCAAAGGCTATGAGATGGGCTATCGCTTGATCAACCGTTACTTTCAAAACATAAATGAGATTTGGGGCAGTGAGGTGTCGCTCTATTACCCTGAGAAATATGCAGGGACTACTGATTTAGTCGGCGTGTACCGAGACAAACCTGCGATTATTGATTTTAAACAATCTAACAGACCAAAGAAACGGCAGTGGATTAATGATTATTTTTGTCAACTTGCCGCCTACGCGCTTGCACACGATGAACTGCACGGAACCCAGATCGACAACGCCGTTATCCTTATGGCAGTGAGGGACGGAAGCACGGATGAGTTTTCTACCGCAGGCAGAGAGTTTCAAAAGTATAAAGACACTTGGCTGCGACGAGTAGACGAGTTTCACAAAAGCCAAAAAAAACTTTTTTAAAAAAATTTACCCCGCATGAACACTGGCCTACGATAGTGCCGCGTGTCTTTTTATTGAGGTTTTGAGTCTATTTTTCTCGGTGTCAAGCTTTTTTTTCGTGTGATGAACACTGGCCTGTAGAGCATATTTTCTGTTTTTTTCTGGGTTTTGTAAAAAATGCAAAAACCCATTTGGTATAATACGCATGTACTTTGATTGTACAGTTCTTTAACAATACAGGAGAAAGAAATGAATAAATCAGAATGGTTTATTAAGAACCCAACTGTTCGCAAAGTTAGAAACAGAGGATGGAGACCCGTGTGGTATCACAGTGACTTTGGTAACAGCGCAGGTTGGATTTATAAGGAAGGCAGTAAGTGGTTATATTTTTACTCGCCCAGTCTGGGCAAAAAGAGATTACCAAAGAATGCCAAACTTACAACCATAGAAAAGAAAGGAGAAAGTAAATGAAAAAGAAAGTAGTGCGTTATGAAACTCACATGAACTTGTTTAGTGACGATGGGCCTGTCTTTACTAAAGTCCCCGTGTACGCTAAGACTCCTGAAGAAAAGCTGATTGAACGGATGGTCAGGCGTTGCATGAATCACCTCAAGTGCAAGGACTATGAGCTTGGCATCAAGAAGCATCATGTCAGAGAGGCTGTAAGTTGCACAAGAGTTGTGAACAAAGGATGGTGCAGTAGTGCTAATTATGGAGGCAGGGATGTTATTCAAATCAACCTAGCTTACTGGCAACACGGAAGGGATGGGTGGCACGAGGAGTATAAGGCTTTTGATAAATGTCGAGTAATCGGTGGACGTTACACCAAAAGTCTTGAGGAAGACTTATGGATGTCGGTAGCGCACGAGGTAGCACACCACGTTCAGCACAAGTTTGGACCACGTTGTCGGTGGTTAAAGAAAACTTGGAGAAAGCCTCACGGTCAAGCGTTCAAGGACATTTACACTATCCTAAGAGCAAAGATCGTGAACCCTATATTGGGGGAATATGTACCCAAGGAAAAGGAAGCGGCCTAGCCAAAAGGAAACAGCGAGTCGTACATCTCTCGACTCGTTGGTCCGGCTGGCCCTTGAGCCACGGGTGGGGGAGCAGGTGTTCCTCCACCTAATGCTGGTACACCGCGAGTGGGAGGCGCGACGTTTGCTTGAGGTGGAGGAACAGTGACCTCAACTTCCTCTGATTCTTCTATTTCTGGAGTCGAACCAAAACCAACCCCGCCCCCTAAGATCAAACGATCAAGAGTGCTAGGTGTTCGAGTCACCACTCCTTCAATTGCAGATCGTGCCCTTGGTTCTGCGTAAAGTCTACGCACACCTACTTGCCCAAAAAACTGGCCAGCTAATCTTCCCACATCCGTAGCGCCCATTGACCTAAACAAGTTGCCTAATAAGCTTCCAATAGCCGCTCCTGAATTAGATCGGTTCTTTTCCGTGGTGGTCATTCGGGTAACCGTGTCCGCTAAAGAATTAATCATTTTCATTTCTTCAGGGGAAAACAAAGTGGTCAACAGCCTTGGATTGCTGTTTCTGGCAGAACGCCACTCTCTGGCAAACTTATTTGCAACCTTGCCCGTCGCATTAGATGAAATTCCATCAGCCAACATCATAAAAGCTTCTTGCCGCAACAGGTCAAACTCTACCGCTGGAAGTTGTTCTTTAAGAGTACGAACTATCCTCACAGCCTCCGGCTTGTTAATTAATCCAGAGAAAGTAGACCCTAGTATTGCTTTTGCTGCTGCTTCGGGAGCAACGCTTAAAACTACAGGTCCGTCCATGACCTCCTGCTTGGTCAACTTATTGAGAATGCCTCCGCGACTTTCCCACAAGTTTTTGTATTGTCTATAGTTCTTTATGGCATTTGCCCAAAGTCCTACCAACTCATTGTCTCCATACAATAAGTTTTGTTCAGCCATGTCGTATAGTTTTTGATCTAACTGCTGCACTGCTTCACGCGCAGCCCTACCGTCAGAACTTATGTTTGCAGCTTGATTACTGAGCTGTGTCCGAATTGCTTGTATGTCATCAAGAGAAGCACCGTTTTTAAATGCCTCATCCAAATCATCTAATATGCCATAGGTAACGGGCGCAGACCGTTCGTTAAAGTTTCTTCTCAATGAGCCTGTTATTTCTTCGCCGTAACTAGATGCCGTTTGTGGATCAAGGTACGCTGCTCCGGCCTGTCTTGCATTTGTATAAAGATCATCAGCCCTTTCTTTTGCTGCTTGTCTAGCTGAAACAAGTGCCTGTTGAACTTGTTGTCCACCCTCTCCTCTTCCTACAACAGGACCGCCCCCAGCAATGATACGTTGCATCTCGTCGATGTTTCCTTGAACAGCTTTTTCCTGAGCCTCCATCGCCTGAACAACAATAGTCTTGGCCTCTTCTCCATAAACACCCTTAGAGGCAAGGTCCTCAAACAGTTGTTGTTCCATGTCGCCGCTTATTTGGCCCTTGGTCAACGTTACGGGGACAGGCAGTCCTTGCGCTTTCATTTGAGCAAGTGCTTCGTCGGGTATGCCTCCCTGCCTAATAAGTCTTTCCAAGTCAGCGTATACATTGACTTGTACTTCTTCAGGATCAAGGCCCACGCTTTTAAGATAAGTCACTGCTTCTGGCGTTAGTTCAGCGTTTCTATCTATAACTCTAGCAGGGCTTTCCGCAAACATATCTGCTATTTTGCCGCCTATGCCTTTAAATAATCTTCCTAAACCATAAAAAGCCGACCCCCAAACACCTCCTTCTGCTATGGGCCGAGGAGAGATAGATTCTCCTGCTGAAGTAGCCGAGGCTATTTCTCCCACAGCACCTTCAGTTGCTGCGGTTCCTGCCACCCTTAGACCAAAGGTTGTAGGAACACCTAGAGCCGCAAGACCTGTCTCAACCGCTGGAGCCATCGCTGTAACACCAGCTAATTGAGTAGCAGTGGGTATATCTAGTCCTCTTGGGTTAGGGTAAAAAGATTTGTACCCCAACATTTTGCCTTGATCATCCTTTACAGGGACATTGGCAATAACGTTACCAAATTCGTCTTTTAAGGTTTGAGCGTTGGGTATTATCTCAATAATACCAGCAGCTAGTCTGTCAGGATCAAGCGTTGTGCCTATCAAGGTCATCATACGGGCGCTATCTGTTGCTGACAGATTTAGGTCACGGACCCCAATTCCTTGGCCCATGATAGGTAGATTGGGATAACTTACTTTCGCGCCACGGGTCCAATCGGCAATATCTCGACCAATGTTCCCAACCGCGCCTGCAACTTTTTCGCCTGTATCAACAATTTTTGCTGTTAGAGATTCGGGTTCTTGGCCTGTAACTATTTCAAGGCCACGAGTAGTCATTCCACCAAAGTTGCCCTGCGTGTATGCCTCAAGATCAGAATCAGAAAGTCGAGTCCAATCAACAGTAACTTTTGTATCTCCTGACATAATTGACCTCTACGCTACGCCGCGCTCTGCTTGGCGTCTTTTGTTTAATTCTCTAAGTGCCCCTCCATCAAGATTAAGGTCTAAATCAGGCAGTGTTTCAGGCAACTCAGGCATTGTTATCTCTGGAGCAGCAGGTATTTCAAATGGTCTTTTCTCCCTTTTAGAAAACTCAAAATATTGATCTAAATCGCCTCTGTTTACTCTGTCGTTGTAAAGCTGTATAGCTGACACTTCACGTTGTCTACGTTGTTCCGTCATTCGTATTAAAGTGTCTTTGGTGAGTGCTCTAGTACCTGTCAGCACCTCTCTTAAAAATTCTCTCTCTGCGGGAGTATCAAGACCTCTTGCGCCTATGCCTAATGCGCCTATCTGTGAGAAGACCTCAGAGCCTAATAGCGCATCTAAATACTGATCTTGTGTAGCTCGATTAGCAGCGTCGGGATCATTCAAAAACTGCCCTTTCAAGCGATCAATGGTGGTGAAGAACTGCGCGCCAACTCCGGTGTTTATGTCTTGTGTAGCAATTTGNTNAAGGGTCTGATCAATTTTANCTATGTTTGNCACNGCTTTTTNCGCGNCGNNNGCTACTTTTTGATCATCCTNTGCTACAAATTNGGCTATTGCATCGGCATAAGTTTGTCCTGAATTTATTGTAATACTATCCCCCGCAGAACCCGGCGCGTATAATTTACCATCTGCATCTACTTGCCACGGACGATCTACATCAAGTCCTCTTGTTTCTTTTTCNTCTCTAGTAAGAGATCGAAAAGATTTAGNTTTAGCAATNTCGGCTAAAAGATCTTGTTGTTGTTCAGCNAAAGCTAGGTTAGCTGCACGNGCAGTAGCCTGTTCAGCCTGTGCTCCCTGCAAGGCCGCGAGTCGCGCTGCTTGTTCTCCTTTTCTTAGATTAGCCGCAGATGCCCCTATCTTGGCAGGTAAGGCACTTGTTGCCTGTGCCAATCTTGCCAGAGGAGAGCCGCGCAAAGCTTCGCCCTGCGGACCTACGTTCCCTGCAAAACCAAAAGCTGCTTGCCCTATGTCAAACAACATCTGAGCACGGGCAGCGTCTCTGTCGCCCATGTTTAACAGCTCTGCGTATTGAGGAGTAAGTTCCGTGGTCCTTGACATAAGGTCCGGCACAGTAGCAGGTTGTTGTCTAAGCAAGTTTGCTGTCGCTAATTTAGCCGCATTAACTATGTCTTGAGGGTAGGCTGCATAAGCCGTATCAATCGGAGTAACGCCCTCTTCGCCGCTACCGTCTTGAAAATTTTGAACAATGCCTCCATCAGCCATGCCCATTGGTAATGCACCAATGCCTGCCGCTCCTTGTTGGGCTTGAGGAGGAACAGGAGCAGGCGCAGGCATGGGCATCGGCATAACTGTTTCTGACATGGTGGCCTCCTCCATAACAGGCAATCCACCTACGCCTTGTTGCGCTAGGACTGGCTGTAACAGAGCCAACACGTCATCAGGTGTTTCTGCCGCAGCAGAAAACCCCACTAAATCTGCAAGTTCTTCGCGTCGCGCATCAACAGAACGATAGTCTCCGCGCAAGTTATTCATTAGTATCTCAGGAGAATCGACCTTTCTGTCCATGACTTTAGCCATGTCTTGATCACCGTCTCCTCCGGCTTCTGCCTCGGCAATCTCGTCCATAAGCTCTTCAATGTCATCCATAAAGCCGTGCATGATGCCAACATTTTCGATTTCGCTATCTTCAACCATTTGTTTTTTAGCCATGTTATCCACCAAAAAGTCCGGCTTGTTTTGCTCCAGCAACCGTTGCCAAAGTGCCCACGCCCAGTCCCGCTGCTGTTTGCAGTGGAGATGCGGTAGGAGCACTTTGCGCCGTCATTGCCATTTGTGTGGAAGGCGCACCACGATAAATGTCCGATACAAAGCCCAGTTGTTGATAAGGAGCCATTGTCTCCTGCAACTGAGTTGCACGCATTGCGTCGAGTTGCGCTTGTGCATTCTGTCGCTCTAAACCACCTAGCCCTGCCAACATTCCAACATCGGCTGCACCTAGTTGCTGTGAGGCTTGGCCCAAGGCTCCAAACTGAGTACCAAGAGCACCCATTTGTGAACCGAGTCCTCCAAGAGCCTGTGCCTTGGAAAGATCTATGCCTGCCTGTTGAGCGGTCAAACCACCTATACCTTGTGCAAGGTTGGCAAACTNCATTCCTGCCTGCCCTAACGCTTGCCCTCCGGCCAGTTGTCTGCCTTGTTGTGCCTCAAAAGCATTCTGCGCGGCTTGTTGTGCTTGCAAATAGTTCTGCGCGTAATCTTGCATGATCCTTTGAGACATCAAGTCCTGCACACCTCGGTCAAACTCTGCTCTTTGAACACCTTCCCGCGTGCCTCCAAAGGCNCCAGAAGCTACAGCCTGAGCAGCATTTTGATTACGAGTCATGTCTGCTTGTCGGCGCATCTCCTTGAGCGCGCCCTGCGTTACTTCTTGTTGATAAGGGTTCATAAAGGACGCTGCACCACTTGGATCGTAGCTTTGAGCTGATCCTAAAATACCGCCTATGCCCTGTCCCAATACAGGAGCTGCACGAGCAAGCATGTTTTGTGCGCTTTGGAATTGAGGAGCCGTTTGAACTGCTCCTGCGGACAATGCCCCACGCTGAGTGAGGTCCATTCCTTGAGTAATGCCTTGAGAGCCTGCTTGTAGGTAGGGTTCAAAAGAACCTACGCCCTGCCTTGCAAGGTCTAACGCCTGTTGTTCACCTAATGAAAGACCCGCTGCTTCAACAGCAGGGAGTCCCATAGGGGTTTGATACAGTCTTTGTGCTTCTTGCAAAAGACCAAGTTTATAGGCTTCTACCTCTGGGGCTTCACGCACATATTGCGTGGTGTATGTCATATTGTCAGACATTGCTGCGACCCTCCAGTTTTCTCATAAGAGCGTACATTCTTTTTGCCCCTTTGCGCCGTGATCCGTCGCCCATGTTTCTCACAGCCTTAGCCGTAAATACAAATTCGCCGTCACTGAGCATTGCTGGAATATCGTCAGACGTTCCAGTTCCCGGCCCATTGATAGCTCCGTTCTTTCTTGGAAACTTTGCTGTGCCGCCTTTCGCATATCCGTAAGGGTTATAGCCTGACGACGTTAATGTGTTGACTCCACCAAAATTCAAACCATAAAGGTTGGGGTATTGTCGTAATAGTTCCATACCGGGGCTTTTGCCTGCCGCCATATCCTCAAAGCCCGGTGGAGGTTCTGCTTCCTCGCCACCAAGACCGCCTGTAAGAGCAAGTCCACCTATGCCCACTGCTGCGAGAGGACCATACTTTTGTAAAAGGTTAGGTGTTGCCGCTTTAGTGTAAGCTTCAACAATGGCAGGACTAGCTGTGTTATCAAGAATTTGTTGTCTAATTACATCTTCTGTAGTTCCAAAATCTTTAGCCACTTTAGAAAAAGCGTTTTGCGCCGTTGTATCTTCAATACGACCCGGCAAAATCTTGTCCAATCCTCTTTGAAATAAACTTCTATCTTTGACAACATCTCCAACAACTTCTGGAGGCAGATTACCGCCCTGACCTCCTACTTGGTTAGTCAGATCAACAGGTAAACCGGCTACACCCGCATCAGCAGCACCTGTGCCTGCTTCATAAAACCTAAAAGGACTGCTTAAAGCCTGACCCGGATCTGTTTTCATAGCGAGTCTAGTCGCTTCATTTAATCCCGTTAATGGTGGATTAGCAGGCAATTGAGAGGTAGGCATCAACGAGGTCCTACCAATTTCCGCGCTTGGTGACGCTGGAATGCCNGNATCAACCAATACAGGGTCAACCGCATCAGTCACGGTTTCTGTAGCAATATCAGCGGCCTGTGACCCTACGTCCTCAAGACCTGTGTCTAGGGCAGGTGCTTCTGTGCCTCCTCCCCCAGTGATAAAATCTTTTGCTTTCTGTAACTGGCCTCCAACAGTGGTAGGTCCAGTGTAGCTTCCCGCTTGAAACGCTTCAGCACCACCAAAGATGCCTGCGCCTGCGCCTCCTGCCAAACCGCCAATAGCACCTGCTTTGAGCGCGTCTTTAAGGTTACCGCCTGCTAATAAAGTAGAGCCTGCACTTCCAACGAACCCAGACACAGCGGCTACTCCGACAGTAGAGCTGACTCCCATCGCTGTTGCAGCGGCAGGTCCAAGCACAAAAGCAAGGGC
>FUFK010049678.1_pt1 | contig 12367 bp, 14 predicted proteins | sample 1021851 | NCBI WGS metagenome assembly FUFK01 (sample SAMEA51879418, study PRJEB19060) | metagenome
CGATGATCAGGGAAACCTCAATGAGTTTTTCAACGCTATTCACCTGAATTGGAAGAACGAAAGAGGGTACAGCGAATTAGAAATTAGCCAAAAACGACAAGCACTTGAGAACGTCATGATTTTAGAAAGTGAAGCTGACCACAAAAATCGGCTCTTGAAAGCCGGCTTCACAAGGGTTAATTCATGGTTCCGATGCTTGAACTGGGTATCTTTTTTAGCCCATAAGTAGTCGATTGACTTACGAAGTTTTTGACCTTCCCGACAACTTGCTAACTTGGCCTAAAGGTCTGGTTCAAGATCGCCTACATATTAATTCGCACGGCGATATGAGCCGTTGGGTACAGGCCATTGAAAACCTCCCTCTCGCAGAAAAGACGAGCGCGGCTATAGATTCATACATAGCTATTACCGCTCCCGGCTTGCTTACTGAGGATCTGGTCAGAGTCGAAAGGGCATTGATGCAAATGCGGCCCTGGCGAAAAGGTCCTTTTAGCATCAATGAGCTCCACATTGACAGCGAATGGCGCTCGGACATGAAATGGGACCGGATAAAATCAGCAATTGGGAGTCTGCAAGGTCAGAGGGTTTTAGATATAGGGAGCGGTAACGGTTATTTCGGCTGGCGAATGCTTGCGGCCAACGCAAAGCAAGTGATTGGAATAGATCCCACCCCTCTATATTGTATGCAGCACCTGGCTATTCAACACTTTTTGCAGGACGACAGAAACTGGGTACTACCACTGCGCGTGGAGGAGATTCCGAAGAACCCAAAATTTGATACCGTTTTTAGTATGGGGGTTATTTACCATCGAAATGATCCTCGAAATCACGTGCGACAAATTTTCGATTTAACCCAACCTGGAGGAAGGGCAGTAATCGAGTCCATTGTGACTATGCATGGCAATTCGATTTTCCCTAAGGACCGATATGCCAGAATGCGAAACATTAGTTGCATACCAGACCATAAAACTCTTATCGATTGGTGCCTCGAAGCAGGGTTCCAAGATGTCAATCTCATCGACGTTTCCAGGACCACTAGTGCGGAGCAAAGATCAACAAAATGGATGGTCTTTGAATCATTAAAAGAGGCACTCGATCCTGCAGATTCGACCAAAACTGTAGAGGGATATCCNGCGCCAATTCGAGCCGCGATTCTTGCTAACAAGTAATGTCTAGGCTAATTTCCCCTGTCCATGGGTGGACTGGAAATAAGGCCGCTAGAATGTTCGGAACACAACTATTCAAATTTCGCTTTCGCGGAAAAATTTCGCAAATCATGAATCTCTATGAATGTTTCCGGTTAAATTCAGAAGAAAATAAAAACTCACCGGCCATGCATCCGGTAACGCTGGCCAAGCATACCGGCATTCCTTTTGGTGAAATCGCCGAACGATTGCAAGAAATACCTGAAATTTTTATTAAATTGCCAAAACGCGACGGAATCACCCGATATCGATTAAGTTCCGTTGCAAGCAATATGACGAGTGATGAAATAGAGGAGCAAATACTAAAAGCAGAGCGAAACGAAACTTTACTTTTCTATTCCATGGGCGGGATTACGCTTGTTATGCTACTCCTCGTGATCTTCCTTGTCTCCACCAGCATATAGGTGCAAAGAAAATGCCCGAATTTTTAGATCCTGATCAACTAGCGCTTCGAGACAAATGNCACCAATTTGCAAAGGATCACTTAGTTCAAAATATAACTGGACAAGCAACGGCTACTCGGGACGAAATCGTCAGATTCGCGAAAGAAACTGGAATATATCGGATGACCCAGCCCAAGGCGTTTGGCGGGCTCGAGTCATCGCAAATCGAACTTTGCGTTGCACGAGAAGCTCTTGCATCCTATAACCCGAACAACTTAGGCGCCTGCTTTGGTCCAAGTCCTGGCGTGCTTGGCGCTGCCTCTGGCCCGCTCGTCGAATCGCATTTAAAACCACTGATGGACGGAAAGATCCGAGGCAGCTTTGGTTTTACGGAGCCAGACAATGTCTCACCGACCAGCGCTCAAGAGGACGGGGATCTGCTGCGTATTAATGGACAAAAATCTTATGTTACGGGCGGTGAAGATGCTGACTTNATAAACACCTTAGTGCAGATAGAAGGTAAAGGGCCATCTATGGTAGTAGTCGATACTGCTTGTCCCGGCGTAGTCATTGAGGAAAAGTTTACGTCGCTGGACGGTTCGCATCATGCAGCCTTTCAATTCAAAGACGTTGAAGTTCCTCAGTTCAACGTTATTGGTTCGGCGGGACAGGGATTACCAAAAGCAATGAAACAAATTGGCGATACTCGTCTTCTCTTTGCCGCTGAGGCGAGCGGCTTTGCTTTGTGGGTGCTCGCCTTATTNAAAGACCATCTGCAAAGTAAAGATAAATCGGGAACGGCAAGAGGTAACAAGGAAGTTGTGCGTTGGCAATACGCCAACCTCAGAATCAAAGCCTATGCTCTCAGAAGCATGCTCTATAGGACTGCGAGACTCGCCGATTCCGGGGAGAATATTGTAAACGAGGCAATGGCAACAAAAGTTTTTGCAACAGAGGCAATTGGGGAGATGGTTGATACGGCAATACAGCTTGTCGGAGGGGTCGCACTAGTTGAAGATCATCCACTCGCAATTCTCTATAAAAAGGTNAGAGCATGGAGGCTTGCGGAGGGAGCAAGTGATGTTTTACGTTTAAATATCGGTAGAGGCATATTAGAACTAGAGAAAGGCCGGATATAGCTGACAGGAGAATGCCCCAGATGAAAAATCAGATTTTACTTTATNCTGTGACGCTTCTTTTTTCGGGTTGCGCTTTTGTTGAACTCTCCGATCAGGGCGCTTTGGTCAAACAGGGAACCGAAGAGGACATCNTTAATTGCGAGCTTGTCGCAGAAGTATCCAGCCAAACTAAGGACAAAATACTAATCGATCGTAGTGATACGAGTGTAAGAGGTGAGTTGGCCGTTCTAGCGCGCAACAAGGCGGCGGAGATGGGAGCTAACGTGATTGTCCCATCAACGGCTCCCGATGGAGGTGTACAGGGTTTTAAAGCTTATCTTTGTTCGTAAGAAATCCTTCATCGCTCTCGTATTCACTTTTCAANCCGTGGCGCTCCCTATTTGTCTCTTTCTCAAGGTCAGACTTTCTGAGTAAAACATAAAGCGCGCCGACACCTCCATGAAATCGTTGCGCGGANGAGTAGGCTATGACCTCGGGGTGGTCAACGAGCCACCTCGCTAAAAAGCTTTTTAAACGAGCAGGCGTGGGGCTTTTCTCCCCTTTCCCATGACTAATGAGGACACAGCGCCAGCCAGCCACAGACGCTTTTTTTAAAAACTCCCAAACCGCTTTACTTGCTTCTTCAACAAACTTTCTATGAAGGTCCAGTTCTCCTTCGATCGCGTAAGAGCCTCTTTTCAACTTATCGAAAACGGCATTTTGTACACCAACCTGTTTCCATTCCAAGAATTCCAAGGGCTCTACTTGAGGTACCTCNGATAGGNCGAACATTGACTCGGCCGCAACCTCGAAGCTCTCAGCATTGCTTCTAGCGTTTTTTTTGCTCTCATCTTTCATCAAAGATCGCTTATTATTCTTGTCGATTCTCACCTGGGATAGTGGCTTGACGCTCCTCATTTCTTCGAGAAAGAGCTCTAAATCATCATCGTTCATTTTCTTATTCCCAAAAATCACCAGATGGTGTAACTCGGCAGATCAGCAGATCTAGTGCCACTCAATGGTTCGTTGTCACTCGTGTGTACCGTGAAAACGGGAGAGAATTTGGGCAAATCAGTTTCGTTGCTCCCGGCAGCATGAAAAACTTTACAGTGAAAAAACAGAACATCGCCACGCGAAAGTTTCACATTTTCTGCCCGCTCAATTAACCGCAGATTTTCAGTCAAATCTGTTCTTAGAAATTTTCTATCATCAAAACGCTTCTCAGATAAGTTTCGCTTGTGGGAACCTGGGATGATTCGTAACCCGCCATTCTTTAAATTTTCCTCCCCTAAGGAGAACCAGACAGAGATCAATTCAGGTCTCTCAAAAGACCAATACCGTATATCCTGATGCCAATTCGTTTCACTACTAAATCCTGGGTATTTAGTCATGACGCAGTTATGGTGATTTCTTGAGATTAGAAGACAGTCTGTGTGAAGTAGATCTTTCAATGCTCCCTTTACGCTAGACAATCCTAAAATTCTCTCAAAGATGTCTGATCTAGAGAGCGCCTGAAGTAGGCGGCGCGGCGTCTTCCCACCCTTAGACTCTCTGCGCGCAGGAGCGCCGGGGTAACCGACATCGGCTTCAAATTCAATTGGCTCCCTTAGTGGCTCAAGATTAGCGCTTATTTCTTCCAACAGCTCTTTAACTAATTCTTCGTCGACTAATGACCTCAGGACGAGGAAACCGCTTCGACTAAACTCAGCGATTTGTTCTCTGGTGAGGAATAAGGTCGACATATTTATAAAGCCTTAATTCTTAAAGGAGCCTTTGAGAAGAGGGGCACCATTTACCGTTATCTGAAGATCATCTACCGACGCCCAATATCGCGCCTCAATATAGTGATGCTCCTCCCACTCTAACTCGACATTCGTCCAGACATATTGAGGCTCCTTGGCCCCACGCTCCCTTTTTTTTCTGAGACAACCATCCAAGTAGAGTTCTAGAGCTCCTTCGTCTGAAAGCGCAATTTCAAAATCTTTGTGTCTATGCGAAAAAGATATCGAGCCACTCAAAACATTCTCCCAAAAATTTTTTTGCAGAGCGCCCATGCACTCACCTAAAAGCAAAATATAATTAAAGCCATATTATGATTAGAATCCCCTGCATATTTAAGTGAAATCAGCGATCAGGGAATGGATATAATTCGAAACGAGACATCGTCCGGGTTCCAAAAAATCCTAAAGGGACGAGAGGTTCTTGCACTTGCTTTTGGAGCGATGATTGGTTGGAGCTGGGTTCTCGTCACCGACTATTGGTTAATTTCAGCAGGCACTTTAGGGACTGTCATCGCCTTTTCAATTGGGGGAATCGCCGTCACCCTGATAGGGCTTACATACGGAGAACTCGCTTCTGCGATGCCGAGAGCNGGTGGNGAACACATTTATACGTCTCGAGCATTAGGAGATCGATGGTCATTTGTATGTACTTGGGCTCTGCTATTCTCTTACATCAATGTCTGCGCGTTTGAGGCAGTAGCTCTCCCAAAAGCAATCGCTTACTTAGTTCCAGATTTAAAACTAGGCACGCTTTGGTCCGTNCGTAATGCAGACGTCGACATTAGTTATGCTCTAATTGGGGTGACAGCCACAGTAATCGTGTCAGCGGTAAACTATGTGGGCATCAAAACGGCGGCGATCCTGCAGACAATCGTCACAGCTATGATCCTTGCCTGCGGTCTGGTTCTGATCTTCGGTGCCTCTGTTCAAGGTGAATTAACGAACGCAGCACCTCTGCTCGCAACCCCTACAAACGGAATTCTCATGGTCCTAATCATGGTCCCGGCCATGCTAGTCGGATTCGATGTAATACCTCAATCTGCAGAGGAGATTGACGTGGATCCAAAAAAACTCGGGGTNCTACTTTCGCTGTCAATCGGTCTAGCGGTTCTTTGGTATATCTTGATTTCTATTTCGGTTGGCGTGGCACTCACCAATGATCAATTAGAATCCTCCGAGATGGCCACAGCTGATGCCGCGAGTCAATTATGGGCGAGTCTGTATGGTGGTTCATGGGCAGGGAGCTTGCTCGTCATTGGCGGCATTGGTGGCATTTTGACGAGTTGGAACGCTTTCATAATTGGCGGCTCTCGCGTGATCTTCGCACTCGCGGAGTCAGGCAAACTGCCAAAGTATCTTGGAAAGATCCATCCAAAATATAAGACTCCTCATGTCGCTATCACTGTAATAGGGGTAATTTCTTCTCTAGCTCCGTTTTTTGGAGAAACAATATTAGTTTGGTTGATTAACAGCGGTAGCTTTGCCGTGACCGTAGCGTTTCTATTCGTAGCGATATCTTTTCTTGTCTTGCGAAAAAAAGAGCCTGAGATGCCCAGACCATTTAAGGTAAAGCACGGGAATCTGGTCGGCTCTGGCGCTGTATTGATGTCCTTAATGCTCTTGTCTGGTTTTCTGCCATGGAGCCCAAGCGCTTTAGTCTGGCCCGCCGAGTGGGCAACACTTTTTATATGGTCGTCNCTGGGCGTAATCTTCTTGGTCTACTACGAAAACAAGAANGCAAACAAGGTCGGAGGCGAGGCGAACAAGTGATTACAATCTGGGGGGGAGCAACATCTCGTACTATGAGGGCACACTGGGCTTGCCATGAGCTTGGACTTGACTACGAACCCAAATTAATCGGATCTCGAGGAGGTTTCACGCAAAAACCGGAATTCCGTAACCTCAATCCAAAAGAGAAAATCCCAGTTCTGACAGATAAGCAGTTCGTTTTGACTGAGAGTGCCGCTATTGTTACCTACCTTTTCGATACCTATGGGCAAAAGCGATTTATTCCCGAGCCGTACACAAAAGACCGAGCTTTATANAACCAATGGATGTCATTCATCCANATGGAATTGGATGCGCATACTCTTTACGTGATTAGAAAGCATCGAGATTTAGAGTCGCTATATGGCGCAGCGCCTGCCGCCGTTGAAGCTGCTATAGATGGCTTCAATAAACAGATACAAGTCGCGGATCACTTCCTTCAGAGTAATGAGTATCTTGTTGGAGCTAGCTTCAGTGGTGCTGATTTGTTGATGACGACAATCCTAACTTGGGCTGAAGCCTACGGTTTCGAGCTAAGTTCCAGTTTAACTGATTATTCAGGCAGACAAACCTCCAGAGAAGCGTATAAAAGCGCTGCTAATCTAAACTTCAGTATTACCCCCAATGACTNACCATTTACAAAACTAATTGCATGGTCAAATTGCCTCTACGATAACGGTCGTCAAAATTGTCTGTTTCTTCAACAAAACCAGCTTTCTCGTAAACNCTNAGAGCAGGTTTGAGAATATCGTTNGTGGTTANNACAATNTATTTGGCTCCNTTTGATCTCGCCCAATCTATGCAGTGCGATAGTAACTTGTGGCCAAGCCCCTCTCCTTGAAAAGCGGGATCAATAGCCATTTTGGCGAGCTCGAACGTCTTTAGCTTAGTCTTTTTGCGATTGACTGGAACCATAGCCACTGTACCGATCACTTGATCTCCCCTCAGCAGAAAGAATATCTCGCCCCCTGGGCGGATAGCATAATCGTAGGGATGATCTAAGGAACGGTGATCCTCCTCTTCTATCGAGAAATAAGTCTTTATCCATGCATAATTTAATTCCGCGAAAGCGTTGGAGTATTTTGGGTCGAAGGTAACAATTTCGATTTCAGTCACAAACGATTCTCCATCATCCAGTCCAATATCCTCGCGCTGAATTCCCTGGGATATACATGCGATAAATCCTCGACCTCGTGATATTCGATGCTTGAACCCGCTTTTAAAAAGGACTCTTCCGCTGATCTGGCTACTTCGGCTGAAAACATCCAGTCTAGGGCTCCATGTATCAAATAAATAGGCAAGCCATTCAAGCGATCTACATCAGCGGCTTCTAACAGCATAGGGTGGAAGGATGCTGAACAAGGAGCGAGATGAGTGAAGGCGCTGTCTTTCTCCAGTCCCGCGACATAGGTAAATGTTCCGCCATCAGACATCCCTGTGAGGAGTATTTTCTTCGAATCTATATTCCAATTTTTTTGTACATAAGACACCAGTGATTCAAGATGATTAATATCTCTTTCAGGATCCATTAAAGCCCATGTCCCACCGAGCGAAGTGGGGGCGACTAGGATCGCATTTTTTGATCTCGCCGCGACCAGCCAACTCCACAGGAAATTTCTTCCATGCCCACTTCCACCGTGAAGAGCAACNACCAACGGTACTTCCTCTCCTTCATAATATTCCGGAACGTACATAGAAAAGCCGCCTCTTTCACGACTTGAGTTGTTAGCATGCATAACACCTACATCTGGTTTCGACGTATCTGCGTCCTCAAGTCGGTTGAGAAGTAAATCGTCACTCCGAGANGAATCCTCCAAATAAAATCGACTNACAGGAGCAAGCATTGAGGCGACTGGATACATAGACTCAACCGCCTTTGTCGCTAACCCCATTGCTNTGTAAGCAGNCATTGCTGGCTCTGCTTGCTTTACCGCTTCATCAAAGGCGGCAAAAGCCTCTAGGGCGTTTTCTGCAGATTCCTTGACCGCGACAAAAAAACGCTCGAGATTTTCGGGCCATTCCGCTGTTTGAAAAGCTTGCAGACCGTCGCGAACTGCTAACTGTTTATCCGAAATTGCCTCTACTACNGCCGCGATGTTGGGTGGGTGCATGAATCTGCTGGCCATCTGGAGAGCGTCAAGCGCCGAGAGTAAGGGCGGCACGAGCGCGCTAGTTACATCTAGAATCTCATCATTTTCGTTCATTGTTGACCAATCAGAATACCTGATACTCCTATCCTAGCATTTTTAGCGTATAGTCTTTTGCGAGAGTAAAAACCACTTACCGAATTTGGGAACAGCATGGCCAGCGTCGAAGCACCTTTTTACCTACCATTGGCGGATGAAATCGAGGTATTCAAGGCTGCCTACCAAGCTAAATTACCCGTTCTATTAAAAGGTCCGACAGGGTGCGGCAAAACCAGATTTGTTGAGCATATGAACTGGTTGCTAAATGACGAAGAGAAAAGATCCGGAGAAAAAGACCTGATCACAGTGTCTTGTCATGAGGATCTTACAGCGACGGACATGGTGGGGAGATACCTTTTGAAGGGAGATGAGACTGTTTGGTCGGATGGTCCCCTTACTCAAGCCGTTCGATCAGGCGCAATTTGCTATCTCGATGAGATTGTGGAGGCGAGGAAGGACACGACGGTACTCATTCACTCGCTTACTGACCATCGAAGAATACTGCCGATAGATAAGACCGGTGAACTTTTGCATGCGCACTCAGAGTTCTTGCTAGTAATTTCATACAACCCTGGGTATCAAAGCGTGCTCAAGGATTTAAAACCGAGTACGCGACAGAGATTTGTCAGTCTAGAGTTTGATTACCCAAACATTGAGTCAGAATCAGACATAATTGCGCATGAGTCGGGAGTAACCCCCGATATAGCGACGAGATTGGCAACAATAGGGTCAAAAGTGAGGAATCTCAGACAACATGGCTTCGAAGAAGGAGTAAGCACAAGACTCTTAATCTACACAGGCGATCTAATAACTGGCGGCATAGAACCTCGTAGAGCAGCTGAAGCTTCCATTGTCAGTGCGATATCAGACGACGAAACAGTCCAGCAAGCCGTCGCGGATATTGTTGACATTCTGCTTCCTTGAATCAGTAACCTTTGAGCGTAGCCCTTTCACAAATCGAGTCATCGCTAAGCCTTTTCACAGAAGGGATCGCGGGCAGGTTTATCCACCTGAAAGAAATCACTGAGTTTAATCCCCGCCTGCCCTTAAAAGTAGAGGCGCTCACCATCTATCAAACGCGGGATAGTATCCTATTACCGGCCGAACTAGAGGATGGATACGAAGGAGATTATCGTTTTTTGGTCATGGAACAACTTGGGTATAGGGAATGCGGGACCTTCCACTTTTCGATCGACACCGCAAAGTCTCTCCTACCATCACTAGCTAAAAGAGAGCCATCAAGAAAAGAATACGGACCTCGCACAGGCGAGTACCAGATGCTATTTAGCCATTTCTCCTCCCCCTACTTAGCGGAGCGATTATTCGATCTCCTAGAGAACCAGAGAATAAAAGGGCACCTTATTCAAAATTACCCTGGACTGACCAAACATCTGATTCGATATCAACATCGAAGGTCTGAAGACGAATTTGATCGAAACGACCTTTTTCAGTATGCCGAAAATTGGTCCCTACAAAATGTTACGCGACTACCTAACGCTCTCCCACGAAGTTGGACATCGTTGCTAGAAAAAATGCTCGACTTGCAACTCTGCGCGGGCAGTTCAAATCACTCCGTATATGACACCGTAACTGCACTAGANGAAATCTACGATACGATTGAGCAGGAGTACGCTCTGGAGGTAGATTCCGGCATCAAGGCCAAAGACGAATCGCTTCTGGATTGGTTAGGACGAGAGGAACGCCTTGAAGAGTGGCAAGAGGAGCTAGAGGAACTAAAGGATCAACTTAATAGCCAATCAAGCTCATCCCAGGTCCCTATCGAAGAGGTGTCAGAAGCAATAGAGGGGGCTATAGAAGGTGGGACCACCAGAGAGATCGGGCTTTCTATCGAGGAGGTAAAAGAGGAACACGATAACTTGAAACGCCGAATCGATATGGAGAAGTCATCTGTTCAACACGCGCTCGGCGCNGACCAAAAAGATTCGCGTAGTAAAAGATACGACGAATGGGATTATNTNAACCGNANATACCTTANGGCNTGGTGTCGAGTTTACGAGGAGAAANTTCTTCCANAGGAGAACGTGCAGATTGATGAACTTAACCAGGTAATCCGCCAGTACCAACCGCTNGTGCAAAAACAACTAGAGCAAATTCGACCAACAGGACTTGAGCGCGTNANGCGTGTTCAAGACGGTGACGAACTCGACTTCAACGCAATTATCGAGGCGAGACAAGATATCAAGGCTGGGAAAACTCCTGATGAACGTTTCTACTCTCGAAAGGAAAGAACTAACCGAGACGTTTGCGCCATTTTTCTAGTCGACTTATCAGCCTCTACAGATGACCCAATTAAACCAGCAGAACCTAAGGATTGGTCCGGATACGACCCAGAGAAGGAGATCGACATTAGAGCAGGTTGGTACTCGGCGCTTGAGGAAGAGGAAGAACCAGCAGGACCACCGGAGAGAAAAATAATCGACCTGGAGAAAGAGGCCATGGTGGTTATGGCTGCGGCGCTAGACTCTTTAGGAGACTCCTATGGCATATATGGATTCTCTGGTTATAGCAAAGACAATGTTGAGCTTTTCGTTGCGAAGGAACCTGAGGACAAATTTTCGAACCAGACCCTGCAAAACATTGCCTCTCTAAAGCCGAAAGGTTCGACACGCATGGGGCCAGCGATCAGACACGCAAATCAAAAATTATGCTCGTCCGGCAGCGCTATGAAAGTGATGATTATGATCAGCGACGGGTTCCCCCAAGATTGTGACTATGGCCCTGAAAGGGGGAATCATGACTACGGCGTGGAGGATACAGCAAAAGCACTTATCGAGGCGCAACAAAAAGGAATCGAGACCTTTTGTGTCACTGTCGATAAATCCGGCCACGACTATTTGAAAAGAATGTGTCCCGACTCACGGTATATGGTGATCGAAGAAATTGAGGATCTTCCCAAAGAACTTTCTAAACTTTATTCGACACTCACAGGCCAGTAATCCAGAGGTGAGATATGTCTCGGATTATTGTACGGATACCACAAGCAGAAGCACAAAGAGCATGACCAATCCAAGTATGAAAGTGGCGGTCGACCANTCCCCGGGCTGAGCCTCTATCTTATTAGCCTGCCAACGTTTCCAAGCAGGCCAAATGGATATGAGCATCAAGCCCAAAGCTATTGCCCAGAGCCATTTCATCCACTCCATGCNTNCNCCCAAACAAAAAACCCGACAAATGTCGGGTTTTTTAGTAGACCAGGGTCTCTATTAGTCATCACCGCTCGCCATGCCAAGAATGCTCAAAAGGTGAATGAATATATTGAAGAAACTTAGATACAGAGAATAGGTCGCCATGATGTAGTTTGTCTCACCGCCTCTGATGATTGCTCCAGTTTGCATGAGAATCAGCGCACTCATCAGAAGAATGACCGCTCCAGACAACGCCAAGCTGAGCAGAGGCATTCCCATNAATATGTTGACAATCATGAGGCCNAGTACTGCCATCATGCCTGCGAAGACAAAACCAGTCATAAAACTAAAGTCTCTCTTAGTACTAACCGCGTATGCAGAAAGCCCTAGGAAGATTCCCGCCGTTCCTCCAAGCGCCGTTGCAACNATCTGTGGACCATTAGCCAACGATAGGTANANACCTACAATCGGCCCTGTGCCAAATCCAAGCAAACCAGTCACCAGAAAGATAACGCCNAGGCCCGACATCGAATTCGCTGTTCGTGGCAAAACAAACATACCCAGAACCATCGAAGCAATTAGGCACATAAAGTATGCACCAGTCCCTACACGCATGGTCATAGCAATAGACGCCATAAGGGCACTAAAGGCTAGTGTCGCGGACAGGAGTAAATAAGTGTTCTTCAATACTTTGTTGGTTTCTAAAATCGAGGGAGATCCTTGGATCGCTCCTCTCATATCCCTTGCTGCCATTTGTTGACCTCTCTAATAAATTAACGCC
>FUFK010071771.1_pt1 | contig 12367 bp, 11 predicted proteins | sample 1021851 | NCBI WGS metagenome assembly FUFK01 (sample SAMEA51879418, study PRJEB19060) | metagenome
TCTAATCGTTCGTTTTGAATTTCATTATCATTATTATTTTTAATTAATCCTGGTAAAATGATAAAACTTTTTGTTTCATAAACCCAATCTTCTTCATTTTCTACAGGTTCTTTACTTACTATTTTTTTTGTTTTTTCTTCTTTTTCCTCTTTAGTAATTATTTTAAGTTCTTGAGGTTGATCAGATGATGAAACTTCTCCTGTTATAACAAATTCACCATCTTTATTTACTTNAGATTTACCAATNNTTTGATTATTTATTTTAGCTTCAACAGTAGTTGANGGGTCAGCACTACCTGCAATTATTGTTATTCCACTTTCGTCTACTCTTAGAATGTCAACTTTAGTTTCTTCTTTGTCCACTTCCTTAATCGTTTCTTCATTTATTATTAAAGTATTATCTCCTGAATTATCTTGAATTTGGGACAAAGTTTGTTGCTTATTTTTTTTGTTACTTTCTTTTTCGCTTTCTTTTTCAAGTATTGAATCATTATTTACTTGAATATTTTCTGTATCTATTTGTTCAATTTGAATTTTTTTTGTTGAATCCTTTGTTTCTACAACGTTATTTTTAGAAACATCATCTGAAGAATTTTCTACCTTTATTTCATCATTATTAGATATTTTTTTCTTATCTGGCTGATTATCTTTATTTAAATTGTTGTCTATTTTTTGTTCTTCAGAAATACTTTTTGATATTTCCCCTTCAGCAACTACGATGGTCTTTTGTGTTTCTTTTTCAACAAAAGATTGATTAACTATTGCATAAATTCCTAATGAAAGTGACCCAATTAATATAATTAAAGCACCTGGCCAACCTAATTTAAAAATAATTTTATTCATAGTAAAAATTTAAATAGCAAAAAAAACTTTCTTTATGGATTTAACCACAAGATGACTGTTACAGTAAATAGAAAAGGAAGTAAAAGTATGTCAAAAAAAAGAATTAAATCAATTTGTATTTATTGTGGTTCACGATTAGGGGTATCGATTGAATATGCTCATAGTGCCAAAATTTTAGGTGAGACTATTGCACGAAACAATTTAAAGTTAGTATATGGTGGTGGTAATATTGGATTAATGGGAGTTTTGGCGGAATCTTGTAGAAAAAATAATGGAAGAATCCTTGGCGTGATGCCNCATATTCTAACAAAAAAAGAACAAGGAAAAGAAAATATTTCTAACTATATTATAACCGAAGATATGCATGAAAGAAAAAAAGTAATGTATATGAATTCTGATATGATTATTGCCTTACCCGGTGGTATAGGTACTCTTGAAGAGCTTTTCGAGATGATAACTTGGAAACAACTTGGATTGCACGATAAACCAATTTATTTACTTAATATATTAGGATATTGGGATAATTTGATTCATTCCTTCAATCAAATCATCAAAGACGGTTTCTTAGAAAAAGAAGCAACAAATTATTTTAAAATTTGTGAATCAGTAGATGCAATTTTTTTTGATTTAAAAAAAGAAGGTTTGATTGAATCATATGAATAAAGAAGTAAACCAGACCAAATAAAAATGAAGCTTAGCAAATGCAAATTATTAAANGGCTCCGAAAAAATAATTACTGCTACTAANAACTGTAAAGTAGGATTTAGATAATTAATCATACCTAAGGTAGAATACCTTAATTGTTGAGAAGAAAGAGAAAACAACCATAATGGTAAGGCTGTAATTAACCCAGAAACTAATAGTAAAAAATAGTTATAACTATTTAAAGAATATATTTGCTCTGGATTTTTTTTAAAAATAAATAACAAGAANGCTAAAGCAAGAGGACTCAATAAACCAATTTCTATAAATACTGTTTTAAGCGGATTTAGATCCATTTTTTTTTTAATCATTCCATAAATTGCAAAAGTTACACCCATAATAATAGATATCAAAGGAAGAGAATTTATTCCTAAAGATAACAAAAATATCGCAAAAAATGCNAAAAATACTGCAATAAATTGAAATTTAGTAAAACGTTCNCTAAAGAAAATAAAACCAAATNATANAGCAAGTAATGGGAATAAATAATACGCAAAAGAGGCCTGCAAAACCTCATTGATGCTTATTGAATAAATAAATCCATACTGATTTATTCCAATCATTAAGCTAGCTAATAAAATCAACCAAAATGAATTAAGATATTTTTTTATTTGAAAAAATTTCTTGCCATTATTAAAAAAGTAAAGAAAAAAAAATAAAAAAAATAACGAAAAAATCACACGAAATGACATTATGACTTTAGGATCAACATCATCTAATAACCTGTAAAAAAGAGGTGATAGCCCCCAAATCACACAGGCTAATGTAACAAACAAAAAGGGCGTAATGCTCAAAGATACATTATTTTAAGCGAGAGGCCACATTTTCCCAATCAACTAAGTTTTCAAGAAAATTAGAAAGGTAAGCTGGTCTTTTATTTCTGAAATCTATGTAATATGAATGCTCCCAAACATCACAACCTAGCAATGCATTTTGATTAAAGCAAATTGGGTTTACTCCATTTTCAGTTTTAGTAACTTTTAGTGAACCATCTCCTTCTTGAACTAGCCAACACCAACCAGAACCAAACTGTCCAATACCAGCAGCTGTGAATTCTTCTTTAAATTTTTCAACGGAACCAAAATTTTCAANAATATTTTTTTCCAAGCTGGATGGTATTGTTTTTCCATTAGGACCCATCATCTCCCAAAATTGGCAATGATTCCAGTGTTGAGAAGCATTATTAAATATACCATTTTGAGCTACTGAGGTGTTATTATATGTACCTGATATAATATCTTCGACAGACTTATTTTCCCATTCAGTTCCAGCTATAAGTTTATTTCCATTATCAACATATGCTTTATGATGCAAATCATGGTGAAACTCTAATGTTTCTTTACTCATTCCTAGCTTATCTAGTGAATCGTGACTGTATGGTAAATCGGGTAAAGTAAAACTCATTTTAACCTCTAATTAAATTTGGAGAAAATATTCAATAATTGAATCGTATATTACAAATCTAAAATTAAAATTCAACCAATTAAAAAATTATTTACGATAAATTGCANATAAGATCTAATTATCAAAGTTGCTATAATTAGTACCTGGGTTTCCAGTATTTTTGTTATTCCAATCTCTTTTGACACCAAGCTTTAGCAATATAGANGATGCGATAAATATAGAAGAATAAGTTCCAATCAAAACTCCCCATATCATAGCGAAGGTAAATCCCCTAATTACTTCCCCACCAAAGATAAATAAAGCTAAAAGAGCCAGCAAAGTTGTTAATGAAGTTATTATTGTCCTACTCAAAGTTTCGTTAATAGATTTATTTAAAACGTCTATCAATTTCACTGACTGATATTTTTTTAAGTTCTCNCTNATTCTATCAAAAACTATGACTGTATCATTGAGTGAATAACCTACTATAGTCAAAAGTGCTGCAATTATGGAAAGATTAAACTCTAATCCAATGATTGAAAATATCCCAATTGTAATTATTACATCATGAATTAATGCAAGAACAGCACCTAATGAGAACTGCCACTCAAAGCGTATCCAAATATAAAAAAGTACTGCAAAAACTGCTAAACAAACTGCCAATACTGCTTTTTTAATAAGCTCATCAGAGATCTTTGATCCTACACTTTCCGTTTGTAAAAAAGAAATTTCACCAATATCTTTTTTTAAAGTTTCTTTAACTCCTATTATCATATTGTTTTGAACTTCTTCATCGTTCCCTTGCTGTTCAATTTTTATTAAAAACATTTGTTTTGGTGAACCTATCAATGTATCTGCCGGATCAGAAATCTTTGTAACTACGGTATCACCTAAATCTAAAACATTTAAAGATNTTCTNATTTCTTNAATTGANGTAGNATCAGATGTTTTAATCATNAACATNGTACCACCTCGAAAATCTATTCCATAATTTAGTCCATTTATTAGATAAAANATTATAGAAATAAAAANGGCAGTGACTGATGCCCAAATTGCCAATTTGGATTTNCCAAAAAAATTAATCTTCGTGTTNCTNGGTACTAATCGTAACCTCATAAATAATCCTTAAAAATTTAGAACTTTGGGTTTGGTTACATTAAAGTAAACAGAAATCAATAATCTCGTTAAATAAACTGCGGTGAATACTGAAGTAACAATTCCAATTCCAAGTGTTACAGAAAAACCTTTAATAGGACCGGATCCAAGTACAAATAAAATTAAAGCTGCAATAAATGTGGTTACATTAGCATCTATTATAGAAGTGAGTGCTTTTTCATAACCTAACTCAATTGCCCTGTAGAGACTTTTATTTGTCTTTATTTCCTCTTTTATTCGTTCAAAAATTAACACATTTGCATCTACTGCCATTCCAATTGTTAAAACAATTCCAGCAATTCCAGGCAGAGTAAGTGTAGCAGANAAATAGGCCATTATTGANAATATTAGTGANATNTTAAAAATTAAGCCAATGTTTGCAAACAAACCAAATAAACCATAAGAAAAGAACATAAAAAATAAAACTAATAATCCAGATATTATTGCTGCAATTTTTCCTGATTGAATGCTATCTGCTCCTAATTCTGGACCTACAGTTCTTTGTTCTAGAACTTTAATTGATGCAGGAAGAGCTCCAGCTCTAAGGAGTATTGCTAAGCGGTTGCTTTCCTCTACTGTNAAATCACCAGTGATTATACCTGAACCTCCAGGAATGTGACTTTGAATAATTGGTGCTGATATGACTTGATTATCCAAAACTATAGCAAATGGATTTCCTATATTATTTTTCGTGTAATCACCAAATTTTCTGCCTCCAACCGGATTAAATTGAAAGGAAACTGCAGGTCTGTTATTTTGATCAAAAGAGGGTTGAGCATTTGTTAATTGTGAACCGGAAACAACAAATCTCTTTTCTAATTCTAAACAACTATTTATGTCATCAATACTTGGTACTATAATATTTCTACTTGATGGTTTTTTTTCACAAGAAACATTATTTTTTATAACTTGATGAAAAGTAAGCTTAGCTGTTTTTCCTATTAACTGTAATAATTCTTCTGCAGAACCTAATCCAGGTACTTGGATTACAATTCTTCTATCTCCTTGCTTTTGAATTGTAGGTTCTCTAGTTCCAGCTTCATCTACTCTTCTCCTTATAATTTCTAAAGACTGATCCATGGTTTGTTTATCAATTTTGTTTTTTTCTTGCTGATTAAAAGAAACTTTAATCTTATTTTCTTCAAATTTAGAAAAATTTAAAACTTTATTACTTTGTGATATTTGATTGCTTAAAATTGAAATAGCATCGCTTATTCCACTTTTTTTACTTATTTTGATTATTAAACTATCATCANCATCAGATAAATTTTGAGTGAATGAACCAACATCACCTCTAATTGTCCTCAAAGTTTTTCTAATTTCTGGCCAAAAATTTAATATTCTTTCTGAATATACATCTTCCAAGTTTACTTCTACAAGTACGTGGGCTCCACCCCTCAAATCAAGGCCTAAATTAACTAGATTAGAAGGTGCCCAATCATACCATAATAACTTTTCTGGGGATTGGTTATCAGNTTTAAAATTTTNAGTTTTCTTGAAATCATTATATTTTTCAACTTGCGAATAAAAAAAATGTGGGGAAAAACTATATACGCCCCAAAGACAAGGCAACAAAATAATTATTATTTTCCAAATTGGAAATCTCAACATATGGTCAGAATCTCTAAAAAAATAATTTAAACTATAGANTTATGATTTATTGATAACATTNACCACGGTGGATCGTACTATACGAACTTTGGTATTAGCCGATATTTCTACNTCAATTTCNTTATCATCTTTTATTTTAGATACTTTACCAATTATGCCTCCTTGAGTTAAAACCTGGTCTCCTCTTTTCAACGCTTCAACCATTAATTTATGTTCTTTAGCCTTTTTTTGCTGAGGCCTTATAATAATAAAATACATAATTAAAAAAATAAGAAGAAGTGGAACAAGCGAACCAAAAGTAGATCCAAAACCGCCAGACCCGGTTGCTTGTGCAAAAGCAGGTGATGCAAACATGTTATAACCTTTCAAGTTCTTTAAAGAATAAATATCGTTAAAAGTTAAATTAACGATATTAACTATTTAAAAGGATAAGATCGGTCAAGTGTAATAATATTGTTTAGAGATAAAATGTGGTCTAATTTTTTTGTATATTTACGAAACTTTCGGAAAAAGCAATTAACTCCTCAGTTGTTAAATTTGAAACCTTGGGCTTTAACTTAACTTTACCAAATTTCTTTTCAGTATTATTTTGGATTTCCCCTGGTAAAGGCTTCCATTCAAGTACAAGGTTTCCTTTTTTTAATTTTGCAGGTAAAGAAAGCCCATATCTGTTAGCAAGAATTTCAAATTCTTTCCTTAAATTTTCCAAATCTCTTACCTCAAAACCTTTGGGAAAAATAACCTCGCCTAATGAATCGTCTTGGGATGCATTTTCATCAATTAGAAATTCTAAAAAAGAAATCTGTTTTGGCTTAGAATTCATGAATTTTCTAAATATACAATATTTGAGATATTAGCGTTTATTAAATACTATATTTAGTGAAAGCAAATTGTCAATTTCATAAAATAAGAAAAACTAAATCAATAGCATAAAACTATTCTATTATCGTCTTGATATCCAAAAAAACAATTAATACTGGTATTTTCCAGATCAAGTTTCAGTGTCATAAATTCACTAAAATTAACATTTTTATTTTTAAGAATTTTATTTTTTAAATCGGCTTTAATTATTTTTGTTCTATTTAATAATTGATTTTCAAAATTTTCACTATCAGCTATAGACAAATCAGGTACAAAACTAAATAAAATTAAGAAGATAATAATTTTTATCGATTTAATTTTAATTAAGATAGANACCNNTNNNTTTATNAAATNTATTTTTTTTATNAAAATCATTTTATTAATCTACATTGACTAAACCAAAACCATCTTCTTTCAATATTGGGGAAATAAACATATATTCTGAATGATCTATCTGAAATAGGAAAAGCAGTAATTAATGTTCCGTTAGGCGACAAAAATAAATCATAATTTGGTAATGTAATTGATAATTGAGAAAATTTGGGAATATCTTGTGGTAATGAATTACTACTCCTTAGATTTAGTGTTCCATTTTCAATTTTGGCAGTAAAAGTAGCTTCTTCTTTTTCAAGAGTTAAAGTGTTAGTCCAAGGTTCACATATATAATCAATNGCAAAAACTTTGCAGGCCATTAAAAAAGAGACTAAAACTATAAAAAAAAATTTAACCATTATATAATATGTATTAGTAAGTAGGTATTGATAGATTATTAAATACTTTAATCCTAGAAAATATAAAGATAAAAATGTACGAATTCATAAAAAATAACGTCGAGTCTTCTGATAAAATTTTTCTTGATGCACCAAACAGAAACCCTTTAAGTTTTAATGAATTACACCAAAAATTAGAAAAAGTTAGAAATAATTTTGATAACTTATCTATAAACAGATCAGATCCAGTAGCCATCGTATTACCAAATGGACCAGATTTAGGATTTTTATTTATAGCTTGCTCATGTTTTGCTATTTCTGCACCTCTAAATCCAAATTATAGTAAAAATGAGTTTAAATTTTATTTATCTGATTTAAAAGCTAAATTTCTTATAGTCGATCCAGATTTAAAAACAGAAGCTTCGAAAGCTGCCTTTGAACTAGGAATAACAATCATTAATCTTTCTTTTGAGCAAAATATTGGAAGTTTAAAACTTACAAAAAATAATGGGGATAGCTTTATAAAAACTATTAACGATTATGAGAATGATACGTCCCTATTACTTCATACTTCTGGAACAACTTCAAAACCTAAATTAGTTCAACTTAGTTCTAATAATCTNATAAAATCATCTCTAAATATAGGAAAAACTTTGTATTTAAATGAAAAAGATTCCTGTTTAAATATAATGCCGTTGTTTCATATCCATGGACTAGTCGCAGTATTACTGACTTCTCTTGTATACAATATCAAACTTGTTTGTACGTCTGGATTTAATGCCTTAAACTTTTATAAGTTTTTGCAAGATTTCAAACCCAGTTGGTATAGCGGTGTACCAACGATGCATCAGGCAATTCTNCAGCGTTCNAAAAATAACCAGGATATTATTAGAAATAGTCCTCTTAGATTTATTAGATCCTCATCTGCACCAATGCCAAAACCNGTATTATTAGAAATTGAAAAAACATTTAATTGTCCTGTGATAGAAGCCTATGGAATGACTGAAGCTTCTCATCAAATTGCATCTAATCCACTCCCTCCAAANATNAGAAAAAATGGAACCGTAGGNNTAAAGGCGGGNCCAGAAGTTGAAATAATGGATGAAACAGGAAATATTNTGCAAAGAAATAAAATTGGAGAAATTGTAATCAAAGGCGAAACAGTTATTAAAAAATATGCAAATAATGAAACGGCAAATTTATCTTCTTTTTTTGATAGTTGGTTCAAAACTGGTGATTTGGGTCTTATTGATAAAGATGGCTACATAAAAATAACAGGAAGAATTAAAGAAATCATAAATAAAGGGGGGGAAAAGATCTCTCCAAAAGAGATCGATGATGTATTACAAGAAATTGATGCTATAGAGCAAGTAGTTTGTTTTCCATTTANAAGCAAAAAATATGGCGAAGAAATAGGGTGNGCAATCGTTTTAAANGAGACAATGACTATTNCAGAAAAGGAATTNATTGAATATGCCTCTCAGAATCTAGCTAAATTCAAAATACCAGACAAATTTATTTTTTGTAATGAGATACCAAAAGGTCCTACTGGTAAACTTCAAAGAATTGGTTTGTCTAAAACGCTGGGATTAGATGATGAGCAACTATAGGATTAATAAACATTTCTGCATTTTCGGAGCAGGNGCAATTGGCGGTTTAATAGCAGCTAAATTAAAATATCATGGTTATAATGTTTCATGTATAGCAAGAGGAAATTCTTATGAAAAGCTTTCAGAAAATGGGATTAAAATATTATCTTCTTCTGAAACAATACAATCTAAACCTATAGTTTATAAAATAAATGAAAAAATACCTCAGATTGACTATTTATTTATAACAGTGAAAGCGAATTCTTTACCTTCTATTGCTGAGGATTTGAAAAAACATATTTCAAAAAATACAACTATCATTACTGGTATGAATGGTATTCCACATTGGTATTTTAGTGGCTTGAATTCTGAATTCAAAAAAANACTTNTTGAATCAGTAGATCCTGAAGGTATTGTCTCTAATAGTTTACCACCTGAAAAAATAATTGGTTCTGTTATTTATCCTGCTGCTAAACTCATAGAGCCTGGTGTAATAGAACATATCAGTGGTAACAAAATAACACTTGGTGAACCAAACGGGTTTAAAAGTGAAAGAATTAATATCTTGTCAGAATGTCTAAATAAGTCAGGTTTTAGAGCTCCAGTAAAAACGAATATTCGTGATGAAATCTGGATAAAACTTCTTGGTAATGTAGCTTTTAATCCTTTATCTGTACTTACAGGGGGGACTCTAGAAGAGATGTGTAAAAATACAGAAACTAGATCGATTGTGGAAGACATTATGATTGAAACAAAATCTATAGGTGAGAAATTAGGCGCTAATTTTCCAATATCGATTGAAAAAAGAATAAATGGAGCTGAGGCAGTTGGTGATCATAAAACATCCATGCTCCAGGATTTTGAGACCAATAAAAAAATGGAATTTAATGCTATTGTTTCTGCTGTTCAAGAATTGGGGCAATTAACAAATACTCCTACTAAAACTTTGGATGTANTAGCAAAAATTTTGAAATTAAAAATTAATTTATTAAATTTATATTAAAAAAGCANNATGAATTCAANGACTTNANAAANAATNAAATTTTTTTTNNTTTTTTTTTAAACTTTTTTTAAATCCTGTCGTTACAGATATAAAATTAGAATTTTGCTATCTGGTTTGAAATCTTTCCAATAGCATTAGGGGTACATAAATGGCTAGGATTTCTTCTGTTTCTTCAGCAATGGAGGCTTATTATAAATTAACACAGTCTCAATTAACTGAAAATGAAATAAAAAAAGAACTTTCAAAAGAAAATCAGAAACAGTCTTCAGATATTTCAACTTTAGATGATGTAAGAGACGCAATAGGAATAATTAAAGATGAAGTTCAATTTCTAAATAAAGCCAAAGATACTTTTAATGAAATATATGATATTTTGGATGAAGCTTATAATTACTTAAAGAATCTTAACCAAAAAGATATGGAAAGTAATGAAGTTGCTGATTTAAAAGTTAAGTTAGATGGGTATATCAATGAAATTAATAAAATTGTTGATAATACTTATAATACCACTTTTTCTAATAGGATGGTCGAATATATTGAAAAATTAACATCTATAGATTTATCAAATATAAATTCCTTATTAAGTGATCACGAAGTTCAGTCTAAATCCAGACTATTAGGCGATATTGATTCCAACATTTCTACTAACGAAATCATCAATGGAAAAAACGTAACCATCAAAGGTTCAAGGGGAGATCCTCTTAATTTTGTACAATTTACCGGTGAAGCTGTTAAAACATTAGCATCGGAAATTACAGCTAATTCTGAAAAAAGTGGTGTTATCGTTGATGCTCGTAATACTTTAACTATTACTGATGTTAGTGACACTGGGACATTTAGTTTTAAAATAAACAATATNAAAACNGGTAGTNGNGGAAAAACTATTTCNGGAATAANTATNACGGATAAAAATGACTTAANNCCATTTGTGGGTCCNATAAATAATGCGACAGCTGATACAGGAATTACAGCAGAACTCAGCAGAGATAGATCATCAGTAAGTTTAGTTGACGAGAAAGGTTATAATATAAGCCTAACGTCTATGAATGAAGCTAGTGGNACTAAAACATTCAANGTATTTTCNGAATATAGAAAAAGCTCTANAGATGCNGCNNTAAAAGATTTGGCTATGGATTTTGGAAGTGATACCGAGCGATCTGGTGGTTATGTAGAGTTTTTTGGTTATGATAGATTACGTCCAGAGGATATTCAAATAGAGAAGAGAGACTCTGCATCCATCGTTCAAGGTGATATATCAATAGTTGGGGATCAAATAAGTATAGGTACGGGAAGCGATTCATCCCCTATTGGATATATACACTCAACTATAGATGGTGAAGATGGAGTAAGGCTACGTATTAAATTTTATGAAGCAATATTTCCAAATGGAGATTTTGAGGCTGGAAATGTTGGAGACACAAGCGTAAACGGTTGGACTATAAGAAATCAGCAGGTTGTATTAGGCGCTGGTCAGATAGGAGGTTTGAATACTCCTTTAGACGATGCATATCCTGAGAATAATAAAGGGCAATTAGACGCTGGCAATATTCAGGATCCTACTTACGCCGGACAACAAACATTTGAGTCTAGACTGGAAGCTTCAACCCAAGGAGCGGAACATGGAAATGCTCTCTTAATGAGAAGTTCAGACCTATGGAGTACTGTTGAGGGATACATGGGAAGTTCAGGAGTTAGAGGTGGTCCTGGAAATCAAATTGTAAGGGGGCCTTATATCGTAAGCAATAATCCAATATACTTAAGATCAGGGGAAGAGGTTTCTTTTGATTGGAGAGCAACTGGAGGAGATGATGCTTATGATGTATATGGTTATTTAGTTAACTCAGACACCAATGATTTCGTTACTATCTTAAATGAAACTGGGGGGGACAACGGTGGCGGAGTTGTNAATNCANCANNAACNAATTGGGCAAATTCAAAAACAGATATTACCACCTCAGGTAATTATAAATTTGTCTTCATTTCAGGCACCTACGANGAAACCGGAGGTAGGAAAATGGGTGCTAATCTNTATNTAGATAATATAGCTATTACTCCTGGTCCTCTTTTATCCATAAATAATTCTGTTCTTCAAAAAATTGCAGATAAAATAACTTTAAAAAACGTAAATATGGATCTTGAAAGTCAAGATCTTAACCCACGAGTTGAAGCGGCTATTGCAACTACTGGAGCATCTTTGAAAACAAAAGCTGTATTAGATAACGTCACCACTTCATTAGCCGATTCCGCAGGAGGATTAAATTCAACTCATACCATTTCTGTGGCTGGTATTTATGATACGGTAGGAGAAAGTATAGATACAAGAACTGTCACGATTGCCGCCAATGCTTCAGCAAAATTGATAAGTGAACAATTAAATGCACAAGTCATACACACAAATGTTGGCTTCACTGCTAAGACAGGTGTTGTTATTTCAGATGCTGATAATGATAATACAATTACCTTTAAATTATCAAATAATAACGGTGGTACAGTGACAATATCAGCAAATAT
>FUFK010018932.1_pt1 | contig 12365 bp, 13 predicted proteins | sample 1021851 | NCBI WGS metagenome assembly FUFK01 (sample SAMEA51879418, study PRJEB19060) | metagenome
GGTATTGTGAAGACTTAGTGAGNGNCTAGCCCCAGAAATCGAGACGGACTTTACGACGTTTATGACGGGGAAGTTTAAAGAGGGGCTCCTCTTCTTGAACAGATACTTCAGGTTTTTTTGGCTCGGCATTGCGCCGATAGGCTGGGACTTCGTATTCAATTTCCAGGAAATTAGGGCCGGTCCCTTCGTTCCGGGTTTCCGTCATGGAAAGGGTATAGCGCGGGAGGACGGTCTGAAAATCGGTTCTTCGGGCTGCTCCGACCGGTGTTACCTTGTCTTTGTTTCCATCGACGTAAGTCGGGTAGAAGTTGGTCGTCCCCTGAAGTCTACGGGGATTGACTTTCTTTTTTTTGAGTTCCTCGCTCATTGCTTCTTGGGCAAACTAAGGATTCCTGTTGAGCCGACGAATTGGGAAAGTTAATATACTGGGCTTCTGCCAAAAAACCGCAATCAAAATATATCCTAAAAGGAAGTTGATCCCGNAAAANGTTTCTTTCATATAANCNTANANANTAATTNNGNACCAACCTTCATGATGGACCAGCAAATAGAAGCCCAAAAAGCAATCAATCCTGGAAATTCACTGGAAGTGATATTGGCCAGTCCGAGAGGTTTTTGTGCAGGAGTCGACCGGGCCATTACCATTGTNGAAAAGGCTTTGGAAAAGTTCGGACCGCCCATTTATGTCCGCCATGAAATCGTCCACAACCGCCATGTGGTNAGTCGATTGCGNGAAAAGGGGGTGATCTTTGTGGACGAACTGGATCAGGTCCCGGAAGGTGCCCATGCGATCTTTTCCGCCCACGGAGTTTCCCCNCAGGTACGGGAACAGGCGTTGGAACGGAATCTTGAAGTGCTTGACGCCACATGCCCGCTTGTGACCAAGGTCCATGTTGAGGCCAAACGTTATGCNCAGAAAGAATTCATCATTCTTCTGATCGGGCATCGGGAACACGTTGAAGTCGAAGGAACTTTTGGNGAAGCTCCGGACAGGATCATCATCGTTGGGACTGNTGAGGAAGCGGAAAATCTGGAACTCCCTCCATCNTCCAGGATNGCCTACCTGACCCAAACGACTCTCTCTCTTGATGATACTGCCGACATCATCAAAGTGCTGCGNCGACGTTTCCCGGAAATTGAGGGACCTGCCAAGGATGACATCTGTTATGCCACCCAAAACCGACAGAATGCTGTCAAACAGATTTCCAAAGAAGTGGATCTGGTCCTCGTTGTCGGAGCAGAAAACAGCTCGAATACCTTGAGACTCGTCGAAGTCGCAGAAAGCCTGGGGACCCGNGCAGTTCGTATCCAATCTTCCTCAGAACTGCAACCAGACNTGTTGGAAGAATGCAACAAAATCGGTATCACCGCTGGAGCATCGGCTCCGGAAGATATCGTTCAGGGGATTGTTGACAAACTTCGAGGATGGAATCCTGGATGCCGGGTTCGGGAGTTGAAACTGACAGAAGAACAAGTCAGCTTTGGTCTTCCACCCCAGCTAAAAACGCCTTAAACCTTGAGGCGGAACGGCCTCTTGGAGAATATTTTCCCTTTTCAACTTCATCCAATTCAGCAAAAGTTGAAGTCGTTCCTTCAGGATTGAATATCGGATCCCATCCAAATCCTGAAGAACCTCTCGGCGGNACNATTTGACCCCGAACCTCTCCCTCAAATAAGTGCAGATTTACACCGTCTGAGGTATATCCCAGGCAGCAAACTGCCTTCGCACGGAAATCATCAAAATTCTGCAAAGACCGATACATTCCTTCTGCCCCGAGGTCTTTCACAAACCATTTGACCAAAGGTCCCGGTAAATTCCCCCAGGCTTCAAAATAAAGAGAAGTNTCTTCGACAATCACCGGTTTCTGCAAACCCATCCAAGCCTGGCTGAGTTTGTTTTCCACGAGCAGCTTGAGATCGCTGGTCTGGATTTCCATCAGGTCCAGATCAACCTGCAGAAGTTCTCTTTGAAGAAGGTTTGAAAGCTCCCTCAGTTTGTTGGGATTGGAAGTGACAAAATGAATCGATTCCGGCAAGGTCTCAAATTGGCGTATAGAGAAATTTTTTGAGGGTNTNGAGNNNATNCCTTATTGGGAAAAACAAGGATCAAATCCTCAAAAATCGGATGANTCCTGAATTTCNNNAAACAATTCCNGGTCAAGAACTANNAAAAAAGANCTTGGCCAGGCGTGCTTTTAAATCAAAACTTCACTGCTGAGATTTGCTTCCAGTGGAGTGAGCGAAGCATTACGGATGATCCTTTCATGGGAAAGCACCCTGGGAAGAATGCTCCAGACATAGTACTCCGCCGTTTTCAGTTTGTTCCAGTAAAACCCTGCTTCCTCACTCTCGTCAGCAAAAGCCTTCAAATCCTTACCTTCCGGAAGCATTTCGTTGAGTTTGAGTTTCGCCACCTGGGCCTGTTTCAACAGATAGAAGGAGCAGAGGACGTCCCCCATCAGTTGAAGCATGTTAACAGCATAGAGCAGATAAGCAGATTGTCCGGAATGCTCACCGATCCGTTTCAGGTTGCTGATGCTTTCAAACATCAACTTCCGGTAACCCTCCCATTCNCGGACCCAATCGACGAGCAAGTCTTCAGGAGGATTGGATTCAAACCAGTTCAGTTCCTTGACGAGATTGTCAATCAAAGCTCCCTGTTTGACTCCAAATTTACGACCCACCAGGTCCATGGCCTGGATGCCATTGGTCCCCTCATAAATGGAACCGATTTTCTGATCCCTGGCATTCTGTTCCAAAGGAAAATCCCGGGTGAATCCGACACCGCCAAGGACCTGGATCCCGGTACAGGCAACCTCAAATCCCTGATCCGTTCCAAAAGCCTTGCAGACAGGAATATGTAGGTCGACGAGATCCTGGTAATATTCCCGGGTTTCTTCAGGTCCATGATGGGCCATATCCGTGTACCAGGCCACNGTATACATCATCGCCCGTAATCCCTCAGTCACNGAACGCATCTGCATCAGCATCCTGCGGACATCAGGATGTTCCACAATTTTCGCTTTTTCTCCAGGATTCATCGGAGATGGACCCTGAAGTCTTTCGTTGGCATAGGAAACCGCGTTGTGGCATGCGGCTCCTGCTCCAGCAAGNCCCTGAAGACCGACNAACAGCCTTGCTTCATTCATCATCTGGAACATCTGCGCCATCCCTTTATTTTCCGCCTGCAGCAAATAGCCGTGACAGTCCCCTTTTTCTCCGAATGAAAGTACACACGTGGGAGATGCATGAAGCCCCATCTTTTTTTCGATATTCACCAAGGTCACATCATTTTGGGTACCATCCTTACGGAATTTGGGAACAATGAAGAGGCTGATGCCCTTGGTTCCATCCGGAGCACCTTCTGTTCTGGCAAGGAGCAGGTGGATGATGTTTTCCGACATGTCATGGTCACCGGTGGTAATGAACTGCTTGGTGCCCTTGATCANATAATGTCCTTCAGGCTGCAGGACCGCAGTGGTGATGATGTCTCCGACCGCACTACCGGCATGAGGCTCTGTGAGNCACATGGTCCCGGACCANGTCCCATTAAACATGTTTTCGCAATATTCTTCTTTTTGCTCGTCAGAACCGAAGGTCACNATCAGATTGGCGGCACCGGTAGTCAGGGTATTGCCGATGCAAAGGGACTGATTTGCAGCAAGCTGAACTTCTTTGGCGGCCACAGTAACCAATTCCGGAAGCCCCATTCCACCGAAATCGGGAGGCATATTCATCGCCAGCCAGCCTCCTTCTCCCATCTTTCGCCATGCTTCGGGAAATCCTTGAGGGGTTTTGACCGATCCGTTTTCGACCTGACAGCCTTCCCGGTCTCCACTCTGATTGATCGGATCAAGGACCTGTTCCGCAAAGGTGCAGGCTTCATTGATTGTCATTGAAAATAAATCTTCATCGAACTCCGAAAAATCTTCAAAGCCGCATAACTTTCCGGCTTCCAAGACCTCCATTACAACAAACTGGAGTTCCTTGCGGTTTACATGATATTCGGTGCTGCTCATAAGCTTCTTCTCAATTCCGGGTTAAAAGAGAACAACATAAAATTATGCGGGTAATCACATAATCGGCAAAACAAATGCTCCTGCTGTTGCCATTGAAAACAGCCAGAGTCGATTATGATGAATATTCAGGAATGCATTTTACGGAAAATCACAGACGCATTGGTTCCTCCAAAACCGAAGGAATTGGACATGGCAACGTCTATTTCCCGAGAACGGCCTTCATTCGGTGTGACATCAAAATCACATTCCGGATCCAGCTCGTTGATATTAATGGTGGGCGGGATGTAAGAGTGGTGCAGGGCTTTAACGCAGAAAACAGCTTCTATGGCTGCTGCTGCACCTAAAAGATGGCCGGTCATGGATTTGGTTGAACTGACGGAAGTGTGGTTGGCAATCCCGTCTCCCAAAGCCAATTTCAATGCCTTCAATTCATTGATATCCCCTGCCGGGGTGGAAGTACCATGAGTATTGATGTAATCGATCTTTTCTGAATCAACCCCCGCGTCCTTGACGGCAATCTTGACCGCATGGGCAGGACCCTCGGTGGAAGGTGCAGTGATATGGAAGGCATCGGAACTGGCTCCGTATCCTACAAGTTCACAATAGATCCTGGCTCCTCTTTGCTTGGCAAATTCGTATTCCTCCAAAATCAGCATCCCGGCTCCTTCCCCCATCACGAACCCGTCGCGACCGGTATCGTAGGGTCTGCTTGCTTTTTGAGGTTCCTCATTTCGGGTACTGAGAGCATGCATCGCCGCAAAACCGGCAATCCCAAGAGGAGTCACACTCGACTCGGCTCCGCCACTGATCATCACTTTTGCATCACCTCGTTCGATATGTCTCATTGCAGTTCCAATCGCATGATTGGAGGAAGCACAGGCGGAAACTGAACAGGCGGAATAGTTTCTTGCACGAAAAAGCATGGAAACCTGTCCTGGAGCCAAATTGCTNAGGGTCATCGGGATGAAGAAGGGGCTGACCCGTTTCGGCCCCTGTTCCAGGAGGATTTTGGTGTATTTTTCGATGCAGCCCAGTCCGCCGATACCAACTCCCATGGAAATACCGACTTCCTCTTCCAGGGGTTCGGTGATCTCCAATGCTGCATCCTGAAGGGCTTCCTGGGTAGCGGCAATCGCGTAATGGATAAAAAGGTCCATCTTCTTTGCCTCTTTCGGAGATACCAGATCCGGAAGCTCGAAATTCCGCACCTCTCCGGCGATCTGACAGCGCATCTCAGAAGGATCGAATTTCTCGATTCGATCAATCCCGGACTGCCCCTGACTGCCTTTTTCCCAGGTTTCCGCGACTGTATTTCCAAGCGGGGAAACACATCCCAATCCGGTCACAACAACTCTTTTTGATTCAGTCATTTCATCCGGTTTGATTCAAGTTTATCCCAACTTGGAAATGTTGATCATGTCTTTCAAGCAGCCTGAGCTTCTTTGATGTAATCCACAGCCGATTGAACGGTAGCGATCTGCTCCGCCGCGTCATCAGGAATGTCGATCCCGAATTCTTCCTCAAGGGCCATGACCAGTTCCACCGTGTCCAGGGAATCTGCTTCAAGATCATCTACAAAATTTGATTCAAGTTTGATGTCTGCTTCATCTTTTCCAAGTTGTTCGCCAATGATTTTGATGACTTTGCTTTCAATTTCGTCCATGGTTGCTCTTATTGTTAGGGTTGATGTCTTCTTTGAAGACTTTGTGTTATCAATGAAGGAAATGTCAAACCACTTGATGCATTTCCAGAACTAATACATGCCACCATTGACATGCAAAACCGTACCAGTGATGTANTCCGCTTTTTCCGAGGCCAGAAAATCGACGGCATGGGCAATGTCTTCCGGCATTCCCATCCGTTTTAAAGGAATCTGCCTGAGAATTTCTTCCTGCTGGGTTTCGTTGAGAGCCTGGGTCATNGCCGTATCGATGAATCCTGGAGCCACAGCATTGACTGTAATTCCTCGGGAACCGACTTCACGAGCAAGAGACTTGGTGAATCCAACCAAGGCGGCCTTGGTGGAACTGTAGTTCACCTGTCCGGGATTGCCAGAAAATCCTACCACTGAGGAAATACTGATGATTTTTCCGCTACGCTGTTTCATCATCGTCTTAAGAACCGCACGGGTGATGTGAAAAACCCCGTTGAGGTTGACATCNATGACCTTCGACCATTGTTCCGCTTTCATTCGCATCATCAGGTTATCCTGGGTGATGCCTGCGTTGTTGACCAGTATATCAATCCTTCCCTGACTTCCAACCACCTCGCTGACCATTTTATCAATTGCTTCGGGATCGGTAACATCAACCTGGAAATCAAGGCATTGGCTNCCAAGCTTATTCAATTCACTTTTTAGATCCTCAAGTTCAGGATTCAGGTCGGTGAGGGCAATGTCCGCACCGGATTTGGCAAGTTGAAGTGCGATCACCTTGCCGATGCCTCGTCCTGCCCCGGTTATCAGCGCTAATTTTTTTTCCTGCCCCATCTTTTCCTTTTTTAACGAACCTTAAAGTAAATCAAAATCGCAATCACAAAAAGCCAGATTGATTTGAGATGCATCTGCCAGATCACTCGGCTGTTGACTTCCTGGGTCGTCAGCAGTTTATTTTCTTCAGGAACCGGATTGATTCCAATTTTTTTCAGGAAGATCAGCCACACCGATTCTACGTCTGAAGGATTGCGATTATAAGTCCAAAGTCTCTGTAGATGGTGATGATAAGGGGATCTGAGGAAAAAACGAAAGCGTTCTGCTTTTTCCCGGCCCCGGGTATGAAGCATCCATTTAAAGAAAAGACGCTGAATGATGGAAGAGAGGACGGAAAAAATAAAAATCCCGCCCACAATCGGCAGGAACAATTCCGCTTTGACGAAAATGAACATGGCCGAAACCATGCTCCCCAATGCCAGGGCACCCAGATCCCCCATGTAGATCAGGGCCGGTGGTGCGTTGTATTTCAAAAACGCTGTTCCTGCACTGAGAACCGTCGTTGCCAGNACAGATAATTCCTTGATTTCATGGGTCAAATGCGGAATCTTCAGCCTCTCCGCAAACTCAGAATCGCCTCCGATGTAGGCCACCGCACCGACAAAAAGAGCACAGGTCATCAATGGAACCGTCGCCAGAGAATCCATACCATCGGTGAGATTGACGGCATTCGCCCCGCCCACGATGATCAACAGCATGAATGGNATNAANAAAAATTTCGGTAAATAAGGATAAGCATCTTTGAGAGGCACAAAAGGAACCACNAGATGGCCGTCGATATCAACATAAAGGTACAATCCAAGGACGACTACCAGAGCCACCCCAAATTCTGCAGAAAGCCTGAAACGAGCACTGACTCCNTCAGCTTTATCAGAGTAATGTTTTTTCTCCGATTTACCCGATTCGATCCTTCTCCGGTGAACCACCTTGGCAAAGTCATCAATTGCACCAATCACTCCAAAGGAAAACATGATGATCAGAAGTGCCACAATGTACTGATTCAGGTTACACCAGAGAACCGCTGCAACCAGTATTCCCAATAGAAGCACTCCTCCGCCCATGATCGGNGTCGCTCCAGTGTAGGGTTTGATTCCNTTGGANGTTCCATTGAAATCGGAGGTGATACCTGCAGCACGAAAATGTTTTATGACAAAAGGCATTAGAATGATGATGACCAGGTAAACGGTCAGGAAGGCCATGCCACTTCTGAAGATGACCGATTTGAAGATTTGATAAGGCCAGACAGAATGAAGCAGGATGGAGAGCATTGAAGGATCAGAGGCTCATCAGTTCTTTCTCTTTGGTCCCGATCAAATCATCAATGATACGAATGTGTTCGTCGGTTACCTGCTGAATATTTGTTTGGGAAGCNTTTTCTTCATCCTGGGAAATGGCTTTTTCTTTTTCGAGTTTNTTCAGTAAATCNTTNCCTTCCCTGCGGACATTGCGNACGGCAATTTTCGCGTCTTCACCAATTTTCTTAACCTGTTTGACGTATTCCTTACGACGTTCTTCGGTAAAAGGAGGCATGATCAAGCGGATGAGATTGCCGTCNTTTGAAATACTGAATCCAAGGTTCGCCGCCTGGAGGGAATGCTCGATATCCTTGATCATCTTTTTCTCCCAGGGATTGATNGCCAAAGTCTGGGGTTCCGGAGTAGAAATATTGGCAACCTGCGAGATAGGGCTGGGATTTCCATAATAATCNACCTTCACCGAATCCAGCATCGAAGGACTCACCCTTCCGGCATGGATGCCACCCAGTTCACGTTTCAGGTTTTCCAGGGTCGTATCCATTTTACGCCCGGTTTGGGCTTCAACTTCTTCNGTGTTTTCTGCAGACATCTCTTCCTTCAGTTAATCAGGGTTCCTACCGTTTCACCGCAAACTGCTTTTTTGATGGAATCCTTGGCATTCAGGTCAAGGACCTGAATTGGGATTTTGTTGTCACGGCAAAAAGCTATCGCCGTTGCATCCATCACTTTCAGGTCACGACTCAGTACTTCGTCATAACTCAAATGACTGAATCGCTTTGCATCAGGGTCAATCATCGGATCTCGATCGTAAACTCCATCGGTCTTGGTTGCCTTAATGACCACTTCTGCTCCTACTTCAGTCGCCCTCAGAACCGCCGCGGTATCAGTCGTAAAAAAAGGGTTGCCTGTACCTGCGGCAAAAATCACAACGCGTTCTTTTTCTAGGTGCCGATCGGCTCGTCGCTTAATATAAGGCTCACAGACTTCGCGCATTTCTATGGCAGACATAACACGGGTCGGAACTTCTTTCTGCTCGAGCATTTGCTGCAGGCATATACTGTTGATAACGGTGGAAAGCATGCCCATGTGATCTCCTGCTACACGTGCAATGTTTCCATCGGAAGATTCCGCCCCGCGGAAAATGTTCCCGCCTCCGACAACCACCCCGACCTCTACCTTGAGCTCAATCACCGAAATGATGTTTTCGGCGATCCTGCTGATGGTATCGTAATCAAATCCAAATCCTTTGCTGCCACCAAAAGTCTCTCCGCTGAGTTTTAAAAGAATGCGGCGGTACTTCGGGTTCACAGAAGTGCTCTAGAACTGGTATTTGATAAAAGACTCGAGTCGAATTCCGACTCCAATTTCCTTTGATACCTCCTTGACCAGCTGGCCTACCGTTTTCTGGGGATCCTTGACAAAAGGCTGGGTTTCCACACAAATTTCCTTGAGAAATTTCTTGATCCGCCCTTCAATCATTTTTTCAATGATTTCCTCGGGTTTTCCAGACTCCCTGGCCTGGGCAGAAAAGACTTCCCGCTCTTTTTCGATGAGTGCGGAATCCACCTGATCTTCCCGAACCGCTTCAGCAGGAGAAGCAGCAATGTGCATTGCCAGATCATGGGCTAATTGCTGGAGCTTCGGATCCTCACTGGCAGCCTCCGTTTCAAGACCGAGGATAACCCCGATTTTTCCGGTCATGTGGACATAACCTCCGACCCAGCCCTGATTCACCTCGATCCGGGCCGCATCGAGAAGCTGCATGTTTTCTCCAAGTTCTGCAACTTTACCGTTGATCAGATCCTGGATCGTTCCTCCGCCATCCACGAGCTGTTGTTCCATCAACGCATCAGAACCCTGTGAAAGCACCTGCCCGCCGAGGGTCTGGAGCAGGGCTTTAAACGATTCATTTCTTGCCACAAAATCGGTTTCACAGGCGAGTTTGATGATCGCGCCGGATCGGTGATTTTCGTCAACACGGATTTCGACCGCTCCTTCCCGGGTTTCCCTTGAGGATTTTTTCAATGCCTTGGCCTGCCCCTTTTTACGCAGAAATTCCTTGGCTTCTTCCAGATCACCATTGCATTCGACGAGTGCTTTTTTGCAGTCCATCATTGCAACCCCGGTGATTTCTCGCAGTTCCTTAACGGCTGCGGCTGTTATTGCTGACATCTCTAATTTTTATAAATTCTTTAAAATTGAAAGGTAATGGGAACCTGACTGGAGGTTCCCAGATACGATATAGCCTGATTCAGGAAGCTTCCGGTTTTTCAGCAGGCTCTTCCTCCTTATCCGAAGCTTTCGATTCAGTTTCTGGAGCAGTTGCTTCGGCTTCCGTTGCTTCCGCGACAGGTTCTGCCGCTTCAGCCTGCTTTTCAGCTTCTTCCACAACCTCTGCTGGAGCGCTAACTTCAGCATTTTCCGCAGGAGCTTCTGCTTTCGCTTCTTCGTCTGCTTTTTTCGCGGATTCTGAAGCTTTTGGTTTTTTGTATTTAACTATCGGCTTTTTAGGCTTGTCCCCTGAACCCTCGGATTCTGACTTCTTCGTCTTTTTTCCAGCATCTCCCTTGGGTGCTGCGGGTTCACTTTTCTCTGCGGATTGTCCTTCGTTGATCGCTTTTTCCCTGGCGGCACGTCCTTCGATCACTGCTGTTGCAATGACGCTGGCATAAAGCTGAACCGCTTTGGGGGAATCATCGTTCCCTGGAATCACATGATCAATCCCGCTTGGGTCGCAATTGGTGTCTGCAATACCAACAATCGGTATCCCGAGTTTCTGTGCTTCACGAACTGCCAGATGCTCCCGTTTGCAATCGATGATGAAAATCATTCCAGGAACATCCCTCATCGTCCGCACACCTCCCAGGGAACGTTCGAGTTTCTGGCGTTTTCTTTCAATCTGCAGAGCTTCTTTTTTCAGAATGCCTTCGTAGGCTCCGTCCTCACCGGCGATTTCCTCAAAAGATTGAAGTCTTCCAATCGATTGCTTGACCGTACTGAAATTGGTCAAAAATCCGCCCAACCAGCGAAAATTGATGTATGGTGAATCACAGCGGATTGCCTCGTCTAAAACGATTCGCTGAATCGACTGCTTGGTACCAACAAATAACATCGATTTTCCTTCGCTGCTGGCCTGCTTTACATACTGGTAAGCTTCCTGAAGTTTGCGTAAGGTTTGACGAAGGTCGATGATGTGAATCCCGCTCTTGACACCGTATATGTAGGGTGCCATTTTCGGATTCCAGCGTTTGGTCTGATGACCGAAATGAACTCCTGCTTCCAGGAAATGTTTCATAGATATGACAGCCATAAGGGTCTCCGTTGTTAAATGGCTTANAAGAAGGGCGACCTTTGGATGAGAAAGCCGACCGGGCTAGGTTGGAGGTTGATCATGCATGCTTTTCCGAAAACATCCTATTTCAGAAAACCATAATACTTATTTTGGAAAACCCTATTTTATAACAAAATAAATTGTTCAGAATCAAGTTTTTTTTGATGGAGAAACCGCCNTTTTCAGATCAATGAAGNAGGCAAAAAGGGGTTNATGAATCCTTATCTNTGGAACTACCGAGCAGAACCGGAAAGACTGGCTGAGATGGATCAAAAATGTTTCCGCATTCCTTGGAAATTCGATTCATATCTCGAGCTTTCCAAGCAAAAGATATTTCAAGCATGGGTGCTTGCTCATCCAGAAAAAGGTTCCTGCGGATTCCTGGTCTTTTATCTCATCCCTCCTGAAATCCAGATTTTGCGGATGGGAGTTCTTCCTGAAAATCGCCGTGAAGGACTGGCTTTAGAGATGCTCAAGGAACTTGATCAAAAGGCTATACTGAATCAAAGNCATACNCTATGGCTGGATGTGCACGTTGAAAATACTCCAGCTTTAGGGCTTTATCAAAAATCCGGATACAAGGAAATTTACCGCCGGAAAGGATATTATCAAAATCCTCCTGGCGATGCCGTGCTGATGAAAAAAAACCTTCAGGAAGCTGCAGGTGCTAGTACAGATGAAGATGAACGGGATGGAAGAACCAAGGCAGCAGCAACGATNAAACATGCTGCCAAAGCCAANACCTGAATCACCCCCTCAAATCCTGCTCCACNNGAAAGCATCCAACGGGCGGTGGCCAAAGCTGAGGCCCCAATCAGCAAATTGAGCATGAATTTGACCGAAAGTACCTTGGTTCTCCATTGATCCGGTACATAGCGGGATAAAACCGCATCGGTAATCGGTATCTGCCCGAAGACAAATCCCATGGCCAGCAGGGTCACTACGAACAAAATGTAATCCTGTTGCATCACCATCAGACCTAAAAAAACAGGCTGCCCTGCAGCTACAAAGATCAATATCGGTTTAACTGCCCTGCGGTCAATCAGGCGTCCAACCACGAGCTGAGCAAATGCAGCTACCGCATACACCACTGCGGCGAGGGCTCCGGTGACGGCAATGTCGGTTGAAACACCTAGCATTCTGACTTCAAAAAGCCTGGGCACCAGGAAGGTCATCGCTCCGAAAACAAAGCCTCCTGCGGCAGTAACCATCGCTAGCGAAACCAACGCCCTCTGCCAGCCCGGTGCGAAGCCGACTTCGGCTTTTTTCCT
>FUFK010045854.1_pt1 | contig 12365 bp, 10 predicted proteins | sample 1021851 | NCBI WGS metagenome assembly FUFK01 (sample SAMEA51879418, study PRJEB19060) | metagenome
AGAACTCCTTTTTCAAATAATTTATGAGGAGGCAAGTCGGTTATGTCCTCATGATCTAAGTACACTTTACCACTCGTTGGCTTATATATGCCTGCTATAACATTAAAAAGTGTAGTCTTGCCAGCTCCNTTTGGNCCTATNAGACCTGTNATTGAATTTTTTTTTATTTCTAAAGANGTTCCNTNAACGGCTTTAAAACCGCCAAAGTNTTTATGAATATTNTCAATTACTATCATNGTNATAAGAAGATGNTAGCGGCATTAAAATTTAGCCGCTANCATANTTAAATTNTTTAACGGTAATTTACGTCAACCATTTTACCATTTTGAATTTCGATTTCTCTGAAATTACCGGCAGCTTCACCTGGGCCAATTAGTGAAACACTTGAAGCGCCCACATAATCGATAGCAACACCATATGATGCTAATTTAATACCCTTGCTTAATTCTCCAGGATAAATTTTTTCACCCGGTCCATTAGCAACTTNCATAATATGGTCTTTGTAAACCTGTGGATCTGATGACTTTGCAGATGCCATTGCAAGCAACATAAGTGCTGCTGCATCGTATGATTCACCAACAAATGCATCACCACCAGCAAATCCACCTGCTTCACCAATTTTTGCCATTGCAGATGCTGCAGGATTTGACGGATCTAAACCTGGGACAGTTCCCATTGACCCATTAATGTCAGCGCCTAGAGTTTCAAGATTGTCTCCGATCATTCCATCTGGAAACAAAAATAAATCAAATGCACCAGTATCGATTGCACCTTGGGTTACATTTTTCCCTGCACCATCGATGTATCCTGCAACTACTAACGCCTGCCCACCAGCTGATGCTAATGCGCCAACCTCAGATGAATAATCAGCTTTACCTTCTTCATGTGCAGCATTAATTGTTACACTACCACCATTCGCTTCATAAGCAGCTTGGAAAGCGTCGGCTAATCCTTTACCATAGTCATTATTTGTATATGAAACAGCTACTGAAGTAATACCCTTATCCATTAANACATTAGACATTATTTCACCTTGACGAGCGTCTGAAGGTGCAGTTCTAAAGAACAANCCATTGTCTTCAACAGTTGATAGACCAGGAGATGTTGCTGAAGGTGAAATCATTACCATNCCATTAGCCATTGCNACNTTAGCTAAAATNGCTCCAGTAACGCCTGAGCAATCTGCTCCCATTATTCCATTAACCTTATCTGAAGTGATTAATTTCTCAGCATTAGCAGAAGCTACTGCAGAATCTATNCATGTTGAGTCTGCACGAACTGCAGTTACTGTAGAACCACTTAAAAGTGCTCCTGATGCAGAAACTTCAGCTATTGCAGCCTCAGCTCCTTGAGCCATTGCCGGTGTTAAAGATTCGATAGGACCTGTAAATCCTAAAATTATACCAATTTTAATTTCTTCAGCGAAGNCTGATGCTGAAAAAAATAAGGATGTTATAGAAGCTATTAAAAGCTTTCTCATAATAAATTCTCCCAATATATTATATTTTAAATAATTAATTTGTTAATATAGCTTCTTTTTTGATACATCAAAAGAAAAGTTAAATTAATAANTCATTAAATTAATAATGCATTTTTTAGAAAAAAAGATATTTAAGCATTTTTTTTCTAGATTAATAACTATATCATTGATTTTATTTAATAATTATTATTAAAATTAGGATTATAAAATTTAAATTATTATAAATTTTAAAATTTTTTTTATTTTTATAATTCTAAGGCAAGATATTCATTTATAAAATTTTTATGAAAAAAAAAGAATCATACGTTTAACAGTAGATATTGCCTTTCCCAAGGACTTATAACATCCAGAAAGGCTTCGGCCTCACTTCTTTTTACTTCAGCGAATAATTTTACAAACCTCTCACCGAGAGTTTTCTGCATGGCATCTGATTTTTCAAGCATATCTAAAGCAATATCTAAATTCCTTGGAAGAGTTGCTACACCTTCAAGACTTTTTACTTTGGGTTTATTAGGTTTTTTTTGTTCCTCGAGACCAAGCCACACACAAGCCAAAGTAGCTGCTATTGCTAAATAAGGATTTGAGTCAGCACCAGGGATCCTGTTCTCTATTCGTCGTGATGTTGGTTTACTTACTGGAACCCTTAAACCCACAGTCCTATTATCAATACCCCAACCTAAGTTAGCTGGAGCNTCATCATTTTTTGGAGGCCTTCTGTAAGAATTTACATATGGAGCGACNAGTGCCATAGCGCCAGAAAAATGATTCTGCAAGCCTGCTAAAGCATAGTAAAACTGATCAGTTTCACTGCCTTCTTTGTTAGAAAAAATATTTTTTCCAGTTTTTTCATCAAATACAGAAACATGTATATGCATTGCACTACCTGGCTGATACTGCATTGGCTTCGCCATAAAGGTAGCATGTAAATTATGGCTTATGGCAGTTTGCCTAACAGTACGTTTAAAAAGAAACACTTGATCAGCTAATTCAGTTGCTTCTCCATGGTTAAAATTTATTTCCATTTGAGCAGCACCAGCTTCATGTGACAATGTATCGATNTCAATTTTTTGAGTGTCACAAAAATCATATATATCTTCAAAAAGAGGATCAAAATCATTTACTGCATCAATCCCATAAGCTTGCTTTGCTTTTTCTGGCAAACCCGATCTACCCAATGGAGTTCTTAAAGGGTCATCTGAGTTTGAATTTTGCTCAACTAAGAAAAACTCTAATTCCGGAGCTACAACTGGTTTTAATCCCTCTTTTTTAAAATACTTTAAAACATTTTTTAAAACCTCACGTGGTGAAACGTCTACTGTTCTCCCATCAAAGTAAAATGCATCATGTATAATTTGCGCNGTAGGTTCTTTATACCATGGTACAAGCCTNACAGTTTTAGCATCTGGCTTTAAAACAACGTCACCTACTGTTTCACCCAATACATTTGAGTCGCCGTAGTCACCTGTTACATTTTGACCAAACACATATTCTGGCAATCTCAAGCCTTCTGAAGAACTTGTTTTAATATATTTTTCTACAGGAACTATCTTACCCCTAGGAATGCCAGCAATGTCACTTACTAAACACTCAACTTCAGTTATTTTATTATCTGAAAGCCATTTATTTAAATTCATAAATTTCCTTTAAATTATTTTTTTCATTGTCTGTTCTAACGCAATCTCAAATTTATTTATAATCTCATCAATCTCATTTTTTGTTATTGTTAAAGCAGGTGACATAATCATCCCATCTCTGACTGCACGCATCATAAGACCATTTTGAATACAAAAATCTCTGCAAATCATTCCAGTTTCACCTACGTTACTAAATAGTTCAGGACCTGATTTATCTTTAACTAATTCAACACATGCTAACAAACCAAAGCTTCTAGCCTCACCAACAAGAGGATGATCATTTAAAGCTTTTATTTTTGAAGCAAAATATGGGATGGTATCACTTGAAACTTTTGTTATTAAATTTTCTCTCTCGATAATATTTAAATTTTCAAGTGCTACAGCTGCTGCCACCGGNTGACCAGAATAAGTAAATCCATGGTAAAATTCTCCGCCCTCTTCAATAAACGTACTAGCTACTTTTTCACCCACCATTACAGCTGACATTGGAATATAACCNGANGTTAATCCCTTTGCTAAGGTCATCATATCTGGAGAAAGGTTCATCTTTTGTGATGCAAACCACTCACCTGTTCTTCCAAAACCTGTGATAACTTCGTCAGCAATAAATAATATGTTATATTTTTTGCAAATTTCTTGAATATGTTCAAAGTAGCCATTTGGAGGTATTATTACTCCGCCAGCACCTTGAATTGGCTCAGCTACAAAAGCTGCTATTTTATCTTTTCCAAGTTCTAAAATTTTCTCTTCAAGCCAGTTAGAAGATGTTTCAGCAAACAAATCTTCTGATTGATTNCCTTTATACTTAAAAGAGTAAGGAGCAGGAATATGATGGAAGTCATTTTCTTTTGCAGCTTGGTTATGCATGTCCACCATACCACCCATACTGGCAGACATAATTGTTGAACCATGGTAACCATACTCTCTACCAATAATTATTCTTTTTTGAGGCTCTCCCTTTAGGGCCCAGTAATGCCTTACCATTCGAATTATTGTATCATTTGCCTCTGAACCAGAATTCGCAAAAAAAGTATGATTCAATCCTTGAGGAGTGATCTCAGATAATTTTTTTGATAACTTTGCTGCAGGAATATTATTTGTTTTAAAAAAACTATTATAATATGGAAGTCTTAAAATCTGNTCTTTGGCAACCTCTGCTAATTCATCTCTGCCATATCCAATATTTACACACCAAAGACCAGCCATTGCATCTAAAATTTTATTACCTTCATTATCAAAAATATAATTACCTGACGCTTTGGAAATTATTCTAATTCCATCTTTAGCTAAACCTTTATAATCTGTGAATGGTGGAAGATGATGATCCAAAAGTGTACTTTCATAATCTATTAAATTATCCATATTTTTCTCTACTAACTTTCACATAGTTTTTAATGATCATTGATTAATTANCGACAATATGCCAAATAACTTCGAATTAGTCACCAAAATCAGTAAATTTTTATGAATATTTTATATAATTCGATTTATAAGCATGATCTAAAAAAACCTGAGAAATTCAAATCACTTGATCAAGATATTGAGTGTGAAATAGCTATTATAGGAGGTGGATTTACAGGTTTATCCTCTGCGATCGAACTAGCTGAAGCTGGATTAAGTGTCTGCGTTTTTGAAAAAGAATATATTGGTTTTGGGGCTTCAGGAAGAAATGGAGGCCACATTTCACAGGGTTGGTCAACTGACTTTTCAAAAATAAAGAAAAACTTAGATGAAAAATTTCACAAAATGGCTTGGGATGCAGGNATNGAAGCTGTTGATATAGTTNAANCCAGAATAAAAAAATATAAGATAAACTGTGACCTAAAAATGGGGTACATATATGCAGCTCTGCATAAGAGACATCTTTCAGAACTTTATGAAATGAAAGACGAATGGTCTAATAATGGTTACAAAGGGCTAAAATTTTTAGAAGATNCTGCTTCAATAAATGATTATGTTAAAACTGACCGTTATGTAGGTGGTATTTTTGATAAGGGCAGCGGTCACTTGCACCCAATGAAGTATCTGCATGGTCTTGCAGAAGTAGCTAAAGGTCTTGGNGTTAAAATCTTTGAAAACACAAAAATNATTAAAAAAGAAGATGATAAATTACCGATTTTATTAACCGATAAAAATATAAAAATAAAAGCAAAAAAAGTTATACTTTGTGGAAATGCCTATCTTGAAGGATTAGTATTTAAGCCAATGAAAGATAAATTAGCGCCAGCCGTTTCATCTGTTATGGCTACAGAGCCTATAAATAACGTTGATATAGTCCTTAAAGATTGCGCTGTTGCAGATTGCAATACCGCACTTAATTATTATCGACTTGACTATAAAAACAGGCTCATCTTTGGAGGTGCCTCTATCTATTCAAATATAACACCCAAAGATGCTACCCCCATGCTATTAAGAAAAATGACTTACCTTTTTCCTTCACTTAAAAATATTGGTGTTGAGATGTCTTGGTCAGGAAAGATAGGCATAACTCTAAGTAGAATACCTCATTTTGGGAAACTTGACTCCAATATTTATTTTGCACAAGGATATTCTGGCCATGGGGTTGCCTTAACAGCCCTAGCAGGAAAAATGATTGCAGAAGACATTTTAAAAACAACAAATAGATTTAAAGTTTTTAGTTCAATTAAACACATGACATTTCCGGGTGGTNTNTTTAGAACTCCAGTTTTAGCTTTAGGTATGTCATGGTACAAATTTAAAGACTGGCTTCAAATATAATTCCTTTCAAACAGTATTTAAATATGAGTTCATCTCATCATCAGTTACTTTTGAAGTAAGTTTTTGACACTCCTGTTTTTTACAATTTAAAAACATATCGACTAATTCTTTTGGAAATCTATTATGTATGAATTGCCCATTTTGAAATTCACTTATTGATGCTTGCCAACTTGCAGGCAAGCCATCATTATTAGATTTGTATGCATTACCTACTTCTGGATTAGGTGGCTCAATCTGTTTCTCAATACCTTCATTAACTCCTAAAATAATTGAAGATATAAGCATATAAGGATTTACGTCTGAACCTGCAACTCTATGCTCAATTCGTTTCGATTTATTGTCTCCACCAGGGACCCTCAAAGCCACTGTTCTATTTTCATAACCCCAAGAAATTATATTAGGAGCATGAGTTTCTGACACAAGACGACGATAAGAATTTAAATGTGGTGCCATAATAAGTGTAACTTCAGGCATTGTCTTTATAAGACCACCAATCGCATACCTTAAATTGTTGCTCCCTTCTGGAGTTCCATTATCAAAAATATTCTCATTTTTTTCGTTAACTAGAGAATAGTGAACATGTATTCCACTACCTGGCAAATCACCAAAAGGTTTAGACATAAAGCATGCTGTATAACCAAACTTTGGCGCAATACTTCTTATGATATGTTTTAAAAACACAACATTAGTTGCTACTTCAATCAAATTATCATTATGCGTCAACACTATTTCATATTGACCTGCTCCAGCCTCTGATACTGTACTTTCAATCTTAATATTATTTTCTTCACATGATTTAAAAATTTCTTCAAATAATTCATAATTACTATCAATCTCAGCAATTGAATACATATTGCTTTCTGAGATACTATTGGAGAAATTTTTCCTTAAAAGATAAAACTCTAACTCTATTCCTATAANAGGNTTTAATTTTTTATTAGANAGTTTTTTNTCCAAATCTACTANTAAATGAATTGGATCACCCAAGAAAGGTGTTTTATCCTCGTTATGCATTGATACTGGAATTATGGCGTTGTTGGGGCTTACTGATTTTATAAGTAATGGTTTTTTATGTGTCCANAATCCTCTGCCATCTGCGTCACCAGTTTCGAAAACCCATTTNCTATTTTCTATATCATTTCCCCAAATGTCTAAGTTCANTACAGAAATTGGCATTCGAAAATGACCATTCTGAATTTTATTTATTTGAGAAATAGGTATTTTCTTACCCCTAAAAATACCATTTAAATCAGTAAGAACTACATTTAAATTCTTTATATCAGTTTCACTTTGAATAAAATCTAACAGCTNCATTAGCTTTATTTTCTTTGTTTGTCTGCCATTATACAAATCCAGTCATGAGCTACTGTAGCAGCGGCCATTGAAGTTATCTCCGCATGGTCATATGGTGGAGACACCTCTACAAGATCCATACCAACAAAATTAATTTCTTCTAATGATCTTATGAATTCCAAGGCTTGCCATGTGGCTACTCCACCGCAAACTGGAGTGCCAGTTCCAGGTGCGAAGGCAGGATCAAGGAAATCTATATCAAAAGTCATGTAACAATTTGTTTTATTAATACGTTTTAATATTCTTTCGACTGATTTCTTAATACCATTTTCGTGTATATACCTTACATCAATAACTTCAATCCCAACGTCAAGATCATTGTGTGTTCTTAATCCAACTTGAATTGATGTATCAACATTAATCAAACCTTCATTAACTGCTGTTAGAAACATAGTTCCGTGATCAATTGGCCCTTGTGGTTCCCATGTATCACAATGGGAATCAAATTGTAGCAAAGATAGGGGGCCATACTTTTCAGCATGCGCTCTTAACAAAGGAAGNGAAATGAAATGATCGCCTCCAAAAGTTAACATCTTTGTATTTGTGTCAATTATAGACTTAGCATGAGTAAAAATTGCTTCCTCAATTGTTTCAGGCTTATGGGTATTTAAATAACAATCTCCGTAATCAATCACATTTAAATGCTGGAATGGATCAAAACCAAAAGGATAAGAATTTAATGATGCCAACTCNACAGAGGAGGAACGNATAGCTCTTGGACCCAATCTACAACCAGGNCGATTAGTAACAGCGGAATCAAAGGGCACTCCNGAGACNGCAATATCAACTCCATTTAATTCTTTTGAGTATTTGCGCCTAAGAAAACTAGTGGCACCCGCATAGGTCATTTCATAGAATCTTTTTGACCTNTCGCCTGCCCTCCAAGCTTGGTCAACTAGTACTTCGCTATTATCATTCTTTTTCTTTTCATCACTCATGAGATCTCTTCCTTTAGTATCTTATTATCATTAATTAGGTTATAATTTAACCTAATAACAAAACCATTTTCATTCTTGGCTGCAATTACAAACTCATTAAAACCGTTTTTGATCTCAAAAGAACAAAGTGGGAATTCAAGCTCTCTGAATACTTTATATTTTTTTAATTCCAGTGAGTGAACTTTTTTCATAACTCTCTATCTGACATAATTTAAAGTAAAACCCAACTGATAAAATTCTTTTCTTCCATTACATCAAAATTAAGTCATTTGAAAATAAATACCTTACATTTAGAAAATACGGTTTTAATATTTTTTAATATAAAAATCTAAAAAAAAATCAAAAATAACTTGAGATAAAAATTAAATAGTACTATTTAGGTATTGATTAATTAGTACAGTTCTTGTACTAATTAACTAATGAATTTGAATAAGGGGAAATATAAATGCAAAATAAATTTACAAAACTNNTGCTGGCTGGAGTTTTTGGTACAACNTTAGCTCTTCCTGCTTTTGGAGATGGTCACTCTTATGGCCCATTCCCAATTACACTTAAAGGATACAGCGGGGACAAAACCAACTCAGTATCTTACAGCGGGCAAATTGCCAGGCATGTTCAACACGACAGCTTGAAGAAGCTCGCTGGGTCTGGAAACCTTGCTGAGATGATGGCTTATTTTAAAGGCTCTGATAAAAATAAAAAAATTCTGGCACCTGCATCAAAAGGTGATTTTAAAATTAAACAAACACTTTTAAATGAAATCTCATCTGGTAAAAATCTTTCAGGTAAAAGTTATAAGGGCTTAGTCAATGGTTGGCCAGGAGGCATGACAGGTGTTGAGGTTCTCGAACACATGATTAACAAAGCAGCTGAACATGGATCTGCATTTGATCCTAACACAGGTTACAATTACCCCCAGCTGATATCTAAATTTGCTATGGGAGCTGTATTTTATAACCAGGCAGTTGATAACTATCTTGATGAAAAGCTTGGGCCTGATAATAAGCCAAATAATAAGCCATACAAGGATGGCGCATATTATACAGGTAAAGAACATTCTTGGGACGAGGCGTTTGGATACTGGGGAGCTGCAGCTCACTCACTCAACCTAACTGCTGAGCAAAATTATAATATAACAAAAATGAAAGATATGGCAGCTGCTGACCATAATGGAGATGGCGTTGTAGATCTTAAAACAGAGTTTAATTTTGCACATGCATATTATGCAGCAAGCTATGACAAAGGTGGAAAAACTGATTACTTCAAAACTGTAACACAAGCATTTGTTGACGGCAGAAAAATAATTACTGCAGCCAATGGGGAAGCACTTACACCTGCGCAAAGGTCACAGCTGTATGTGCTAAGAGACATCATTAGTCAGAACTGGGAAAAGGTAATAGCCGAATCAGTCTTCAAGTATGCAGGTTCAGTCTACAAAGACATAGATAAGCTGCAGACAATCATTGAAGCTAATGGTGATACAACAAAAGCCTTCGCAACTTATGGTAAGCATTGGGGTGAATTAAAAGGATTTGCACTTGCCCTTCAATGTGGGAAAAATAATATAGGTGAAACTGCTGTAAAACTGAATCGCATGATGGGATTTGGCCCTGTACTTTTAAATTCCTCTCAAGTGACCGGAGTTGACTCTAATGGTAATTTTATCAAGGACGAAGCATCTGGTTGGGATGAGTATAAATTGCATATGCTTAAAATCCAGAAGTTGATGGTAGATGTGTTTGCTGTTAAAGCAAGAGCAAATGACCAGTTAGCTAATATTTCAGACTTATCAGCTAAACTTGGTGGATCAAACTCTGCAGAAAACGACTAAATATATTATGTGAGCGGATTGATTAGACAAAATCAATCCGCCTTACTATTTTAAAATATGGATTTACTAAATTTCTTATTTTTAGATAGTCTTTATGAATTCTTTAATCCTAAGAAAAGAATTTTTATTGGGTATCTTTTAATTGCTATATTTATTGCTGTGTTTTGGCTTGTCTATTTTAGAAAGCTTAATTTAAGAGAAGCAATAAATAAAATTTTTGACAAAAAAATTCTTTTATCAAAATCAGCAAAATCTGACTATCTATTGTTTTTTATAAACCAAATAATAATGTCCGTCATAAGCCCAGTACTTATTACACAATTAGCAATTGCTACTGCATTATTTTATTACTTTCATTCGGTAAGTTGGCTTGATGCCGGTGTCTGGAACAACACACCTTTAGTTATAATTATTTCAGCCTTCACATTATTTCATTTTTTACTTGAAGATTTTTCAAAATATTTTGTGCATAGGTTAATGCATAAATGGCCTATACTGTGGGCAATTCACAAAGTTCATCATTCTGCTACTTTTTTAACTCCTATGACAGTATTTAGAACACACCCATTAGAAGGAGTTGTTTTTTCATTAAGGAGCGCTTTTACACAAGCAATATCAATATCATCATTTGTATTTTTATTTGGTCCTCAAGTCGATATTGCAACTATACTTGGAGCAAATATTTTTATTTTTGCGTTTAATATTGCAGGTTCAAATTTAAGACACTCACATATAGATATTAGCTATTGGAAATGGTTAGAATACTTAATTATTTCTCCTGCCCAACACCAAGTTCACCACTCAGTTTTAAAACAACATCACGATAAGAATTTTGGTGTTGCATTAGCTGTCTGGGATTGGCTTTTTGGGTCTCTTCATCATTCTGAAAAAATTGAAAACTTGAAACTTGGCATCCATATTAACCAAAAAGAGGACACTCATAGTTTAAGAAGTTTATACTTTGAACCACTAAAAGAAATAATTTTGATAGTAATTAAACCGTTAACAAAACTGAAACAAATTTTGAAATTAATTAAGTTCACTTTAATTGGAGTAAATCGATGAGACTAAAAAAATTAATTTTTCTCTTACCTTTAATTACAATTTTTTGGAGTAATAATTCTTTTGCTAATGAAGTAAATATTTATTCTCACCGACAACCATTTCTTATTAATCCTTTTTTAGAGGAATTTACAAAAAAAACAGGGATTAAAACTAATGTCGTTTACTCAACAAAAGGACTAGCGCAACGATTAAAAGCAGAGGGTGAAAACAGTCCTGCAGATGTGATACTTACAGTCGACATTGGCAGATTATATATTTACGAGGATTATAATTTGTTACAACCAATTAAATCTAATGTTTTAGATTCAAACATACCTATGCACCTTAAAAGCCCTGAAAACAAGTGGTTTGCACTATCAAAAAGATCACGTGTTATTGTTGCTTCTAAAACAAGGGTAGAAGAAAATACAATAAAAAGAATTGAGGACTTAGCAAAGCCTGAATGGAAAGGAAGAATTTGCTCTAGACCTGGAAGCCATGTGTACAATAGAGCATTAATGGCTTCAATTATTGCTGCTCATGGAGAAGAAAAAGCTGAAAAATGGGCTGCGTCATTTGTTAGCAACCTAGCAAGGAGACCTCAGGGCAATGATAGAGCTCAAGTGAAGGCTATTTTTGAAGGACAGTGTGATATCGCAATTATTAATAATTACTATTTTGGGAAACTTAAATATTCTGAAGATAAACAACAACAGAAATGGGCAGAAGCTGTGAATTTAATATTTCCAAATCAGGAAAAAAATGATAGAGGTGCTCACATGAATATTTCTGGTGGTGGTGTAGCTATTCACTCAAAAAACAAAGATAATGCAATTATGTTACTTGAGTTTTTATCTGAAGAAATGTCTCAAAATTTGTATGGAAAAATAAATTTTGAATATCCGGTGAATCCTAGTATTGAGCCTTCAGAAGAATTGGCCGGATGGGGTATACCCATTGAAGACAAAATTCCTATTATAAAAATAGCAGAATTAGGGCCATTAGCTCAAAAAATAATTGATAGAGTGGGTTGGTAAGTAATCAAATATCCTTAAATATATCTGATCAATCATCACTAGATGTTTGGCGCTATATTCCTGTTATATTAAGTGTTATTTTGTTATGCCCAATAATTGGCATTATTATTACCGCTACCGGTGATAGTGATGGTCTTTGGTGGCATCTATATGAAACTGTTNTAGGCAAGTATATAATAAATACATTACTGTTAATGTGCGGCGTATCAATTTCAGTATTATTATTGGGAGTTGGGACTGCTTGGCTTGTTTCGAGATATGAATTTACTGGCAGAAGGATTTTTGATTGGTTATTAATGCTTCCTGCAG
>FUFK010060041.1_pt1 | contig 12365 bp, 7 predicted proteins | sample 1021851 | NCBI WGS metagenome assembly FUFK01 (sample SAMEA51879418, study PRJEB19060) | metagenome
TCTCACAGTACCTCTTGTTATTACCAGGGTCTGCTTGTACAAATAGTGGATTAAGATCTAAATCATCTAGATTAGGTGATGCTTTACTTACCTGCATCAATAAATCTGTTCGACCGATAACTTCATTTAAAGATTTAAAACCAAGAGAAGCTAAAATTTCTCTTACTTCTGTAGCGATAAACGTAAATAAATTTACAACTTTGTCAGGAGTTCCAGTAAATTTTTCTCTTAGTTTTTCATCTTGTGTACATACTCCTACAGGACAAGTATTGGAATGACATTGCCTTACCATAATGCAACCCATTGCTACTAAAGCTGTAGTTGCTACACCATATTCCTCAGCACCCATCATGGCTGCAATAACCACATCTCTTCCAGTTTTAATACCTCCGTCAGTTCTTAAAGTAACTTTGTGTCTTAGATTGTTTAATGTTAAAACTTGATTTGCCTCTGTAAGTCCCATCTCCCAAGGAATACCTACATATTTTACACTTGTTTGAGGAGTGGCACCAGTACCGCCATTATGACCTGAAATTAAAATTATATCCGCTTTAGCTTTTGCTACCCCTGCAGCAATTGTTCCAATTCCTGATGAGGCTACTAATTTTACTCCAACTCTCGCATTAGGATTTATTTGTTTTAAATCATAAATAAGCTGTGCCAAGTCCTCAATTGAATATATATCATGATGAGGGGGTGGGGATATTAATGTTACACCTGGAGTCGAATGTCTTAATTTTGCAATTTCATTTGTTACCTTAAAACCAGGTAATTGGCCACCCTCACCTGGTTTAGCGCCTTGAGCTATTTTAATTTCTATTTCATTACAATTATTTAAATAGTTTATAGTCACTCCGAACCTTGCTGAAGCAATTTGTTTTACTCTAGAATTAGCATTATCACCATTTCTCAATTTTTGAAATCTTTGTTCGTCTTCACCTCCTTCGCCGCTACATGATGCTCCTTTAATCCTATTCATGCCAATTGCTAAAGTTTCATGAGCTTCTTTTGATAAAGCACCATGTGACATACTTCCGCTCCCGAATCTTTTCAAAATATTTTCAATTGGCTCTACTTCGGAAATATCAATTGGGACATTTAAATATCTTTTTCTAAAATCTATGAGATCCCTTAAATTTATAGGTGGTAAATTGTAAATTCCACTAGCATATTTTTTATANGCCTCATAAGAATTTGATGATACAGCGCTNTGGAGAAGATGTATTAATCGCCCTTGATACTGGTGTGTTTCACCATTTTTCCTGTATCTATAAATTCCGCCAATAGGTAAAACTGTTTCACTACTATTAAACGCATCTTTATGTATATCTCTAATTTTTTTTTCTATTCCAAAAAGCCCTATCCCTGAGATTTTTGATGTAACACCAGGGAAATAGTCAGAGACAATTGTTCTACTTAAACCAACAGTTTCAAAGTTACATCCACCTCTATATGAACTCAATACTGAAATTCCCATTTTTGACATTATTTTTAGGAGGCCTGCATTAACAGATTTTATGTATCTTATTACACAGTCCTCATAATCAAATTGACCAAAAAGTTTTTTCTCAAATCTTTGATATAAACTATCTAAAGCTAAATAAGGGTTTATAGTTGTTGCGCCCACTCCCAATAATGTAGCAAAAGAATGGGTATCNAACGCNTCTCCTGTTTGAACATGNATAGAAACATACCCTCTTAATTTATTTTTAATTAGGTGTGTGTTAATCGCACCCACACACAATAGCATTGGAATAGGAAGTTTATCTTCTGAAATATTCTTATCAGTTAATATTATCTGATTAGATCCCTGCCTTACTGCTATTTCAGCATCTTTTTGAATTTTTTTGATAGATTTTTCAATATTCTCATCATGTAAAAATGTACAATCAATTATTTTTGTATCNTTACCAAAAAAACTGATTAATTTTTGAAACTGAGAATTNGATAAAATTGGACTATTAAGAACATAAATATTCTCTTTTGTAAGTTTATCGAAGTCTAAAATATTTCCNAAATTTCCAAATCTAGTTTTTAAACTCATTACTTTATTTTCTCTTAAAGAGTCTATTGGTGGATTAGTTACTTGACTGAAATTTTGCCTAAAGAAATGATAAAGTGGTCTATAACGATCTGACAAAACAGCAAGAGGGGTATCATCTCCCATTGAACCAGTTGCTTCTTTTGCATCTTCTGCCATTGGATGCAAGATTAATTCTAGATCTTCAATACTTAATCCGAACGCATGTTGTCTACGTTTTAATTCTAAACCGGAGAAAATATTTTTTTCATTAGAAACTGAAATCTTTTTATCTAAATCGACAATTTGGGAATTAAAATGCTTATACTCTTTTGCCAAATAATTTTTTATTTCGNTATTCTTATAAACTTTTCCCTTTTCTATTCTAACTCCAATTATCTCCCCAGGTCCAAGTCTACCTTTGTGAGAAATCTGTTTTTCATTAAGCTCTATCATTCCTGTTTCTGATCCAGCAAACAAAAATTTATCTTTAGTAATTGTAAACCTCAAAGGTCTCAATCCATTTCTATCACTTGCAGCTATGACCCATTCATTATCCGTTGCAGCTATTGCCGCTGGTCCATCCCATGGTTCCATTGTGCTATTAAGAAAATTAAATAATTGCTGGTGATCTTTTGGAAGAACTTTACTTTTTTTAGACCAAGCATCTGGTATTAGCATTAATTTTGCTAATGGCGCAGGTTGTCCCGAAATATTTAATAGTTCAAAAACATTATCTAGNGAAGCTGAGTCTGAATTTCCCGCAGGTATAACAGGCATCAAGATTTTCCATATTTTGAAATATAGGACTATACATTTCTTGTTCATGCACTTTCATCCAATTTATATTGCCTCTCAAAGTATTTATCTCNCCGTTGTGCGCTATAGCTCTAAAAGGTTGCGCCAGATCCCAACTNGGTGCAGTGTTTGTTGAAAATCTTTGATGAAATATTGCATATCTTGAAATAAATCTTTCATCCTTAAGATCAATATAAAATTCTGATAAGGACTCAGCTAAAAACATTCCCTTATAAATTATAGATTTAGAGCTAAATGAGCATATATAGAAATCGTTTAGATTAATATTATTTGCCTCTTTCTCGATCTTCCTTCTTGACTCATAAAGCTTAATCTCCAAATCTTTATTAGAAATTTTTTTATCATTATGTTTAAACAAGACTTGTGTAATCTCCGGTCTGGTTCTTTCAGCCTTTTCTCCTAAAACTTTAGGATTAACTGGTACTTGTCTCCATCCATAAATGCTGAAATTACTTTTTGTAAGTTCTTTCTCTATTAAAGTTCTTGAATTTTCTTGAGCTGAATAGTTATTCCTTGGTAAAAAAATCATTCCAATACAAATTTCAGAATTATCATAGTCATGACCAGTAAGTTCAATTTTTTCAGCAAAAAATTCTTTGGGAATTTCTAAATGTATTCCTGCTCCATCTCCTGTTTTACCATCAGCATCTACGGCACCTCTATGCCAAACAGCTTTTAAAGCCTCAATGCCGTATTCAACTACTTTTCTTGATTTTTTTCCTTCTGTTGAGGCTACTAGGCCAACACCACAGGCATCATGCTCCATCTCTTTAGAATAAACTTTACTCTTTTGTAAAACTTTAAGATTTTTCTTGTATCTTTCAATCATGCAACCTTTTCTTCTTTAATTTCTTTCTTTTCTAAATATTTTTGTATTGAAATTGCAGCGTCCCTACCATCTTTTATTGCCCACACTACTAATGATGCTCCTCTAATGATGTCGCCTGCTGCAAAAACTCCTGGGAGATTTGTTTCCATTGTATCAAAATCTGTTTTCAGTGTGCCCCATTTTGTAACTTTTAAATCTTTAGAATTAAATAAATTTGGAAGGTCTTCAGGATCAAAGCCTAATGCTTTTATTACCATGTCAGCTTTTACTTCAAACTGATCGTTTTTTTGAACCTCTGGTTTTCTTCTACCACTTTCATCAGGTTCTCCTAATTTAATTTTATTTACAATAAGCCCCTCAACTTTATTTTTTCCTATAAATTCTTTTGGACTAGACAACCAAACAAATTCTACTCCCTCTTCTTCAGCATTTGAAACTTCTCTTGCTGAACCAGGCATATTTTCTTTATCTCTTCTATAAAGACATTTTACTGAATTTGCGTTTTGTCTAATTGAAGTTCTTACACAATCCATAGCGGTGTCTCCTCCACCAATTACGACTACATCTTTGCCCTCAGCATTTAAAATCCCATTATCGAATAATTCAACTTTATCACCTAATCCTTTTCTATTTGATGCAGTCAAAAATTCCATTGCTGGGAATATATTATTTAAATCGCTACCTGGTAATTCTATTTCTCTTGCTTTATAAACGCCTGTAGCAATCAAAATTGCATCATGTTTTTCTCTTAAATCTTCTAGAGAGGCGTCTTTTCCTACTTCAAAATTATTTTTGAAACTAATACCACTTTGCTTAAGTAAATCTATTCTCCTGTTAACAACAAACTTTTCTAATTTAAAGTTAGGTATTCCATATATCAACAAACCACCAGATCTATCGTATCTATCATAAACTGTAATCTTGTATCCAGATTTTCGAAGTTGTTCCGCAGCTGCTAAACCAGCTGGACCTGCCCCTATAATTCCAACACTTAAATTTTTTTCATTTACAACTTTTATAGGCTTAACCCATCCATTTTCCCATGCGCTATCAGTAATGTATTTTTCTACAGATCCGATTGTAACTGTACCATGTCCAGATTGTTCAATTACACAATTACCTTCACATAATCTATCTTGAGGGCAAATTCTTCCACAAACTTCTGGCATATTATTTGTACTTTGAGATAATTCATAAGCATCTTTAAGTCTTCCCTCAGCAGTTAATTTTAACCAGTCTGGAATGTTATTACTTAGAGGACAGTGAACTTGGCAGAAAGGGACTCCACATTGAGAACATCTACTTGATTGTTCCTTGGCTTTTTCGTTGATAAAATCTTTATAAATTTCATTAAAGTCATCTTTTCTAGTGTCAACCTCCCTTTTGGGTGGGTTTTGTTGACCTATTTTTATAAACTTAAGCATTTTTTCTGACATATTTACCCTTTAAAAAAGCCAGATATATCATCAATTTTTATATTTTAAAGTAAAACAAGGTCAATATATATGACCTTTTATATAAAAATATTACTGATTAACAAGGTTTTTTCTATAAATGCATAGCTCATATTCGGTCATGGAATTGCTAAATTTAGCATATATAAGCATTTAAAGGTGATTAATGTTCTATAATCTTTTCGAAGTTTTTGTTTTATCAGTTGTTCAAGGAATATCTGAATTTTTACCCGTTAGTTCATCTGCGCATTTATTTCTAATATCTGAGATCTATCAATTTAACTCTCAATCCCTATCTTTAGATGTCGGTCTGCACCTTGGTTCTTTACTGGCAATAATTTTATATTTTAAAAGTGAATTATTTAATATTTTTAATGACAGGAAATTACTTTTACTCATTGTTTTTGGGTCTTTGCCTTTAATAATTATTGGTCTAATAGTTTTTAAAACTGGAATAATAAACTTTTTAAGAAATATCGAAATCATCGCATGGGTATCTCTTATTTTCGCATTTGTACTATTTTGGGCAGATAAGATTGAAACTAAAAAAAAAATCGAAACAAATCTCAATATTAAAAATATTTTAATAATTGGTATATTTCAAATACTTGCCTTAATACCAGGTGTTAGTAGATCTGGAATAGTAATTACTATTGGAAGATTTCTGAAATTTAATAGAGTTGATTCAACAAAAATTTCTCTTTATTTATCCATACCTGCTATTGCAGGTGCAAGTTTTTTAAGTTTAAATGAAATAGCTTCTCAAAATACTGAATTTAATATTTTGATTTTGTTATCAATTATTTTTTCTTTTATATTTTCTTTTTTAACGATCAAATATTTTTTGATTTATGTTAAAAATTTTTCTTTAAATATATTTGTTGTTTANAGAATCTTACTCTCTCTGATTTTATTCTATTTTATTTATGCTTAGATTTTTTAATTTCAGGTAAAAGTTGAGAAATCAGCACTCCTGCTAATATAAAGGTACAACCCAATATATTATTTAAATCTAAAATTTGATTTAGAATTATCCAAGCTGCAGCTGTTGCAAAAACACCTTCAAGTGAAAAAATAATTGCTGAAGGAGCCGGTTGAATATTTTTTTGAGCATAAATTTGTAACACGAAAGCTATTCCCCCAGATAATATTCCTGCGTATAAAATTTGAATTTTATGACTTAGAATATCTGACAGAACAAATTCTTCGAACATCAAACCTGGTACTAATGAACAAGTTGAAACTACTAATGTTTGTATAAGACCAATAAGAATTGGTGCATTGAACTCTTCAATAATTATTCCGATGAAAATAATATGTAGACTCCAAAATAAAGCGCAAATTATCACTAATGTGTCTCCAAGTCTTACCGTTGCATCTTGAAAATTTGTTAAAAAATAACCTCCGATAACACACAAAAAAACAGATGGCCAAACACTCCAATGAATTTTTTTTTTAAACAGAAAGAATACTATAATTGGAACCATAGGAACATAAAATATAGTAAAGAATGCTGCATTAGCTACATCTGTATAAACCAAAGCAACTTGTTGAAAGACAGATGCAAAAAATAAAAAAATTCCAATTAAAAAAGACAAAATTAAAAATTTTTTTTTATTTTTTGATATGATTTTTATAGTGTTTTTTTTTTCTAAAAAAAAATAAAAAGGTATTAATGCAATGAATCCTACAAAAAATCTTACTGAGTTGAATACATAAGGGCCTATATTTTCCATTCCAGTTTCTTGAGCAATGAATGTAGTTCCCCAAATAAATGTGCAAAATAAAGCACTTATAATCGAAGAAGTTTTTGACATTAAAGAGCAAGCCTGTATGCAAAATTTTTTCCAAGATTTTCCTTAAGTTCATTATTAAATCTTGCAGCTTCTGCACCATCAATAATTCTATGATCATATGATAAGGATAAAGGAAGCATTATTCTTGTTTCAAATTTATCACCCGTATACACTTGTTTTTTACTTAACTTTCCGATCCCCAATATTGCCACCTCGGGATAATTAATTATAGGAGTAAAAAATGAACCACCAATTCCTCCTAAGCTTGTAATAGTCATAGATCCCCCAAAAAACTCTTTTTTGTCAATTTTAAGTTTTCTACATTGATCACTGACAATCCTAAGCTCATCGCTTATTTCATTAATATTTTTTTTATCTACATTTCTTATTTTTGGAACCATCAATCCATGCTCTGTATCTACAGCGATTCCTATATGGAAATATTTTTTAACTGTCATTTTGCCATTTTCAATTTCATCCAATGAAACGTTAAAATTGGGAAATTTTTTCATTGTAGAAACTACAGCCTTAGTGATAAATGCAAGAGGCGTAATTTTTTTTCTTTCGCCTGTATAAATATCTTTTAAAGAAATTCTGAAACTTTCCATTTCTGTTATATCTGCCTCATCATGATTAGTTACGTGAGGAATTGTTTGCCAAGAATTCTGTAGATGTTTCGCAGAAATTTTTTTGATCCTTGGTATATCTTTAATTTCTATTTCTCCAAATTCTGAATGAGGATACTCTAATTCTGTTTTTTTTCCTTCATCTTTTTTCTCGGGTAATCTTTTCTCTTTTATAAATTTTTTTATATCGTTCTCTATTACTCTGCCTAGTCTTTGAGTTCCTGAGACTAAGTTAACATCTACCCCAAGTTCTCTTGCAAATTTTCTTACTTTTGGACTGGCTGGTGTTCTTAATTTCTTTTCTGTCATTAAAGTTTAGTTGGAATAGGTTTGTCAGTATCAATATTATATTTTTTAATCGCATCTTTAACATGCTTAGAAGGTATCAACTGCTCTTTTGCTAAAATACTTAGTGCGTAGGTAACCAAGTGTTCACTATCTACTTCAAAGAATTTTCTTAGATTTTCCCTTGTGTCACTTCTGCCAAATCCGTCAGTGCCTAATGAATAAAAACTTTTTTTAATAAAAGGTCTTATTTGATCTGAATGAGTTCTTATATAGTCCGATGCAGCTAAAATTGGACCTTCTTTTTTCCCTAAACATTGCTCTACATATGAAAATTTTTGTGGCTTATCAGGATTTAGAAGATTAAATCTTTCTGTTTCAACTCCATCTCTACTCAATTCACTAAAGCTAGTTACGCTCCAGACTTCACTATCAATTTGATAGTCTTTTTGTAATATTTCTGCACATTTCATTACTTCTCTTAAAATTGTACCCGATCCCATTAGTTGAATTTTTGTTTTATTATATTTGCTATATTCTTTTATTTTATACATTCCTTTTAAAATTCCTTCTTCACAATTTTTATCTTTTGGCATTGCTGGGTGAGTATAATTTTCATTCATTGTTGTTATATAGTAAAACACGTTCTCTTTTTTTTCATGCATTCTCTTTAGCCCATCTCTAAATATTACAGCTAATTCATATGCAAAGGTTGGGTCATAAGAAATACAATTTGGTATTGTTGAAGCTAACAAATGACTATGGCCATCTTGATGTTGTAGACCTTCACCAGCCAGTGTTGTTCTACCGGCAGTAGCCCCAATCAAAAATCCCCTGGCTTGGCTATCCCCAGCTGCCCAATTAAAATCACCAGTTCTTTGAAATCCAAACATCGAATAAAATAAGTATATAGGTATCATTTCTATATCATGGTTTGAATATGCAGTGCCAGCTGCAATCCAAGAAGACATTGAGCCAGCTTCATTNATNCCTTCCTGTAATACTTGCCCTTTTTTATCTTCTCTATAAGAAAATAAATTTTCAGAATCTTCAGGTTCGTATTTTTGTCCCTCATGAGCATATATACCAATTTTTTTAAAAAAACCTTCCATGCCAAAAGTTCTTGCCTCATCTGGAATTATTGGCACTAATCGAGGAGAAACATTCTTGTCCCTTAGTAAATTAGTTAATAATCGAACCAAAGCCATTGTTGTAGACATTTCTTTTTTGCCTGTTGACTCCTTTAAAAAATCAAAAATATCCTTTGGAGGAGCTTTTATTGGTTTAGCATAAGTAGTTCTCTCTGGTATAAATCCACCTAATTTAATTCTTCTTTCCTTAAGGTATTTAATTTCCTCTGAATTTTCTTTTGGTCTAAAATATTGAATTTCTTCAACTTGCTTATTTGTTAAGGGAACATCAAACCTATCTCTATAATACATAAGATCCTCAATTCCCATTTTTTTTTGTTGGTGGGTTGTATTTACACTTTCTCCAGTTTTNCCCATTCCATATCCTTTTATAGTCTTAGCTATAATTACAGTTGGNCTNCCTTTGTTTTGTGAGGCTTCAGTATAAGCTGAATAAACTTTATGTGGATCATGCCCACCTCTATTAAGTCTCCAAATATCTTTATCTGATAAATTTGATACTAGTTTTAAAGTTTCAGGATATTTTCCAAAAAATTTTTCCCTAACATACAGCCCATTTCTAGCTTTATAAGCTTGATATTCTCCATCAACTGTTTCATTCATTATTTTTATTAAATGGCCTGTTTTATCTTTTGCTAATAATTGATCCCAATAAGATCCCCATATTACTTTTATAACATTCCAACCTGCNCCTCTAAAAATTCCCTCCAGCTCTTGAATAATTTTGCCATTACCTCTAACTGGACCATCTAATCTTTGTAAATTACAATTTATAACAAAAATTAAATTATCTAGCTTTTCTCTGGCTGCTAACCCAATTGCTCCTAAAGATTCTGGCTCATCCATTTCACCNTCTCCCAAAAATGCCCANACTTTTCTATTTTGATCTTCAATAAGTTTACGATTAATCAAATATTTCATGAACCTAGCTTGATATATTGCTAACATTGGACCAAGACCCATTGAGACTGTTGGAAATTGCCAAAATTTTGGCATTAACCATGGATGTGGGTAGGATGAAAGACCATCTGCTTTTACCTCTTGTCNAAAACTGTCTAATTGTTTTTCATTTAATCTGCCCTCTAAAAAGGCTCTAGCGTACATNCCTGGNGCNCTATGNCCTTGAAAATAAATTAGATCGCCGCCAAATTTATTNTTCTTAGCTCTCCAAAAATGATTCATTCCAACATCATAAAGTGTTGCTGCTGATGCAAATGTTCCAATATGCCCTCCAAGTTCTGGAAATTTTTTGTTTGCTCTGACCACCATTGCTGCAGCATTCCATCTAATTAAAGATCTAATTTTTCTTTCTAAGTTTTGATCTCCTGGAGACTTGAATTCTTTTTCNGGNGGTATTGTNTTGATGTATGGTGTATTTCTTGACAAAACAAGATCAGATCCTTGTCTATAAGAATGTTCAATAAGTTGTTTTATTAAAAATTGAGCTCTATTNCTTCCATCATTTTCTAGAACTGAAGAAAGAGAGTCTATCCACTCTCTTGTCTCANTTGGATCAATATCAGAATTAATANNTGATAAATTATTTTTTTCTTCTGCNATTNTTATTGGTTTATCNACTTTTTCTTTNTCTANTGATAAAGTTTTTTCTTGTACTTCTTTTTCTNCTGATAATGTTTTTTCTGCTTCTTCAATAATATTTTCTGTATCTTTGGGTATNATGGCTTTCTTTTGAACTTCATTATTTTTATCTTCANTNCTGATGGTTAAAACTAAATCATCTTTTGAAACTTTATCTCCAATTTTAACATTTATTGTTTCAATTTTTCCTTCAAAAATTGAAGGGATTTCTACACTTGATTTATCACTTTCAATGGTAATAACNGGATCATTTAAAGAGATCNTNTCGCCTGATTTTACTAGGATCTCAATTACTTCAACCTTTTCAAAATCNCCAATATCTGGAACTAANAATTTTTTAATCATTTTNTAAGTTATATTTTTAACACAATTGAAGCCTTTTTTGGACATGCTTTAATGTCATTTTTCTATAATGTTAATAAAGTTATTCAGAAAAATTATAAAAGATGAATACAACCAAGATTTAGACGCTAAATTTTGGATACAAAAAATCTTATTAAAAAAAAATTTGAACTCTTTAAAAAATTAGTCTCTTTCAATACAAACTGAGATTCCCATTCCACCACCTATACACAAAGTTGCTAATCCTTTTTTTAAATCCCTTTTAATCATTTCATGAGTTAAAGTTACTAATATTCTACTTCCTGAGGCTCCAATAGGATGGCCTAATGCGATTGCTCCACCATTTACATTAACTTTTTCAATTGGAATTTTAAGCTCTTTAATAACTGCAATACTTTGAGCTGCAAATGCTTCGTTTGATTCAATTAAATCTAAATCCTTAATTGACCATCCAATTTTTTTTAAGGCTTTATATGTTGCTGGTATAGGTCCAGTTCCCATTAAGGCAGGTTCAACACCACTAGTAGCCCAGGAGACAATTTTAGCCAAGGGTTTTAAATTATAACTTTCTGCTTTTTTTCTATTCATTAAAAGAATTGCCGCTGCTCCATCATTTACACCAGAGGAATTACCAGCTGTAACTGTTCCATTTTCCTTAAAAGCAGCTTTTAGTTTTGAAAGACCTTCCTCTGTAACGTTTGATCTTGGGTGCTCGTCTAATAATTTATCTCCATTAATCATTTCCTCTTTGAACTTATTATTTTTTATTGCCTCTTGAGCTTTTAGTTGAGATGAAACAGCAAATTTATCCTGATCTTTTCTTGAAATTTGAAATTTTTCAGCAACATTCTCAGCTGTGATGCCCATGTGATATTTTTTATATGCATCAATTAAACCATCTTTAAGCATTAATTCTTCTTTTGAATTTGTCATGCTTTCTTGTCCACCTGCAATAACTGCTTCACAGTCACCAGATAAAATTGATTGGTAGCCAGCAACAACAGCTCTCAAACCTGAACCACAAACCTGATTAATAATATAGGCAGTTTTTTCTATTGGTATACCAGCCATCATCGCAGCTTGTCTTGCAGGATTTTGACCTGTGTTTCCTGTTAAGACTTGGCCCATTATAATCTCATCAATATCTGATGAAGGAACTTTTGATTGATTTAATACTTCTAATATTACTTTTGCTCCTAACTCTGGAGCTCCATGCTTAGACCATATTCCCTTAAGTTTTCCAATTGGAGTTCTAAGAGCAGATACAATTACTATATCTTTTAAATTTTTTGCCATATAAATACATTAATTCTTAAATAGTAAAATTTCATTAAAAATTATATATATAAATAAAAATTAAAAATTGCGCCTGTAGCTCAATTGGATAGAGCGCTTGGCTACGGACCAGGAGGTTCTGGGTTCGACTCCTAGCAGGCGCACCAAA
>FUFK010043452.1_pt1 | contig 12364 bp, 17 predicted proteins | sample 1021851 | NCBI WGS metagenome assembly FUFK01 (sample SAMEA51879418, study PRJEB19060) | metagenome
CATCAAGCATCCAAAATTATATAAGAAAATATGTCGTTACTATCAGAATGATGTCAAGTTAACTGGTGAAGATCCAGAAGCTGACTATCATCAGATAATTGAATGTCTAAGGCAAGATTTAGTGGAGGTAAATTAATGAACGTAATATTAGAAAGATTCCCTTATAGATATGTTGAGTGTGGAACACTTGAAAATGGATTTCCTGACTATCGTATNCANAAGTTCAANGAACTTACNCAGAGATATAAAGATATGTACCTCTGTGACAATGGAACACAAATAGATTATGCGATGGAGGATTTTGAATATACTAAATGGTTAGATCCAGCTGACGTTCCTTGTTATGTCAATCACGCAAATGAATCAAATTGAAAATAAACCTTGGGGAAGTTACGAAGTTCTCCTTGATGAACCTAATTANAAGGTAAAGAGAATCGTTGTTGATGCATATCAACGGTTCTCTTTGCAGTATCACAAACATCGTGAGGAACANTGGGTNATTGTGGATGGTAGTGGTACAGTAGAAATAAAAGGTAGAGAGTTTCTTGCAATCANGAGATCACATTGGGTAATATTACCAAANGAAACACATCGTGCAACAGCAGGCCCTNATGGTTTAGTTTTTATTGAAACACAAACAGGTATNTGTGAGGAAGATGATATAATAAGATTAGAAGATGATTACGGTAGGATTGACACAAAGCAATATTCTTAGTATAATACATAATATCGGAATAAAAATTTATTGTGAAAAGAGTATTAATTACAGGTGGTGCAGGTTTTATTGCACATCATTTGATTGGACACATACTAAAGACTACTGATTGGGAAATAGTAACTTTAGATCGTCTTGATTATAGTGGTAATTTGAATCGTTTACACGATTTGATGATTCCGTTTATGCCTGAGACAAAAAGAAGAGTGAAGATTGTTCATCACGATTTGAAGGCAGAATTAAATCCNTTAGTCCGAAGTGANATAGGAAAAGTAGATTACATATTACANCTTGCAGCTGGATCACACGTAGATCGTAGTATTGAATATCCAATGGAGTTTGTATTGGATAATGTAGTTGGAACTTGTAATATTTTAAATTTTGCTCGAACTGTAGANNATCTTGAATTGTTTATGTATTTTAGCACAGATGAAATATTTGGGCCTGCTCCTAATGGAATCAAATATAAAGAAGATGATAGATANAATTCAACAAATCCATACAGTGCAACAAAGGCAGGTGGAGAAGAATTAGCAGTTGCATTTCAAAATACATATGGATTACCAGTGTATATTACACACACTATGAATGTATTTGGTGANCGTCAGCATCCTGAGAAATATATTCCAATGACAATTAAAAATGTTAGAGATGGNGGNATGGTAACTATACANAGTGATTCGACAAGAACAATACCTGGTTCAAGACATTATATCCATGCTGAAGATGTTGCATCTGCTGTTTTATTTTTAGTAAATTATAAAGGTGACTTTGAACCAACTTGGGGTGGTGCAAAATGTCCGAAGTTCAACATCGTAGGTTCTGAAGAATTAAACAATTTACAATTAGCACAGATTATTGCTGAAGCACAAGATAAAGAATTGAAATATGAATTAGTTGATTTTCATTCAGCAAGACCTGGCCACGACTTAAGATATGCCTTAGANGGTGAAAAGATGAAGAGTATCGGGTGGACACCTTCAAAGTCTGTNCGTGAAAGAATTGCTGACGTTACTAANTGGACTCTTGCCAATAGACGTTGGATTAGACTATAATATATACCAAGGAGATTAAATTAAAATGGAAACATACAAAAGAACAGCATTAGTTTTGGGTGCAGGTGGTTTCATCGGCAGTCATATGGTCAAAAGATTGAGAAGTGAGGGATACTGGGTGAGAGGTGTGGATCTAAAGTATCCAGAATTCTCTGAAACTGAAGCAAATGAATTTATTCAAGGTGATTTAAGAGATGTAAATTTTGTAAGTCGTGTAATTCAATTCAAAGGATATCAAGGAAACTTCTACAATGAAGTTCCATATAGATTGATTGAACCATTTGATGAAATATATCAGTTTGCTGCTGATATGGGTGGTGCAGGTTTTATATTTACAGGTGAAAATGATGCAGACATTATGCACAACTCTGTATCAATAAACTTAAATGTTCTTGAGGAGCAAAGAAAATTAAATCAAACATTTGATGGTGTAAAAAAAGGTTGGACAGAAGCAAATAGACCAAAGTTAGAGTGGAAAACAAAGATATTTTACTCTAGTTCTGCTTGCATATATCCAGAACATAATCAACTTGACCCCGANAANCCAGATTGNNGTGAATCAACAGCATACCCAGCCAACCCAGACTCCGAATACGGATGGGAGAAACTTTTCTCCGAGCGTCTTTATCTTTCTTATAACCGTAATCATAATATGCCTGTACGGATTGCTCGATACCATAACATCTTCGGCCCTGAAGGCACTTGGAAAGGAGGCAGAGAAAAAGCACCAGCAGCAATCTGTAGAAAAGTAGCATATGTTCCACCATCAGGTGGTTCAATTGAGGTATGGGGTGATGGTAAACAGACAAGATCATTCCTTTATATTGATGAGTGTATTGAAGCAACACGCAGATTGATGGATTCAGAGTTTANTGGCCCTGTCAATATAGGTTCTGAAGAAATGGTATCAATAAATGAATTAGTTGATATTACTGCAAAGGTTGCAGATAAAGTGGTAAGAAAAGTTTATGATCTAACTGCACCTCGTGGTGTGATAGGACGTAATTCTAATAATGATTTAATAAAAGAAAAGTTAGGATGGGAATATTCAATGACACTTGAAGAGGGAATTCGTAAAACATATGGTTGGATTTCTTGGGAAGCATCAAAAGAAATATACAGCGATAAAAATATAGTTGGTATGAATGTTGTTTAATGACGGTTGGATTTAATCATCTTGGTCAATTAGGCCAATTGGGAAATCAAATGTTTCAGTATGCTATAACAAAGTCTGTAGCATCAAAGTTAAATGTGCCTTTTAAAATTCCAAATCATCAAAATGTATTTGATGATGGTATTGGAAATAGGTATACGATTCTTTTGTTTGATATTTTTAAACTAGAAAGTTTGACTAATTTTGGGTTTGTTGATACTGAAAAATATGTTCAAGAAGGGCATTTCCATTATGATGAAACGATCTTTGATATATCACCTCAAGAAGATTTTTCTTTGTGGGGATTTTTTCAATCTGAAAAATATTTTAAAGATATTGAAAATGATATTCGTGATGANTTTAAATTTAAAGATGAATTAGTTTCTTCTTGTCAGAGTATTATTGAGAATGTGGATAATCCAATCGCATTACATATTAGAAGGGGTGACTTTATAACTAATTCTCAAAATCATCCACCATTACCTTTAGATTATTATAAAAGAGCTTTAAAATTATTTGATGATGATAGNCAAGTAATTATATTTTCTGATGATACTAAATGGTGTAAGGAACAAGAGATTTTTGGTGATGATAGATTTCTTGTTTCAGAAGATAATGATCAATCTTATGATCTATGTTTGATGAGTATGTGTAATGACTTCATTATTGCAAACTCTTCTTTCTCTTGGTGGGGTGCTTGGTTAGGAAATANAGGAAAAGTTGTTGCACCAAAACAGTGGTTTGGTAAAGGACTAAATCATAATACAAAGGATTTGTATTGTAGTGATTGGAGTGTGTTATGAAGATGTCAATTGCGGTTCCTACTTGGGAATCATATGGAAAAGGAAACGAATTTTTAGATGATCTTTTTAGAACTTTAGAGATCCAAACATTTCAAGATTTTGAAGTTGTGGTATCTGATCATAGTAAAGATGATAAATTAGTAGATGTCATTGATGAGTTTCAACATAAATTTAATATCTTATATGTCAAGAATAAAAATGATAGAGGTAATGGGCCAGCAAATACTAATAATGCAATAGATAAATGTTCTGGTGATATAATCAAGGTAATGTTTCAAGATGATTTCTTCTATGATGATGAAGCATTAAAAAAAATTTATTATACATTATCTAATAGTGATAAGACTTGGTTGCTAAATGGATGTAATCATACTCAAGATGATGGTCATTCTTTTTACTGGGAAATGTATCCTAGATGGAATGATAAATTATTAGAGGGAGTTAACAGTATTAGTTCACCTTCAGTTCTAGCATTTAAAAATAATGTAACTCGTAGATTTGATACTAAATTAACTTACTTTATGGATGTTGAATTCTATTATGGAATGAAAGAAGATTATGGAGATCCTATACTTTATAATGATGTGCTAATCAGTAATAGAGTTGGTGATTATTCTGTAACAACTAATGTTTCAAATAAAAATAGAGATTACTACGTCAGAGAGGAAACAAAATATTGTAAAGAAAAGTATGGAGTTTTATGAATTTTAATTTTGAAAAATATAATGTTCCTTTTGATCATTACATAGTNGATAATTTTTTACCAGANGATATTGCAAAATCAATATCAAATNATTTTTTAGATTATGAAAATCAAAAGTGGCATTTTTANAACAACCAAATTGAAAATAAAAAAGCACTTCAAGATTGGGGAAAGTTTTCTAAAGAAACATANAAAATATTTCAATACTTTTGCTCACCAATTTTTATAGAACAGATTAAATCTATAACTGGAATAGTAGACTTATATCCAGATTATGGATTACACGGTGGAGGTTGGCATATGCACGGAACTGGAGGTAANTTAAATGTTCATAAAGATTATTCTGTGCATCCAAAACTTGGATTAAGNAGAAAATTAAATCTNATTNTATATCTAAGTGAGAACTGGAATCCAGAGTGGGGTGGAGCTNTAGAATTCTGGTCACACAATGAANAAAACAATAGACCTCTAGCACTTGAAAAATCAATAGATTGTATGTATAATAGAGCAGTGTTATTTGATACTACTCAAAATTCTTGGCACGGTCTTCCGACTCCACTAACTTGCCCAAAAGGAAAGTATAGAAAGAGTATAGCAATGTACTATCTAACTGATGCTGATGGTGATGAAGAAGTTAGACAGAGAGCTTTGTTTGCTCCAAGAAAAGAACAAGAAAATGATCCTAACGTACTTGAATTAATTAAGGAGAGAACTAAATGTACAAAGTAATGATTGTTGGTCATGGATATGTTGGATCAGCAGTAGCTTCACTTTTTTCAGATGAAGAAAAAGTAATTATTGATCCTAAATTCAATGACAATAAAATTTCTGATTACTCAGAAACAAAATTTGATAGTATATTTGTTTCAGTTGACACTCCAAAAGCAGAGGGATTTAAACTTTTAGACTCTGTTTTAAGTGATCTAAATGAACATGTAGTTAAAGGAACACCAGTTTGTTGTAAATCAACTGCTAGTCCAAAATTTTATTATGATGTTTGTCAGAAATATAATAATATTAAAATTGTTCATAGTCCAGAATATTTAAATAATAGTGATCCAATAAACATGTTTCAAGGACAAACATTTTTTATCATTGGAGGAGATCAACACGCTGCAATGACAGTTGGACATATATTTAAATCAAGATTGAATCACGTAAAAAATGTAAGATACACAGATATAAGAACTGCAGCTTTAGTTAAGTATGCTGAAAATGCTTTTCTTGCATCAAAGGTAACTTTTTTNAATGAAATCTATAAAGTACATAAAGATCAAGGATGTGAATCTTCTTACAGTGATCTTGCAGAGATGATTGGACTAGATGAACGTATTGGTCATTCACACACTCAAGTTCCTGGTAAAGATAATAAATTTGGATGGGATAGTCATTGTTTTAATAAAGACTTATATGAACTGGAAAAATTTGGTGGTAGTTCTTTGATCAAATTTATTAGAGAACTAAATGCTGAACATAGGAGTATTGATTAGTGAAGATAGCAGTATTAACTTCTTCCATTGGTAGCACACAATTATTAGATCCAATACCATTCGATGGTGTGGACTATCATGCTTTTGTTGATTATGCTAGTGATAATAGTGGTTGGATTAAACANCCCACAGTTCCTTTCTCTGTAGATACTAGATATAAAAATCGTAGAGATGCAAAAGTATATAAGGTTCTTCCATTTGCTTTTTTACCAGATTATGATTATTATTTTTGGATAGATTCTACACATATTTTAGAAGCAGATCCACACGAAATTATTNATACTTATTTAAAAGANAGTGANATAGCAGTATTCAAACACCCAGAAAGAGATTGTGTATATATTGAAGGTAATTTTGTAAAACAAATTAGGTTTGATCATCCTAACTTATTNGAAGATCAACTTGCTTTTTATAAGGATGTATGCTATCCTGAACATAATGGTTTGTATGAATTACCAGTAAGAGTTCAAAGAAATACTAAGTTAACTCAACAATTAGGCTGGATGTGGTGGGAACAAATCTGTATGTTTTCATCAAGAGATCAAATCAGTTTTCCTTTTGTTTGTCATCAACTAGGAATCAAACCAACCATACTTCCAGGNATTGCAAATACTATCAGAGGTAACAAACTTATGCCACAANTAATCGTATCAAATCACAGTAGAGTATTATGAATATTTTAGAACAAATTGCTGCGAAGGCAGAGAAAGGTGATACAGGAATGTCACTACATTATGGGTTTCTTTANTCTTGTGTNGTTGGATTGGAAAGNAAAAAAGTTTTTGAATTTGGTAGTGGATATTCAACACACGTTATCTTAAATGCTTTAGAGAAAACAGGTGGCATACTTACTAGTTGTGACGTTACAGATTTTAGTGTAAATCCATCTATCACAGAGTATACAAAGAATAGTAGATCTTGGAATTTTTACAATGGTAATAGCACTGAAATATTTGAAGATATTGATATGGAACAATATGANTTAGTTTTACANGATGGATCACATATTGGAGAAGAGGTTCTAGTTGATTTGAATAACATTTATCCATATCTAAAGCACGATGGTATTCTAATTACACACGATACTAGACATCANACTTTAGGTGCAGGTATGAGTAAAGCAGTAAATGAATTTGTAAAAGATAAAGATGTAGATTACTGCACATTGCCTTATGGATATGGACTTACTTTTATTAGAAACAAAGCTAATATAGAAAACAAAGTGGAGTTGACTTGGAGAAAAAGATGAAGATACTCTTCAATGAACACCCAAATAAAGGTTTTCAAAGAGTTGGTTATTGTTCATACTATGGTGAAATATTTTATGCACTAGAGGAAGTATGTGAGGTTACTTCATCTTGTGGTGTGCCAAGAAGAACAAGTGAATTTGGTAGTGGNTATGATGCGATTGTAATGGGATTCGGACATACAGATTGTGGTGATGCAGGCCCAATGGCAACAATAAATGATAATAATATTCCTTTGTTTCCAATTTTAAATAAAGAATATACAGGATTGAAACAGAAGTTNGAGTGGATTAAAAATATGAAACCAACTGCTGCACTTACTGTTCATCACGACACAGAAGAATATTCAAAAATTACTGGTGTTCCTTTTCATAGAATTATGTGGTCGGCAAATGAAAATTTNTTTAAAGACTATGGTGAAGATTATAAGTATGATTTATTTTTCTCTGGTGTAACTAGACCAGAACAAACAGAAAANTTAAGAGAAAGAATTCTTTCTGATATGTCNAGTCTTTCCAAATATAATTTGTCTGTTAATATTAGATCACATAGAACAAATTATTCTGGAACAATATTTTCTCCAGAAGATTATGCAAAAAGATTAGCATCATCAAAGATATGTTTTATCACAACTGGGCCTGCCGATTTAGTGGGAACTCGTTATTTTGAAGTGATGGCAGGAAATAGAAGTTTGATATTATGTAATAGAATGTCAACGGATGTATATGAAGACATATTGATAGATGGATATAATTGTGTTATGTTTTCTGATGAAGATGAATTTTTTGGTAAAGCAATTTACTATCTAGAAAATGAAGATAGTAGAATGAAGATCGTAAACAATGCTTANGAGCATTTTATTACTACGCAATCTTGGAAGATTAGAGCTAACCAAATTAAAAATATTATGGAGGGTTATTTAAAATGAGAAAAGCATGTTTGTTTATGATTTCTGCTAGGAATCATCTATTGAAAGAGTGTCTAACTTATGTTGATTCTAATTACAATAAAAGATATAATTATCCAATATTAATTTTTTATCATAATCATCTTAGTGATACATATGGTAATGAATCTTATAGAGAAGATATAAGAAGAATCAATAGTAAAACTGATATTAGATTTCATCCTATAGAAGCTAAAATACCAGACCATTTACAGGAAAAAGATATGTTTTGGAATTTACCAAATGCGTATGCTGCAAATTTTGGTAGACAAAGATTAGGGTACTTGCATGCTAATCATTTTTGGAATAATTTTATGAATTATTCTGAATTAGATGAGTTTGATTATATGATGCGTATTGATGATGACTCTTGGTTTAAAAAAGAAATACCATTTGATTTCTTTGAAGAGTTGGATAATCGTAATGGGTATTTTGGAACTGGATTTACATGGAATCATTTTAGTTCTGGCCACATGGATACTAGATATGGATTATTTGAATGGATTAAAAATTATGTTGAGAAGTATAATATTATTGTCAAGGATGAACAATTACGTGAAAGTTTAAATGGGGAGATTGATAATATAAAATTTCATACTCTTAAATGGAATTGTGGTAACTCAAATGTATACAATAGAAAAATGTTTGAGACCGAAGAATGGAAAAGATATTTAAATGAATTTAATTCGTCTGGTGGTGGTTACAGGTATCGTTGGGTTGATTGTGAGATCCTTGGTTTGTACGCATATATACATTTAGATAATCCACTCATTGATTTTGATATCAGAGGTAAGGGTCTTTATGAGCCTCAATTACCGAGTACAAGCGTTGTTTATTCAGGAGTAAATTAAGTGAAGTCATTAGTTACTGGAGGTGCAGGATTTATTGGATCTAATCTTGTTGATAAATTATTATCATTAGGTCATGAAGTTACTGTGGTTGATAATGAATTTTCTACATGTCATGATCAGTTTTATTGGAATCCTCAAGCAAACAATATTAAAGGAGATATTAGAGACTATGAGTTAATGAAAAATGCTTTTAGTAATGGGATTGATTATGTATTTCATTTAGCAGCAGAAGCAAGAATTCAACCAGCTATCAAAAATCCCATAGAAGCAGTTAGTATTAATTCTGTAGGAACTTGTACAGTTCTTCAATGTGCAAGAGAATCGAATGTAAAAAGATTTATGTATTCCTCTACATCATCTGGTTACGGATTAAATCCTTATCCAAATATTGAAACACAACCTGATGATTGTTTAAATCCATACTCAGTTTCTAAAGTTAATGGTGAGAAACTTTGTAAGATGTATACAGAGTTATTTGATTTACCTACAGTAATTTTTAGATACTTTAATGTTTATGGTGAAAGGCAACCATTAAGAGGACAGTACACACCTGTTGTTGGAATCTTTCTACGTCAATTACGTGATGGTGAAGCANTAACTGTGGTCGGAGATGGTGAACAAAGAAGAGATTTTACACATGTGAGTGATATAGTCAATGCAAATATTTTAGCATATAATGCTGATGTGGATAGTAGTTCTTTTGGCCAAGTATACAATGTGGGAACAGGAACTAATTATTCTATTAATGAAATTGCAAATATGATTTCAGATAATATATCATACATTCCTCCTAGACTTGGTGAAGCAAGAGTTACACTTGCAAACAATAATAAAATATATGAAACATTTGGTTGGAAACCACAAGTTAAATTACCAGATTGGGTTGCAGGACAATTGCAATGAATGCTTATTTAACTTATGTCTGTTCTGATAATTTTATACCTGGTGTGGTTGCACTCTATAATAGTGTAAGACTATCTAATTGTAATAACGATTTTATTGTTCTTGTAACTGATGATGTATCTCAAGAATCAAGAGATATTTTAAACAAAAAGAACTTAAAAATTGTAGACGCAGATAAAATACATTATAATGGACAGTATAAAGATAAGATACTTGATCGGTATGGAAAGGTAGATCAATCTTGGAAGATGTTTACCAAGATAAACATATGGAAACAAGTAGAATATTCTAAGATAATTTACTTAGATGCTGACACTCTTGTACTAAACAATATAGATGAGTTATTTGATGTTGAAGAATTAGGAGCTGTGATTGGTGGATCTGTTATGCTAAACTATTCTGGAATTGAAGCAGGTGTTTTAGTTGTAAAACCAGATATCAATACTTATAATAATATTATTGATGCTTTGAAATCAGATACTTATGATATTAAAATGTCAGATCAATCATTTTTAAATGATTATTTTTCAAAACATGGTATAATAAATGCTATACCAGAAATTTACAATAGAATGTGGAAGAAGAATAGAAATCCTGGTGGTTCTTCTATTTTTCATTTCAATGGATCTAAACCTTGGATAGATAGATCATCTATAGATAAAAACACTTTTGATTTGTGGAGTTATTTTTATGAGTATGATAACAATTAATCTTTCATTTTATAATCAGAATGATGTTCTGAGAGAACATATATTAGGATGGAANTCTTGGTCAGATGATCTGAAAGAAAANTTTTCTTTTTGTATTATTGATGATTGTAGNGAAGATAAAGCAACTGATGTATTATCTGATATTGATTTAAGNGATTTNAANTTATCAATCTACAGAGTTAANGAAGATNTGATATGTAATATTGCAGGTGTTCGTAATCTTTCTGCACAAGAATGTAAAACAGAATGGATGGTAATTTTAGATATGGATACTATTATATCTGAAGAGTTAGCATCATCTATGATAGGATTATGTAACTCACCATCAGGTATTTGTTATAAATTTAATCGTAGAGTTCCAAAAAATCCATATCACGAAAAGAATGGTCAACAGCACCCAGCTGTATGTTTATTAAAACTAGAAGATTATTGGAAAGTTGGTGGATGTGAAGAAGATCTTGTTGGACATTATGGTCAAACTGATCCTATATTTTGGTATCGAGCACAAGGTAAGTTAAATGTAAATGTTAGAATGGATATGTTTCTTGATTACATTCCAGAGGGTGAGGCAAAAATTAATAGAGATACAAGACATAATTTTAAATTATTTGAGTATAAAAGAAATACCAACAGTTGGTCAACTGATTTTGTAAGATTCGATTGGGAGAAGATATATGGATAAAAATAAAGCAGCATATAAGTTAAAAGGTGTACCACCAGTTTATTGTATCAACTTAGATGGNGAACCAGAAAGATGGTTGTATATGGAAACTCAATTTAAATATTGGGAGATTGAAAACTATACACGTATCTCTGCATATGATGGTCGTGAAGATGATCTAAGTGATATAATAAAAGGAAAGTATCCAGATAATATGAATTCTGGTGAGGTTGGATGTGTAACATCTCATCTAAAAGCTATGAAAGAGTTTCTCAAAACAGATGAACCATATGCATTTATCATTGAAGATGATTGTGATTTTGATCCTGTAAGATATTGGTCGTTCACTTGGAGAGATATCATGTCAAAGATTCCTTATGACTTTGATGTATTTCAAACTGCAATCATAAATCCTGGTGCATTGTTTATTAAAATACATAAAAGATTTGTAAATGATTTTTCTACTGCGTCATATGTAATCACTCGTCATCATGCAGAGAAACTTGTAAGATTACATTGTCGTGGTGACAAGTACAAATTAGATCAAGGATCAAAACCAAGAGCAGTAGCAGATGATTTAATATACAATTCAGGAAATACTTATTCAATGCCATTACTTNTATANAAGATNGAAATGGGATCATCAATACACGGTGATCACGTTGAAGTATTTCATCGTAGTAGTCACAATGGTCTTACAAATTTTTGGCAGAATGATTCAAATAAGATAGAAAACTGGGATGAAATATTTGATTATGACCCATATCTGGGAAGATTACCACCCGAAGAGAAGAAATAGTTTAATTTCGTAACACTTGACACATTATTGATCCCGTGCTATACTAAATATCATTACAGAAGCAAAGGCCCGAAAGATCGTACCCTGCGTTGATGTAAAAATCTTTATGTCGAAAGATTTTCCATCCGCAGGATTTTTTCTTGCGAGATACTATAAAACAAAAATGTCTATTAAGTCTACAATCGCAGCAGCTGCTGCATCTCCATTCCTATTCGCAGGTGCTGCATTTGCAGGCCCATACGTCAATTTGGAAGCAACNGGTTCATATCCNGANGGNGCNTANACATCTGGTGGATTAGAAGCAGTNGTTGGATACGAAGGAGNAACA
>FUFK010046237.1_pt1 | contig 12364 bp, 12 predicted proteins | sample 1021851 | NCBI WGS metagenome assembly FUFK01 (sample SAMEA51879418, study PRJEB19060) | metagenome
CCTCAAACTCTAGAAATACATTTCCAGTTGGACCATGTCTTTGTTTACCAATAATTAATTCTGCTAGATTAGATACTTCATTCATCTTTGCTTGCCATTCGGCATGCTCTACAGTAGCTGGTTTTGGTTCTTTATTTTCTAAATAATAAGATTCTCTATAAACAAACATTACCACATCTGCGTCTTGCTCTATTGAGCCAGATTCTCTCAAATCAGATAATTGAGGTTTTTTATTATCTCTCTGTTCTACCTGTCTTGATAATTGTGAAAGAGCAACTACAGGTATTGATAATTCTTTAGCAATCGCTTTTAAACCTTGAGTAATTTCTGATACTTCTTGAACNCGTCCATCTTTATAATTTAANGTTCCTCTCATTAACTGAATGTAATCAACAATAATCATATCAAGACCATGAGTCCTTTTAATTCTTCGTGCTCTATTACTCATTGCNGCAATTGTTATTGCNGGTGTTTCGTCAATATAAAGTGGAAGTTCAGATATATTTTTTGAAGTCTCTATAAATTTGTCAAATTGTTCATCAGAAATTTTACCTCTTCTTATATCATTTGATTTAATTCTAGATTGTTCTGCTAAAATTCTAGTAGATAATTGTTCAGATGACATTTCTAATGAAAAAAAAGCAATGGATGATTTCTTACCATTTTCTTGTAATTTTTGAGCTGCATTAAAAGCGATGTTTGTAGCTAGTGCTGTCTTTCCCATTCCAGGCCTTCCTGCAATGATGATCAAATCAGATTTGTGCAGTCCTCCTAATCTATCGTCTACATCTCTTAATCCAGTAGGGACTCCAACTATACCCTCATCGTTTTTATAAGCAGCTGAGGCCATATCAATTGTGTCTTTTAATGCTTTGTTAAATTTTATAAAAGAAGAGCTAAAAGATCCTTTCTCGGCTAACTTAAATAACTCTTTTTCTGAATTTTCAATTATTTGTTGTCCACTGGTATCAAGATTACCCAATTTAGCATCATCAATCGTTTGTTCAGAAATTTTTATAAGTTCTCTTCGTACAAACATATCATAGATAATTTTTGAATATTCGATTGCTTGTCTTACTGAAGTTGAGAATTTCGTAATCTTAACTAAATATTCTGGAACATTTAACTCATCTTTTTCATCTTTAAAATAATTTTTTAAAGTTATAGGATTAGCTAGTAATCCCTTATAAATTAAACTTTCTATTGCTCCAAAAATTTTTTGATGCATTGGATCATAAAAGTTATTACTGGTTATAATTATATTAATTTCATCAAAAATTTCATTTGAAACAAGTATAGAACCAATTACTGCTTGCTCAGCTTCAATATTATTTGGTAACTCTTTAAATTTATCTTTAACAATTGTTAAATTATTTTCCACACTTCATATTAAGTTAATTTTATTAAAAATAAATTTCAAATATAAACTGGGGAAAAAATTGTATAATTATTGAATAGTTTCAGCTGACTCAACCACAATATGTATCTCTGCATCAATTTCAGAATGTAAAGATACTTTTACTTTAAAATTTCCAAGAGTTTTAATTTCTTTAATTGGTTGAATCATTGATGGTTTTATATCTAATTTTTCTTTTTCTTTAATAATTTTTGAGATTTCCGTAGGCTTGACTGAACCATATAGCTCTTTATTTTCAGTCGCAAGTTTTTTTACAATGAACTCTTTTTTATTGATTTTTTCGGCTATTTTTTTTGCTTCTTGTTTTTTATCATTATCTTTTTTAGACAATTGTGTCTTAATTTTTTCAACTTGATTTATATTTTCTTTTGAAGCATATAAAGCTTTTTTGTTTGCGATTAAAAAATTTCTAGCAAAACCTCTCTTTACATCTATTATTTCTCCTATAGATCCAATTTTTTTAATATTTTCTAGTAGTATTACTTTCATTTATAATAAAGCCAAGTTTCTAGCTCTTTTAATTGATAAAGATAATTCCCTCTGTTTTTTTTGACTAACATTAGTTATTCTTGAAGGGAGAATTTTACCATTTTCGGACACATATCTTTTTAATAATTTAATGTTTTTATAATCGATTATAGGAGCACCTTTTACAGACAATGGGCAATTTTTCTTAAATTTATATTTATTTGGTTGGAAAATACTTAACTTTGCAAAATTGCTTTGTTTATTTTTTTTATTTCCACTCTGTCTTTTTGGCATAATTAGTTTTTAGAATTTTCTTTTTTATCAATTACATCATTTTTTGAAAAAAAATTTGTTTCAAGATCAAATTTTTTTACTTTTACAGTTAAATATCTTAACAATTTTTTATCAATCGCCTCGTTTTTTTCAAGTTCACTGATTACACTTCCTTTGCCTTTAAATTTAAAGTGAATGTAACTTCCTTTTTTATTTTTTTTTATTAAATATGATAAATTTAATAATCCCCAATTTTCAGTTTTTACTATCTCACCATCATTTTTTTCAATAATGCCCGAGTATTTTTCAGTTAATTGTTTTATTTCACTTGGTGAAGTGTCTTGTCTTGCAATTATAGTGTGCTCGTATAAATTCATTTAATTTCTTTAATAAAANNTGAGGATATACTATTATAAATCTTTAATTACAATAGCAAAAACAATATAAAATATAGGTTTTTTTAGATGTTTTCTCTAGTATTCCCAGGGCAAGGTTCACAAACAATTGGAATGGGAAAAGATTTTTTTGAAAATTATGATTTAGTTAGAAATTTATTTAATCAAGCAGATGATGCTTTGGGTATTAATTTATCAAAAATAATTTTAGAGGGACCTAAAGATGAATTAGATCTTACTATAAATACTCAGCCAGCAATATTTCTTATAAGNTANTCAATTTTTCAGGTAATGAAAAAAGAATTNAANATNGATCTTGATAATGCAAANTATTTTGCNGGNCATTCNCTAGGAGAATATTCTGCTTTATGTGCTGCTGAATATCTGAGTTTTTCAGATACAATCAAACTTTTAAAAACTAGAGGTGAAGCTATGCAAAATGCTGTCCCAAAGGGAGAGGGAGGCATGTTGGCTGTTTTAGGTTCAAAAGTCGAAATTATAGAGGATCTATTAAGTGAAAATAAGAATGATTTTATAGCACAAATTGCAAATGATAATTCTGAGGGCCAGATTGTTTTAAGCGGAAGAAATAGTGACATAGAAAAATTAATTGAAGTTTTAAAATCAAAAAATGTAAAAAATATCAAATTACCAGTTAGCGCTCCTTTTCATTGTCAACTAATGAATAATGCTACTAAAATTATGAGAAATGAAATTCAAAAATTAAATTTTGAAAATTCTAAAATTAAATTAATTTCAAATGTGACAGCAAAAGAAATTTCAAATAAAGATGAATTAAAATTGCTATTGATTAATCAAATTGAGAATAGAGTAAGGTGGAGAGAAAGCGTGATTAATATGATTAAAAATGGAGTAAATCATTTTATAGAAATTGGACCTGGAAAGGTATTATCAGGTTTAATTAAAAGAATAGATAAGAATATAAAAATTAATACAATCAATAACGAGAATGATATAAAAGATTTAAAATTATGATTAATTTAAAAAATAAAAATATTATCGTTACAGGTGCATCAGGAGGAATAGGTAACTCAATAGTTAAAAAATTAAGTGAGTTTGGGGCTAATATTTTAGCCACAGGAACAAAAATTGAAAAGTTAGACCAACTAAAGTCAAAAATTAAAAATGTTAAGACTCTAAGTTTTGATATTTCACAAAGTGAAAAAATTGAGGAATTTATTGAAAATGCCACAACACAACTTGAGGGAAAACTAGATTGTATTGTTAATAATGCAGGATTAACCCAAGATAATTTAGCTATTCGTATGAGCCTTGATGAGTGGCATAAAGTAATTAATGTAAATTTAACTTCTACTTTTCTTTTGAGTAAATTTGCTATAAAAAAAATGCTTAAAAGCAAAACAGGAAAAATCATTAATATTACATCTATTGTTGGTCATACTGGAAATTTAGGTCAAGCCAACTATACAGCATCAAAAGCGGGTATAGTTGCTATGTCAAAAAGTTTGGCAATTGAGTACGCGAAAAAAAATATTAATATTAATTGTATTTCGCCTGGTTTTATAAAAACAGCTATGACAGACAAATTGGATGAAAAATTTAAAGAATTAATTATATCAAAAATACCCTCTGCAAGATTAGGAGAGCCAGAAGATATTGCTAATGCAGTTCTTTTTTTAGCCTCAGATCAATCAAATTACATTAATGGTGAAACTATTCATGTTAATGGGGGTATGTATATGGCTTGACAAACCAAGTTTTTAAACTAATAAGAATTTAAATAACAAAGGATCATTATGTCAGAAGATGTTTCAAGTAGAGTAAAAAAAATTGTTGCAGATCACCTAGGTATTGATGAGGCTAAAGTAACAGAGGAGTCAAGTTTTATTGACGACTTAGGAGCAGACAGTCTAGATACAGTTGAGTTGGTTATGGCTTTCGAGGAAGAGTTTGGCTCGGAAATCTCTGATAGCGAGGCTGAAAAAATTTTAACAGTTGGTGATGCTGTAAAGTTTATTGAAGGAAAAGCAAATTAAGTATTAAATGCCCATAGATAATGATGGGATGATGATAATTTTGTCATCTCCTTCTGGAGCAGGAAAGACCACTTTAGTAAATTTATTATCGAAACTAGATAACTTTGAGATCTCTATTTCACACACTACAAGAAAGCCAAGATCTAATGAAATTCATAGTAAGGACTATTTCTTTGTTAATGAAGATGAGTTTAAGAGATTAATAAAAAATCAAGAATTTTTAGAATACGCGAAAGTTTTTAATAATTTTTATGGCTCAACTAGAACACCAGTCATAAATAATTTAGATAATGGAAAAAATGTACTTTTTGATATTGATTGGCAGGGCGCTGATCAGATTAAAAATAAAAGGTTAGATTATAAACTAATAACTTTTTTTATATTACCTCCAAGCAAACAAGTATTGTTTGATAGATTATCCAATAGAGACATGAAAGATAAATTAATAGCTGATGAAAGAATGAAACAATTTGAACACGATGTATTACATTGGATAAATTATGATTATGTTGTAATCAATAATAATTTAAATGATTGTTATGAAAAGATTTATAAATTGATACAAGCCGAAATAAACAATGGTTCAAAAGATTATGACAAAAATTTTATTAGAAACCACATAGAAAAACTTACATCATAGTTTTTCATACTCTTTTGTTAATTTATAATAGATCTCCTGACTCAAGTTATGAGGTCTTAAATTTAAATCAATTTTAAGACTATTTAGAACTTCGGTATTATCTTTAAATAAAATATTAAAGGGTTTTTTTAATTTTTTTCTTCTTTGATTGAAAAATACTCTTGTGATTTTCTCTAAATTTTTTGGGTCTTTAAACTGATAAAAAATCTTCTTTGGTTTGAATAGCAATAACGAACTATCGACTTTTGGTTTTGGAAAAAAACTAGATGATTTAATATCACAGATTTTGTCTACATCTAATTTCCAATTTGTTAATATTGATAATCTGCCGTATTTAGATGAATTAAATTTAGAAATTATTCTATCTGCAACTTCTTTTTGAAACATAAGAATTAAAGAATCAAACCAAAAATTTTTATCATCTAAATTAAGTATCCATTTAGACAATATTTCTGTTGAAATATTGTAAGGTAAATTTCCAAAAACAATGAATTTTTCACTATAAAGATTTTTTTCATTAATCTTTAAAATATCATCATTTATAATTGTTATTTTGTCTGCAAATTTTTTTTTTAAAAGGATTGATAAATCTTTATCTTTCTCAACAACAAAAAATTTTTTTGGACAATTTTTTAAAATATATGAAGTTAAATTTCCTGTACCTGGACCAATTTCAAGTATAGATTTATTCTTAATTTCTATAATTGAGACAATCTTTTTTAATATATTTTTATCTGTTAAAAAATTTTGACCTAAACTTTTCTTAGCTTTAATCACCTCTTTAGGTCTAAAAATGTTAATGCTTTTATCATACTCAAAGGATTTGATTTATTTTTTCCAATCATTTTTTCATTAGGGCCATGATCAGGAGATATTCTTAAAAACGGAAGCCCTAAAGTAATATTAATAGCATCATATTCAAATAATGTTTTTATAGGTGTTAAAACTTGATCGTGATACATACCGATTATAACATTATATTTTTTCCTGTTTTTTTTTAAAAATATTGTGTCTGCTGCAAATGGTCCAAAAATTTTATAATTTGATTTTTTCAAAGATTTTATTGAAGGAATAATAACTTTTTCATCTTCATTATATGCATCAGTACTTTCACAATGTGGATTTAAACCAGTGACTGCCATCAAAGGTTTCTGATTAGAATATTCTTTAAAAAATAAGTCAATTAGTTTTATTTTTTTTTTTATCATTTCTTTATTTATATTTTTTGAAACTTTTTTAATTGGTAAATGGGTTGTCAATGGGGAGACAGACAGGTTCTTATTGTAAATTAACATTGCAAAGTTTTTTGTTTTTGTTTTATGTGCCAAATATTCCGTAATACCAAAATATTTTTTTTTTAAAAAAAATTTTTTTGAGATTGGACCATTAATAAATTTATTTGTAATGTTTTTTTTCAAAATTTTAAGTGCAACATTAAATGATTTCTCAATGTAGTCATTCGATTTACTCGATATTTTATCAAAGGCCTTTTTTTGGTTATAAGAAATATTAATTAAATTTATTTTTTTATTATTTAAACTTTTATCTTTTAAATCTGAAAATTTAATCAATCTTATCTTTTTACTCAAATTTAGTTTCTTCATTTGAAGTTTAATTAAATTATGTGATGCAATTAAAACTATTGGACTTTTAAATTTTTTACTATTAATCGATTTTAAATATATTTCAGAAAAAATACTATTTGGTTCGCCCGCAACTACAATTATGGGTTTATAATTCATTAATTATTGTATTTTTTTTGATTTTATTAAAATACATTTGGGAAAATTGAGAAAGTTGATCATTTGTTTTAAAATTAACAATTTCCTCAACTTTTTCATTTATATTTAATTTTGATACATATTCTTTCTCATCTTCAATTTTTAAGATAATAAATCCAGATGAAGTCCTGATTGGTTTTGAAATTTGACCAATTTTTAATTCTGAAACAATTTCTTTAATTGTTAAATTTAAATTATCTTGTTTAACCCATCCAATAAGACCACCATTAGAAGCAGATTCAGAATTACTATATTTTAATGCTGTTTTCTTAAAACCCAATTTTTCTATATCTGAAATTATTCTTTTATATTTACTATTTAAATCAGCTTTGTTAGTGGCATTAAAATTTATTTCAGAGAGCAAGAATTCTCTTTGATCTTCTTTTCGTGGGTTCTGTAAAATTTCTTTTTTTATTTTTTCTTTATCTATAATCACTTTCTTGTAAAATTTTCTATAAATATAATCATTCCAAATTAATTCTATAGCAAATTTTTCTTTTATTAATTTTTCATCTAAATTTTTGTCATTTAAATAAATTTCAAATTTCTCTAATGAGTCTATACCGTTTTTAGAATATTTACTTTTGATCAATTTTAAAAGAAACTTATCGTCAACTTTTAATTCTTCAATAAAATTTTTTAACTCAATTTTTTTTATTGTATTTCTTAAAATTGAATTTTTAGATATTTCAATTAACTCAGCTTCTTCTAAATTATCTATCCCTGGATTAAATGCTTTTAAAAACTTTATTTCTTCAAAGATATCTATTGAAGTTATTATTTCATTATTAACTTTAAATAATATTCTATTTTCTAGTGCATTTAAGTTATGAAAGTTTAAAACTAATAAGAACAATATAAAAAGGATTTTTACTTTTTTAATTAAACTCATAATGCTAATTTGCAATTTTTTGTTCTACAGCAGTCAATGGAATTAATTTAATGCTAAACATAAAATCTTCAGTTGGTTCTAAGTCTCTGTCTTTATAATATGTTTTGTTATATTTAACACCTGCTACTAAGCAATCATTTTTATACTCATAGATTAAATCATAGTACTCAGTCAAATCTATTTCTTTATTTTCCCTAGTTTTGAAAGTTATAAAATTTTGTTTATCAAAACTAAAAGTTGTCTTATTTTCAAGAATATTGGTACTTCCCACATTACCAGTTTCTTCAATATAATTAAAAGTTGTGACAAAATTATTTTTTCTAATGGTAGTACCAAGAGAATTATATTGAATTTCGTTTAGATTGTTATCAATTGAAAACTCATAATCAAAATTTATATTGTCATTAAGAGTATTTGTTATTTTTCCAAAATAATTTGATTTTTTTTTGTTGAGTGTGCTATTTGTTGGCAAATTTTCATTTGATTTAGCTCTTAAAACTGTGCCAAGTTTTAATTCAAAATATTTATTTATATTATCAATTTTTTCTTTTTTGTAATTTAAGCCTAATGTTAAATTGTTTCCAGTTTCAAGAGTATCAATTAAACCAAGTCTATTGATATTGAATAAGTTGTCATTATTAATTTGTCTATTTTCATTTTTATAACTTTTCATATCTGATGGATTAATCCTTAGAGAGACTCTTGGTTCTAAATAATTAGAATAATTTTCATTAATATTAACAAGCGGATAACTTGAAGCTAACTCAAATATATTCATAAATTTAATATGTGGACTAGAGTCGTATTCAATATTATTTTTTCCTGCAGAAACCGTATTTTTTAAGAAGTAATTAAAATTATTTTTAATTCCATTTTCTGAAAAATAATCATAGCTTTGAATATCTAAATTATTTATCATTCTAGATCTCAGACTATTTGTATCTTTTAAAATATTATCTCCTTGAGAAATGAAATTAAAAGAAGCAAAATTATTATTATCTAAGAAATTTCTTGAGAAATCATAGTAAGGTAAAACATATTGATAACGATCACTATTCTGTTTTGATAGATTTTCGTAAGCAGTAAATCCAGTTGTTAATGAAAAATTTTCATTTTCAAGATTCAAATCTATATCAGATGTTAAAGTATCAAAGTTATCTGGTTTAAGTTCTGTATTCACGATATTTGAGTCAAAAACCTTCAGATATGTATCATTATTTACTTTTTGAAATGAAAAATTAAATGAGCTTTCAATAAAGTTTTCGTATGCTAAATCTAATTGATATTGAGAAAATAAATGCGTTAATGTATTTTTTTCATTTGATTTTTTTGATTTATAGTTATTAACAATATTAAAGTCAGTAATAAAATATGAACTTTTATTTTGTTGTCTATATTCATTCTGAAACATAAAAATATCTTTGTTAAAGAATGTTGGCTTGAAAGTAAAATCCTGATTATTTGAAACAGCATAAAAATATGGTATTTGCAAAGAGGAACCTAGAATATTAGAATTATTAAAATGAGGAACTAAAAAACCTGTTTGCCTCTTTACAGTCGGTCCGGGATGGAAAAATTTTGGAAAATATAAAACAGGAATATCATAAATTTTTACGATAGCGTTATCATAATTTATCTGTTTTTTATTTTGATCATAAGTAATTTTATCAGCTTGAATAGTCCAAGGAGGGCACTGATCATTTTTTTTACAACTTGTAAATACACCTTTATTTATTGTCGTGACTCCATTTTTACTTGAAGATGAAAGTCCTTTGAATCTTGGATCATTGTTCTTGTTGCCAAACAAATCTTTTTTAAAATCTATGTTTATATCTTGTGCAATATAATTTTGATTCTTTAAATTAAAAATTGCACTTTTAAAAAAATATTTATCACTAAAAGGTTGATTGTATTTTGTATGAATAAAAATTTTCTCGCCTTTTAAAGTTTCATCTTTTAAGGAATAAGTAAATTTACCAATTTCATATCGTGTTTGATTGGTGTTGTCTAAAATAGTTGCTCCTGAGTCAGAACTTATTACCCTGTCATCTCTAAGGATAATAATATTTTCAGAATTAAACTTATAATTAGTGTCAATCAAAGCTTCTGCCTGACCTATAAGTTCTATCCTTTCTTCATTTTTTTTATATAAAATATTTTGTGCTGCAAAATTGTAATTATTAATTTTATCTTTAATTATAATATTACCTTTTGCTTGAAGAATATTTTTTATCTTGTTAAATTCAAAGTCATCTGCTTCAATCGTGATTCCACTATCAGTAGTAATAATTCCTCGATTTTTACCAATTATTTTATTTCCGTTGTCTAATATTTCAATTTCATTTACATCAAAACTCATTTGCTCATCACCATAAACATTTAAGCTAATAAAATGAAAAAATATTAAAAAAATTACAAAAATTTTATTTAGCATTTATGTTTCTCATTAATAAAAAATTAATAATAGTAAGAATTATCAAAGGGACAAAAATTGAACTAATAACATTTATTTTTTCTGAAGTGCCCAAAATATAAAAGAAGTTATTGATATAATAGATTATTACTGACAAAAAAAGCCCAATGATTATCTTAAGACTTTTGCTTTTAAAAGCTTTTGTATTCATCATAATTATTGCTGCAAAAATAAACATCAAAATGAAATAAAAGGGAAATGAGATCAATTTTAAAAGCTGCAGATCTATTTCTGTCAATGAATAATTCAGACTTTTATAATTTTCTCTCATTTCAATTAATTCTATGAAAGATAATGAAGACATATTTGAGAATAAATTTTGTATCAATTCATAATCAAAATTAGTTTTTAATTCTAGGTTATTTACAATTTTTTTATTATTCTGAATATAAATTTCAGCATCTTTAATTATCCATTCTTTATTTTTAATATCAATTTTTTGACTCTTGATATTTCTGATAATCTCAAAATTTTTATCAAATTCAGAAATATAAGTATTGATAAGTTCATTGTTGTTAAATGAGCTAGCATTTATCATCATAATTTTCTCATCATATATGTCTTTTATCCATAAACCATTATTAGTTATCACTGCAAGATATTTCTTATCTTCAGTGTAATTTGATTTTAATCCTAAATACAAATTTTTGAGATTAGATGACAAATTATAAAAAATAGAAATAATTATAATGCCAATGATAAATGTTGTAATAGTAATAATAGAAAATATTTTTGTATTTTTTAATCCAGAATACTTAAAAATGTTCATCTCATTATCTGTAAAAAGTGTATTAAAAAAAAATTGTGTGGATACTAAAAAAATAAATGGGAACATTTCAAAAACAAACATTGGAGTATTTATAAGAGATAAATAAAGCGGAAAATAAGTATTAACATCTGTCTGTTTAAAAAATTCTAATTCTGTAAGTAAATTGAGAACATATATTAAACAAAAAAATATAAAAAAAACATTTAAGAAAGATAATAGATACGTTTTAACTAAAAATTTTGTATAGGTATTCATTTTGAAACTTTCATATTCTTAAATCTTATCAAATAATTTGAATAAAGACTTATGACTAAAATTAGAGGAATTACAAAAAATTTTATGTTTTTTATAAAATCTGCATTGATTAATCTAATTGTCGTTTCTGAAAGAATAATTGTACTGAAGCCAACGAAGAAAATTAAGACTCTATATCTTGGGTAATTAATATTTTCTTTGGATTTAAATATTAATAATAAAGAAATAAGTATCAACACAGGAATATATAATGGGATTATTATTCTTTTATAAAGTTCCTTGATTATATTATCAATATTATCATTCCTACAATTTTCAACTTCAAAATTTTTATCTATTTTGAGAATATTAAAATTCATTAAGTTATGATAACACTTAATGAGATCTATTGTGGCCACTTCTTGAGTTTTTTTATACGTGGTAGTATTATCATCAAAATTACTTAAATTAAAATCTGTCTTTTTAAATTTAAAATTTGTGATCTTATTGTTAATTACACTAATTGTTTCTCCAAAATTTAGTTCTAAAAATTGATTTTTTCCTATTTGCTTAAATCTTCCTTCCTTTGCAAAAGTGATTTGAAAATTTTCTCCTGAACCCTTTTTAAGATAAATTTCTCTCAAATTTCCAAATTCATCTTTTGAATTACTATAAATAGTCAGGCCCTTCACAGCATCATTAAATATCTTCGGTTTTATAAAATTTTCCAAATAATTAATTGATGAAGTTCTCAAAAAAGATCTAGCCAGGTCTTGACTTTTTGGCACAATAGCAGCTGTAAGAAATATTTGAAACATCATTATAAAAAAAGAAAATTTTATAAAAAAATTAATGAGTTCAATTTTGTTTATGCCAAAGTTCCAAAAAATAATTAATTCATTTTTTAATTCATATTTTCCAANNANATANAGAAANCTNAAAAATANNACAAANGGAACCAATTTAGTTATTACTTTTGGAAAATTTAATAGCGAAAAATTCAA
>FUFK010042941.1_pt1 | contig 12362 bp, 21 predicted proteins | sample 1021851 | NCBI WGS metagenome assembly FUFK01 (sample SAMEA51879418, study PRJEB19060) | metagenome
ATTGCCCTGCTGCGGAGCTGGGCAAGTCGCTTTGCTCGGGTCTGTGACCACAGTCGAGGTATAATTAAACTTGCCCGCCGCTTCCTGATTGACCATTGGCATAGAAAAAATTAATTTTAGATTTGCTGGCGCTCTGTCCTGATACTTCACCGTCCACGCTTCCCGCGTCGGTAACCAGTGTTGAACGTCCGGGGATCGCTTAGCAACTTCAAAAATTTTTGCTAAGTGTTTAAGATCTTGAATATCTCCGGAATCATGCCATCTAAAAAATTTTGTTTTTTTACTGTTGATCTGCATTGCCATCGCTCGAACCCACAGCGGGTGGCGTATTGCTTTTAATCTTTTATATTGCGCATCCTGCACAACTTTAAAAACGTAACAGCCTTTTAATGCATAGCAGCCGTAACAGGTCGAACCTTTAACATTTTGAAGCTTGCCGCCGGTCTTGCATTCTTTAGCTGGTAAACCATAAGCGTGGCCCGGCATCTTAGAAGGCTTAGACAGTGAGCCCGTTATTTCTTTTGCTTTCTCAATTCTCATAATATCCCATAATAATTATTTATTTCTTTAAGTCAACAAAATAAAAAAAATAATTTCCTTGACTTAGTCCGCTTGTGCCCTTAGGGCCCACCCTCCCCCCCGGCTCGCGAGCTTGCGCTCGCGCNNNGGTTGAAAAGATAAATTGACCAGGTGTGTTATTCGACGACCGCTGGCGGTTAAGCACTTACGACGGTGCGCGCTTGCTGGTTGACTATTAAGGTTTAACAGGCTGTCGATATCGCTCCGGTGGAAGCTTGCAGCTCCACTTGATCCGGTTCGCGACTTGCAAACCCAGCTTAATATTAGCCTAGCAAGGCTAACACAACTGATCCCAGGTCGGAGTATATGAAGGGAATCACTACCCTTTCCCTGGCCTTGCGGTCCAAGGCTCCGACCAGGGATCAGCACCCAGGAAAGACGGCCACAAGTGGCGGTGTGATCCTGGGTTGATCTTTTATTTATGAATTGCGATCCATAAATTCATTTACTTTTTTTTCTGCCAACTCTTCCATTTCAGAGTCTGACTTATGATACCAAGGCGCGCCTTTTTCAGGACCCCAAGATATAATCCCTGCATAATTTTCTTTTTCTACTTCCTCCAGGTATTCCTCGAAGAGATTTTCTTTAAGCGCTTTTATGTCCATTAGACTTAACCTCCATCTCTTCTGTTAATAATAATGGCTCATCAAAATTAACAATTTTAAATGAAACATTTTTATTTTTTTTATTGATTGTTTCATGGGCGTCTAATAATTCGTTAGCACCTTGACCATAATCAGAAGTGCCTACAACATTATAGCTTGACTCAACGCCAGCCCCATAGTTTGTTTTTTTTATTATTAAGTACATATTTATTTATCCTTTCTTATGGGAATTTATATCACTATTAAATTTATATGCAAATATTATTTTAAGACAGATTGACGCATACACGTATAAGTTGTGCTCGTGACCTTGGGGCCCACCCTCCCCTAGAAAAAAAATAAAATAAAGATTGACTTATAATTTTACTTGTAGTATAAAATCCCATAACAAAAGAAAGGATAACAATATGAGTAAAACAATGACCAAGTACCAACTCGATCACTTTCGAGATAAGGTAAAAAGGCAGTTTAACCCAATGATTGAAGAGCAAGAGTTATTGGTTAAACAATTTAAGACTGAAGCAACAGACAAGGCGGTTGCGAAATTATCTAAAAAGATTGGCGCAGAAAAAATCATAGATAATTTTAGGAAAGCAGAAAAAATGTTGGAGGACGCTAGAGCAACAGCGCTGACATTTTTTGAGAAGAAAAAACCAAAAGATCAAGAGCTCAATTATAAGTTTAGAGAACAGGGTTCAAGATATGCTGACCGATTGGAACTATCCGATTGTGAGGATCAACTGCGAGAGTGGGCTTCAACACTTGCTGAACGTGAGATTGAGAGAAGACCAGAGGGCGCTAAACTCAAACAACTTAAAGACCTTAAAACAAAAGCTCTTGATGTTGTTATGGAAAGTGGAACCCCTGATAGTCTTGCAATAGCACTTGACCAAGTATCTAAAAAGATTGGGTTAAGGTGGAACCAAGATTTACAGGCGCTTCCAAACTTTAAACAATAACATTTGACAATGTATGGGATTTAATATAAAATCCCATACATAAAAGAAAGGATAAACAATGTTAAAAAAACTAAAACCAGGCACAACAGGCCGAATAACTTTTAAAGCTAAAAAATATAATGAGTGGATCACCAGGACATTTGTTTGGGATAAGAAATGTTATGAAGCACCAAAGTATGTAATTTATTTTGATACAAGTCCAGGTGTAAATAATTATAGATGCGCGACTAAACCAGCTCATGTAAGTATAAATTATAGGGCGGTGTAATGGCGGAGTGTAAGAAATACTTTAGACAGAAAAAAGGACAATGGATCTGGATTTGGGACAATGAAACCAGACGTAATAAAAAAGTATGTTTGCAAGATTTATTGGACAGAATAAATCACACATTAAGAAATGAAAACAAAATATATTTTGCGACTACTTATGATAGGGATGTTTATAAACAAAAATATATGAACTAACATTTAACACAACATATAGGGTATGGGATTATCCCATACCCCATGCAAAAACAACATAGCTCGTGAATCGTGGGCCCACCCACCCAGCTCGTACCCCCTGGGCCCACCCACCCCGAGGGGTCCCAAGCAAATACAAATATAGATACAAAAACAAACCCCCCACCACCCTTCTGGCGATAGGGGTCCCTATAGTTTGCTGTATACAGTTTGTTTTAGTCTTAAATCTGTGGTAATTTCAAAATCGAAACAAAACAGAAGTGAAAAAAATTCTGCAAAAATTTTATGAAACCGAAATATTTAGAGAAGAGTTTTACCCGAACACTATCCTTTGAACGTCAGCAACAATACGCTGAAATCCATTTGCTTAAAAAGCAAAAAGAAAAACAAGAAAAAATTAAAAATGATTTCATGGCGTTTGTAAAAGAGATGTGGCCAGAGTTTATTGAAGGCAGACACCATACAGAAATTGCTGACAAGTTTAATAAGATTGCACAAGGCAAGATTAAAAGATTAATTATCAACATGCCACCGAGACATACTAAGTCAGAGTTTGCCTCGTTCCTCTTACCGTCATGGATGGTGGGTAGAAAAGCTGATCTTAAAATTATACAGACGACTCACACTACAGAACTCGCGCTCCGTTTTGGACGTAAAGCTAAAACACTAATTGATTCCCCTGAGTATCAACGTATCTTTCAAACAAGACTCAGAGAGGACTCACAAGCTGCGGGTAAATGGGAAACCGAGCAAGGAGGTGAGTACTATGCAGCGGGTGTGGGATCGGCGATCACGGGCCGTGGAGCGGATTTGTTGATTATCGATGACCCACACTCGGAACAAGATGCAATGAATCCAGAAGCGCTGGAGCGTGCTTACGAATGGTATACATCAGGTCCACGTCAACGTTTACAACCCGGTGGAGCAATCGTTGTGGTTATGACTCGGTGGAGTCAAAAAGATTTAACAGGTGCATTAATTAATTCACAAAAAAATATTAAAGCAGATAAATGGGACATCGTTGAGTTTCCAGCGATCATGCCATCAGGCAAACCTATTTGGCCAGAGTATTGGAAGAAGGATGAGCTTGAAGGAGTTAAAGCCAGTTTAAGTGTTGGTAAATGGAATGCACAGTGGATGCAGAATCCAACCAGTGAAGAAGGATCAATAATCAAACGTGAGTGGTGGAAGACTTGGGACAAGCCATCCATACCACCTTTGCAACATATCATACAATCCTATGACACAGCTTTTTCTAAAAAAGAAACTGCGGATTATTCTGCAATTACCACCTGGGGTGTGTTTTATCCAAACGAAGACTCAGCTGCTAATTTAATATTGCTAGATGCACACAAAGAACGACTCGAGTTTCCAGAGCTTCGTAAAGAAGCATTAGAACAATACAAATATTGGAATCCTGATACAGTCATCATAGAAGCAAAAGCCAGTGGTCAGCCATTAACTTATGAGTTGAGAAAGATCGGAATACCTGTTATAAATTTCACACCTAGTAAAGGACAAGATAAGTACTCTAGGGTAAACGCTGTCGCTCCGATGTTTGAGTCGGGGATGATTTGGGCGCCTGACGAAGAATTCGCAGATGAGGTTATAGAAGAATGTGCATCATTTCCTTATGGAGATCATGATGATTTGGTGGACAGTACAACACAAGCGTTAATGCGTTTCAGACAAGGAGGATTTGTTAACTTGCCTGATGATTACCAAGAGGATCCATTACCGCGAATTGACAAGGAATATTATTGATGCCATTATCAAAAGAATTTTATTTAGAAGAAATCAAATCTAAATATCCAAATAGTTATAATGAAAGTTTAAAAGATTTACCCGTAAAAGATCTTGAGGATATGTTAGATTTTTTAGAAAGCGCTTTGGACAAAGCGAACGGCGGACCAGTTGGCATTGAAATTTTATTTTCAGAAAAAGTTCCAGCGGCCCCCTCACAACTTGTATCTGAGTCGGATATAATTTTAGGTTACAGAGGTGATGCTGCATACAGAAGCGGTAGTGCGCAAGCATCTAGTATCGGACAGGGGAACGTCGGATCGAAAGCAAGTTTTGGTGGTGGTAAAGGTAGAGATAGAAGTGGTAGGGATGAAGGAGCCAGTGGTGCTCAAGTATCACAAGCACTTGAATCACAAAGATTACAAAATATAGCCAATCAAAATAAATCAAACGCTACTGTTGATACTTTAAAAAATGTTTATGGAATTGTTTCTCCATTTATAAATCCAGGATCAACTTTAGGAAAAGTAAAAAGTGTTTTTGATGCTTATAACATTTACAAAAACAGTCCTATTAATGAAAAAGATTTAATATTAGGAATGGAAGATCAACCTCTTCCTAGTGATAATCTTTTAGCATTTGAACCAGGTTCAAAAAAAGATAAACAACTAAAATCTTTGTTTAAAGAAAAAGGGTTAACTGAAGATTTAGGAATTCCATTCCCTGCAAAAAAAGAAAAAAAATTACAAGAGTTAATGAAAGAAGATCAAGAGCAAACTGATTTTCCTAAAACAGAATTACTAAAAGCAAAAGACGGCGGCCGAGTCGGATTGTTTATGGGCGGTCCGGCATTAGAAGGCCAAGCATTAGCAATATATAATTCTATGAACGAGTATGGTTTTAGTGATCAAGAAATTGCAAATGCATTACAGGAGCGTGGATTGTATACACCAGGCGGTTCAACACCGGATGCACCTGATGAAGGAATAATTGGTGCACAATTAAATCAAGGTGGTGGACGTGACGACGATAAGAGAACAGGTTTTGGTAAGTTTGGAAACTTAGATCCAACAACAAAAAAAACTTTTGTAAAAGATGTTTACACCATAGATGCAGGTGCACCAGGTGCACCGATGACGGGTTCTTTTAAACCTACAGAGGTTATAGGATATAAGAATGTCAATACAGGAATATATCAAACATTAGAAGGTAAAAATATTAATCACGCTGGTATACCCATTAAACCTGGTATTGCAGCAATATTAGAAGGAATAGGACTTGGTGGTATCGATGAAACAAAATTAACAGGACTACCTTATCCTGAAGGATATATAGCAGGGACTTTTACAGGTAAAAAATTATCAGACTTTAATCCATTCAATTTATTTAAAAAACAACAAGCGACCGTTGCAGAAATTAACGCAATGAATCAAAAAGCTATAAAAGATATGCAAGCAAAAAAAGCAGCAGAGGAAGCTGCTGCACGTAGAGAACTTGAAAATAGAATTATAAGTGGTGGGGCTAATATTTCAGGTAGTGGTGATGATGGAAGAGGAAATATTACTACTAGCGCTGGTACTTTTGCACCAGGAGATTATAGTGATGTTGCAGGAACTTTGGCTGACCCTAGAGAAAAAATGGATTACTACAGAGATGGTGGTCTTGCTACGATGTTCAGGAATAAAAGATAATGGAAATAAAATACGATCCAATTAGAGGGGCTATTGTAGACACTAAAAACGAAATGAAGGTGACTCAGCCTGAGTTATTGTTCTGGACTGCTACTCATCCAGATCCTGTCAATATAGATGAGCCCAAATTGACAAAAATTAAACCACCTGCTATGATGCGAAACAAGGGAATATTAGCTAAAAATAAAGAGGGATAATAATGGCCACGATAGACAAACCGCTTCCTAACATTTCAGAAACTGTTGTAGAAGTTCCAAAACAAGAAGAGTTAGTAGAAGCAAGAGAAGAGATTACTGAAAAGAAGAATCAACAGGGTAATATTGAAGTTACTATGGACGAAGAAGGCGGTGCGGAGATTGCATTTGACCCAAGAGCTGTAGTAGAAGAAGGTGGTCAAGATCATTTTGAAAACTTAGCAGATTATTTAGGAGACGAAATTTTAGAACCATTAGGCGCTAAAATGGTAGAGCAATACAATGAATACAAAGAATCACGTGGTGATTGGGAAGACACATATAGAAATGGTTTAGAACTTTTAGGTTTTAAATATGAAAGAAGAACAGAACCTTTTAGAGGAGCAAGTGGTGTAAACCATCCTGTTCTTGCAGAAGCAGTTACACAATTTCAAGCGCAAGCTTATAAAGAATTATTACCAGCAGACGGACCTGTTAGAACTCAGATCATGGGTGATGCAACGGTTGCTAAAGAAGAACAAGCAAAGCGGGTAAAAGATTTTATGAATTATCAAATCACAGATCAAATGAAAGAGTACGAACCAGAGTTTGATCAAATGCTTTTCTATCTCCCTCTCAGCGGCTCTACCTTTAAAAAAGTTTATTATGATTCCCTCTTAGGTAGAGCCGTTTCTAAATTTGTACCAGCAGATGATTTAATTGTTCCATATTCTGCAAACAGTTTAGAAGATGCAGAAGCAATTATTCATGTAATAAAAATTTCTGAAAACGAATTAAAGAAACAACAGGTTGCAGGATTTTATAGAGACATAGAATTAGGAACACCTCCTGTTACAGAAAATCAATTAGAAGATAAAAAATTAGAACTAGAAGGAATTTCTAAAGATGGCCAAGAAGATCAATACACTTTGTATGAAGTACACACCAATTTGGATTTAGAAGGTTATGAAGATCTAGGAACAGATGGAGATCCAACAGGAATCAAACTTCCATATGTAGTAACAGTTGCACAAGCTAACAATAAAATTTTATCTATTAGAAGAAACTTTAATGCAGATGATCCATTAAAGAAAAAAATAAATTATTTTGTACAATTTAAATTTTTACCTGGCACAGGATTTTATGGTTTTGGTTTAATCCACATGATTGGTGGATTAACTAGAACTGCAACAGCAGCCTTAAGACAGTTGTTGGATGCAGGAACTTTAGCTAACTTACCAGCTGGTTTTAAATCTAGAGGTATAAGAGTCAGAGATGACGCTCAACCTTTACAACCTGGTGAGTTTAGAGACGTAGACGCTCCTGGTGGAAACATCAAAGATCAGTTTATGACTCTACCCTTCAAAGGTCCTGATGCAACTTTACTTCAATTGATGGGAGTAGTTGTATCAGCTGGCCAACGATTCGCGTCCATCGCTGATATGCAAGTGGGTGATATGAATCAACAGGCTGCAGTGGGTACGACTGTTGCATTATTAGAACGTGGTTCACGTGTAATGTCCGCAATCCACAAAAGATTGTACGTTGGACTTAAACAAGAATTTAAATTATTAGCAGAAGTATTTAAAACATACTTACCACCAGTATATCCATACGATGTACCAGGTGCANCAAGANAAATTAAAGTACAAGACTTTGATGAACGAGTAGATATTCTACCCGTTGCAGATCCAAACATCTTTTCACAAACNCAAAGAATNAGTTTGGCACAAAGTCAATTACAACTNGCGCAATCAAANCCTCGTATACATAATTTATATCAAGCATATAGATCAATGTATGATGCGCTGGGGGTAAAAAATGTAAATTCTATTTTACCACCGCCTGCTCCACCACAACCAATGGATCCGGCNTTAGAAAATATNATGGCAATTAATGGAAAACCNTTTCAAGCGTTTCCAGGNCANGANCACAAAGCACATATTGATGCACATTTAAGCTTCATGTCTATTTCTATGGTGCAAAATAATCCAATGGCAATGATGTCATTGCAAAAAAACATACTTGAACACATTTCATACATGGCACAAGAACAAATTCAGCTAGAATTTGTAGAAGAAATGCAAGAAATGAAAATGATTCAACAACAAATTGGACCATTAATGCAAAATCCACAGATAATGCAGCAAAATCCACAAGCAATGCAGATGGCACAGCGTGTTCAACAGATAACTTCACAGATAGAATCAAGAAAAGCGAAGTTAATTGCTGAAATGATGATCGATTACGCTAAAGAAGAAGACAAAATTAGTTCAGAAGTTGGTGGTGACCCATTATTAAAACTAAAATCACGTGAATTAGACTTAAAAGCTAAAGCTGATCAAGAAAAAGCTGCAAATCAAGAAGCAAGACTTGATTTAGACACTATGAAAGCGATGATGAACGACCAACAACACGATGAGAAGCTAGAACAAAACCAAGAACTAGCTGGATTGCGTGCTGGAGTCTCATTAGCTAAACAACAAATGGCTGATGCTAGTAAGATTCATGATTTCGGTAGAAACTTTCCGAAAAAATAGATATAAACTTAATTAAGGAGAAAACTATGGATAAAAAAGTTAAAGAACCTAAAGTTACAAAAGAGTTAGGGCTTAATAAAGACGGATACCAAAACGGTGGCGTTGAAATTCAAGCTACTGACGCTATGGAATCACAGGTTGTTGACGTTAGAGGCACAAAAAGAATGCGTCCTGACAAAAAACCTGTAAAAGCAACTTGGTACTANGTCATGGCTTGGTTTGGTTTAGCAAAGATTGCTTTGCAAGCTGGCACGCACATTTTTAAAAAACGTCAAGAGACGAAAATGGCGATGGCAGATGCACAGCATATGCATGCACAAAAAATGGCTCAAGGCCAAGAAGCTTACCAAGGTAAACTCCTGGAGGCTCGTCAGTCAGACTGGAAGGACGAGGCCGTTTTATTAATTCTCTCGGCGCCCATAGTGGTGCTTGCTTGGGCAGTCGTAAGTGACGATCCGACTGCGATGGACAAAGTAAAATTGTTCTTCGAATACTTCTCGTCACTGCCGTCATGGTTTACAAATTTGTGGATCCTTGTCGTGGCGAGCATTTATGGAATAAAGGGCACACAAATTTTTAGGAACGGAGGAAAAAAATAATGGCAAATCCTAGATTTAACAAACAAGTCGCTCAACCAAGAGGAATGAAGGTTGGCGGTAGAGTAAAAAAAATGGGTGGTGGAATGTCTACTAGAAGAAGAGACATGAAATCAGGCTACTATCCAGATGACATGGGTATGAAAGGTGGCAAGATGTATAAAAAAGGTGGCCGTGTTGGTAAAAAGAAACAAGGCTACAAAGATAGAAAAGATGAGTCAATCGCTATGAGAATCAAAAAGAAAAGAACGAAGAAGCAATTAAAAGCNTCTNGNGATGAGTCTTATGGTAAGTTTGGTTCTAAAGCTAAAAAATCTGGAAAAATAAACAGATAGTTATGGCGAAAGATTTTATACAGAAGGCAATTAAAAAGCCGGGAGCTTTGCGTAAATCTTTAGGAATAAAGAAAGGTAAAAAGATTCCGGCGAGTAAGTTAAAAGCCGCTGCAAAGAAAAAAGGTAAGATGGGCCAAAGAGCTCGACTTGCTATAACTTTAAGTAAATTAAGGAAGAAAAAATGAAACCAGTACCTAAAGGTAAAAAAGGAAAAGGTCTACGTAAACTTCCTAAAGCCGTTAGAAATAAAATGGGCTTTATGAAAAAAGGTGGACGAGTTAAAAAGAAAAAATAATGGCGAGAAAAGGTTTATACGCAAACATTCACGCCAAACGTAAACGTGGTGGCAAGATGAGAAAGAAAGGTGCAAAGGGTGCGCCCACTGCAGCTAACTTTCGAAGAGCCGCACAAACAGCGAGAAAAAGATAATGACTAAACTATGCCCTCGAGGAAAGGCTGCTGCGAAGAGAAAATTTAAAGTNTANCCGTCNGCATACGCGAACGCATATGCTAGCAAAATTTGTGCGGGTAAAATTAAAGATCCTTCTGGAGTAAAACGAAAAGACTTTAGAGGNANNAAAGCNNAAGGTGGTTTGATGGGTGAACTCAACAGACCANANNGAGGTTATAANAGTGGTGGGTTTATTGCTAGAGGGTGTGGTAAANTTATGTCTAACAGACGTAANAAAACAAAAATGAGATAATGTCNAAAAACGGTCTTGATAAATGGTTCAAACAGAAGTGGNTAGATATTGGGAGCAAGCGAAANGATGGTTCTTTCGCAAAGTGTGGTCGTTCCAAACAAAAAAAGGATGCCAAACGGAAGTATCCAAAATGCGTCCCACTTGCCAAAGCCACACGGATGACAAAAGGCGAAAGGGCGAGTGCTGTCAGACGAAAAAGAGCAGCTGGTAATACAGGACCAAAACCAACAAATGTTAAAACATTTACAAAAAGAAAAAATATGAGTATGGGAGGCATGGTATGAGAAAAAGAGATAATATGCCTGCNAGAAATAAAAAAAACTTTCGTCCTACAGAAAAGGGTGCAGGTATGACACGAGCCGGTGTCGCTGCCTATAGAAGAAAAAATCCCGGCTCAAAACTAAAAACAGCCGTGACCGGTAAAGTCAAGAAAGGGTCCGCTGCCGCTAAAAGGCGAAAATCATACTGCGCAAGAAGTGCAGGNCAAATGAAAAAATTTCCTAAAGCAGCANNNAATCCTAATTCTAGACTACGNCAGGCTAGAAGAAGATGGAAGTGCTAGATNGATTTATTTATAATTGTTTTGCTAAACTTGATGATGCNATATCATTCGTAGAAACTTATATAATTAAGATGACCGANTGGTGTTGGCAAACAAGAGTTAAACTTTTAAATAAAAAAAGGAGAAANAAATGANACNNGCAATAATCAAAGCTCTCGAAGATAAATACCAAGCACAAATATCTGAGGCCGATGCAACTATAAAAATATATTTAGACAACTCTGTTGGTATTGGCGAGCATCCACAACATATAGAAGAAGTAGATAAACAATTACAAAAAATTGCAGATGCTACAGAAAAATTAAAAGAACTACAAAATTTTAAATTATGAGTGACCCAAAAGTAGGTACAGGTAAAAAACCAAAAGGATCTGGTAGAAGACTCTACACAGATGAAAATCCTAAAGATACTGTTGGAATTAAATTTGCAACACCTACAGATGCTCGTAAAACTGTGGCTAAAGTTAAAAAAATTAAAAAGCCATTTGCAAGAAAAATACAAATCCTTACTGTTGGAGAACAGCGTGCCAAAGTAATGGGTAAATCAAAAGTCGCTGCAATTTTTAAGAAAGGTAAAGATGCTATCAGAAGAACAAGTAATAGAAAAGCTTAAAAAAAGAATCAACGCTACGTTACAAAATATTGGAGACAGTATGATNACNGGNGGGGTTGACAGTATGGAAAAATATAANTATATGNTAGGACAAGCACACGCTTANCAAATNGTANNACAGGAAATCTCTAACCTGCTAAANNANGATGAAAAGGAGCAAAATGACGGAAACGTTATCGACATCAAAGGAAGTACCAAAAACTAGATTAGCTCTAGAAGAAAAGTACAAAGAAGAAAAAAAAGAAGAATCACACGCAAAAAGATTAGATCCCGACAATATAAAGGAAATGGTAGATCAATTACCTACTCCTGTTGGGTATAGACTTTTAGTTTTACCTTTTACACCAAAAGAGAAAACTAAAGGTGGAATATTATTTTCTCAAGAACAATTAGACAAAGCTAGAATCGCAACTACTTGTGGTTATGTTTTAAAAATGGGAGATCTTGCATATAAGGACAAAGATAAATTTAACGAGCCTTGGTGCAAAATAGGAGATTGGGTAATGTTCGCCAGATATGCTGGTGCACGTTTACCGATTGAAGGTGGAGAAGTGCGAATACTAAACGATGATGAAGTGTTAGGGACCATAGGTGATCCTGAATCAGTTCTTCATTACATTTAACATAGGAAGGAAACTATGCCAACGGAAAACGTTAACAATGCAGATAATCTTATTGACGTAGGAGAAGCAGATCAGCAATCCACTGAAATCAATTTAGATAATAAGGGTGAACCAGAAAAAGTTGAAGCACCCAAGGAAGAGAAGATTGAAGTCGAACAAGTTGAAGAGGTTGTAGAAC
>FUFK010058955.1_pt1 | contig 12362 bp, 15 predicted proteins | sample 1021851 | NCBI WGS metagenome assembly FUFK01 (sample SAMEA51879418, study PRJEB19060) | metagenome
AGCTCTCTTTGGCCTCTTCCAATTGGAATCATGGAGTCAATAGCTTTAATACCAGTTTGAAGTGGTTCTCCAACAGGTTGTCTTTCAACAACAGAAGGTGCTTGAAGCTCTAAACGTCTTCTTTCGGTAAACTCTATTGGACCTTTGCCATCAATTGGGTTTCCTAATGGATCAATAACACGACCTAAAAATCCATCTCCAACTCCAATAGAAAGTACTTCACCAGTCTGCTTGACAGGGTTACCTTCTTCAATATGATTGGAGTCACCCATTAAAACAACACCGATTGAATCTTCTTCTAAGTTAAGAGCAACACCGACTAGTCCACCTGGAAACTCGAGTAGCTCGGAAGCCATAACATTTTCTAAACCTTTTACTCTTGCTACACCGTCTGCAATCGCTGATACATAACCAACTACGTCATCTTTTACAGAATCTTTCCAGTCACCAAGAGTAGACTTTAAAGAATCTGATATCGCTTTTGCATCAATATTTAGATCGCTCATTCTACCTACCTTCTAATACAGTTTTAATTTCTGAAAACTTTGATGAGAGAAGACCGTCAAAAGTTCTCTCTCCTACACTTACACTTATTCCACCAATTACAGATGGATCAACATCAATACTTAGCTCTACGTCAGTTCCAACTTTGCTTTTTATTGCTTTTTGTAGTGCTTTTTGTGTTTTATCGTCGAGCTCAACAGCTGTCACGACTTTTGCTACTGAAGCTCCTCTTTTGTTTGCTATAAAATTAGCAACACTTGATTCAATATCATTTAGGTTATCNGCATAACCTTGGGATATAGTGAGNGTNACCAAGTCTACCGTTAAAGGTAAAACTCGTGTNCTCAACAAGTTTTGTACAGCTTCAATCTTTTTCTCTACAGGTATTCCAAAGTTTCTAAATACATCAAGAGCCTCTGATGAATCTGATAAAGACTTGAAAACTTGGAGGATTTCATTTTCAACTCTTTCTGAATCATCAGAAGATGCAATTATTTCAACTAAACCTTTTGAAAAAGTCTCAACTGACATTGTTTCTGCTACCCCATATCCTTTATAAATTTATCAATAAGTTTCTTTTGGTCATCTTTTGACATAGATGATGCAACTTTTTGTGATATCTCTAAGGAGAGATCAGCTACTTCACCTTTCAATTCAGAAGAAACTCTTTCTTTTTCAGCCTCTGAATCTGATTTAGCTTTTTCTACGATTGCTTCTGCTTCTTTTTTGGCTTCTGCAAGCATATCTTCTTTAATTTTCTCAGCGGCAGCTTTACCTTCATCAATGATTGTTTGAACTTCTGAATCAGCATTTGATACAAGCTTGTCGTACTCAGCTTTAGATTTCTCAGCTTCGGCTTTTGTTTCCTCAGCTTCTTTTATCTGACCTTCTATAGCAGAAGCTCTTGATTCTAAAGTTTCATTCAATGCAGGTAGTGCCCATTTCCAAATAAAGAAAAATACAATTGCAAAAGCAGCAATACCAGCAACAAGTTCAGATGTTGCAGGCAAAAGCAGATCAATACCTGAGCTTGATTCTTCAGCTTCCGCTAATAATAATTCTAAATTCATGTTCACTCTTTTACTCCTATACCAAGAAGAATAGAACGAATCCAATAAGTGCTAGNGCCTCAGTAAAGGCGATTCCTAAGAACATAGTTGTTCTTACCATACCAGCAGCTTCTGGTTGTCTTGCCATAGCTTGCACGGCATTACCAGCAATTAACCCGATACCAACACCAGGACCAATTGCGGCCAATCCGTATCCTATTAACGCGTATGCAGCTTCCATTTTCCTCCTTATTTATTAATGCTCTGGATGCAGAGACGTTTGTATATACACTGCAGACAACAATGTAAATATGTATGCCTGCAAAATTGAAACTATTAATTCGAATCCGTAGATTCCCAAACCAAGTGTGAACCAAGCTAATCCAATAGGTGCTTTAGAGAGGATGTAATCAGCTCCGCCAGGTTGAACTAAGAAAAAATATGCAGATGCTAATAACAAACTGAGCATGACGTGACCAGCAACAAGATTAGCAAAAAGTCGAACTGCAAGGCTGAATGGTCTCACTANTAAAACTGAAACTAACTCTATGACACCTACTAATGGCTTAAGCGCAACTGGTACGCCTGGAGGCCATACGAGATGTGATATATAGCCAAAACCTTCTTCTTTTATTCCAACAAAAACAAAAATAAAGTACGTTATCAAACTTAAAAATAGAGGCAATGCCATACGAGATGTAACTGGGAAGTTAATTAGTGGGGCAACCTCAAATAAGTTTCCTACGAGTATAAATAGAAATATAGAGACTAAATAAGGGGTAAATTTCTCTCCACCTCTACCGATAACACCAAGCGCTATCTCATCCTTTACAAATGTGAATATTGATTCAACTGCAGATTGAAGTTTTCCAGGCACAACTGATTTTTTTCTTAATCCAAAAAACACAACAACTACTGGAATAATTGCTGCAAGAAGTATTAAAACTTCAGTTCTTGATATCTGTGTTCCTGCAAAATTACCAAATTCGAATAATTCTTTTACATTTGCAGGTTTACAAACTACTTCATTTATAAAATCACAAGTTTCAGCTGCTGTTATCATTTGCCCAATCTAAATCTGTGTCTTTTCTCTTAATAACCATAGTCATTTCTATAAATAACATAGTTAAAAAAACAATTGGCACTGTCAAAGACATTGCCAAATCATCAATAGAATATACGTTTTTTAGTAATAAGAGAAACCCAAATATAAAAATTAATCTAAAAACATATCCGAATAAAGCAGCAAAATAATAGAAATTTAGAGAGATTTTTGCTGCATATGACATGATTACCGCACCTAGAAAAAAACCTGTGGCAACAATTNCTGAAGAATAAAGCGAGGTAAAGAANGCTTCTTGAGATTTAAAATAAAATAATACTGGAACAAGCACATATATAGGAGCAGATCTGAAAAGCATCCTTTTTGCAAGTTCAATTTCTACGTTCATCTTTTTCATCCTCTAGTTTTGCTGAAATATTCCACATTCTTCTATATCCGTCATAGATCCCAATTAAAACAAATATTATTACCGGCCATGGTGCATATCCAAAAAAGTTTTGTATTAAAAGCCCTATGAAGAGTCCACTTAAAATAGATGTGGAAAAGGTGGAAACAGGGCCAAAATCTTCTAAATTGATTCTTGCTTTAGCCATATGGTTGGAAACTCGTGGCAAGTGATCTGACTTCTGCCTCTAACTCATTTAATTTATTCTCATCAGATCTATTTTTCATTATCTCAGATATTAGAAAACCAACCTGAGTTAGTTCATTTTCTTTCATTCCACATGTTGTTACTGCAGGGGTACCCATGCGTATACCAGAAGTTATAAAAGGTGATCGAGGGTCAAATGGTATTGCATTTCTATTTAAAGTAACTCCCCTATCGTTTAGTAAAATACCAGCTTCTTTACCGGTTAGTTCTTCATCTACACTTCTAGTATCAACAAGAACTATGTGGTTTTCTGTTCCTCCACTAATTACCCTTAAGCCTTGTTCTTGAAAAGAATCAGATAATGCTTTTGCATTGTTTAAAATTTGTTGTGCATACTCTTGATATTCTTTTGTTAAGGCTTCTTTAAAACATACAGCTTTTGCTGCAATCTGATTGTTTAATGCTCCACCTTGAGCTCCAGGAAATATGTTTTTATCAATATCCTTTGCAAATTCTTCCCTTGTTAAAATAATTCCACCACGTGGTCCGCGTAAAGCTTTGTGTGTTGTTGCGGTAACGACATCAGCATATTTTGTTGGATTATCTACAACTTTTCCAGCAACTAATCCAATAAAGTGTGCTGCATCAACCATAAAATGGGCACCAACTTCATCTGCAATTTCTCTAAACTTTTGAAAATCAAGTGATTGTGAATAAGAGGAATATCCAGCGATAATCAATTTAGGCTTATGCTCTAAAGCCATGTTGTAAACTGTTTCCATATTAATTAGTTCGGTATCCTCATCTAGACCGTAGCCAACAAAGTTATAAACTTGTCCTGAAAAATTAACTGGTGAACCGTGTGTAAGGTGTCCTCCTTGATCAAGTGACATTCCAAGTACGGTATCCCCTGGTTCCAGTACGGACAAATAAACTGCCATATTTGCAGATGATCCTGAATGGGGTTGAACATTAGCATGATCAGCTTCAAATAATTCACAAGCTCTATCAATTGCAAGCTGTTCGATTTGATCAACAGTCTCACAGCCTTCGTAATATCTACGTCCTGGAAAACCCTCAGAATATTTATTAGTCAATATTGATCCAGATGCTTCCATGACTGCTTTTGAAGCAAAATTTTCAGAAGCTATAAGATGAATATGTGTATTTTGTCTATTTAAGTCGTTATCAATTAACTCAGAAATTTCTGCATCTACATTATTAAGTGATTCTTGGGAAGCGCCTTTTTTATTCATGATATGTATTCTAACAGTAACTTGGAGGCCATTTAAGTGGGCCTTCTCTTAAAATTTCTCCACCCTCGACACGAAAATCTATGATAGTTGATCCACTTCCGTGAACAGAAGCTCCTTCAAGATATTCTGCAACATTTGGGCCAAATATTTCTTCTGCTTCAGTATTACTAGTAACATCACTTTCACCAGAACGGTTTGCGCTTGTAACAGCTAGTGGTCCAGTAATTTTTAATAACTCAATTGCTAGCTCATTGTCGGGAACTCTGATCCCAATTGAAAATGGATTTTTTGTACCAACACCATCAGCAAATTCCTTTGTTGTCTCAACGACAATCGTTAGTGGTCCTGGCCAATAAAGCTCTACAACTTCAGGAATTGTTGATACTATATCAAGTTTTTGTAGGTCATGATATGAAGAAACAAGAATAGATAAAGGTTTATCTTCATCTCTTCCTTTTAAGTCAAAAATTTTATTTACAGCTTCCTGACTATAAGGATTAACTCCAATTCCATAAACGGTCTCTGTTGGAATACCTACTACTTGATTATTATTTATTGCTTCAACTGCAAGATTCAATTTATCGTTTTGCAATTATATACCGATCTCTTTCAACTAAGTCCTTCTCTAATTCTACTTGCTTCCAATGAGAAAGATTATTCAAAATGGTTGTTGCATGACTGGTGTCAACTTCTAAAAATAGGGTAAGGTTTGTTATATCCTTTTCCTCAATTTCTTTTATTAATCTGTTGATATATAAAAGCCCATCAACTCCACCGTCAAGAGCTACGAGTGGTTCATAATCCACTACTTCAGACTCAAGACTGGAGAGAGTGTTTGTTGGAATATAGGGTAAGTTTGCAACAATTACGTCATAATCAACTTCTTCAACGTCATTTAAAAGATCTGATTGAAATAAATTAATTTCTAGATTATTAATTTCTGAATTCTCTTTTGCTAAATCTAATGCTTCAAGGGAAATATCACATGCATCAACTGTTGATTCCGGATATAGTTTTTTTAGCATAAGTGCAATACATCCAGTTCCGGTACCCACATCCAAGATTTTTTTTGGATTATCAGANTTATTTTTTATTAACTCAATTAAAAACTCTGTTTCTGGTCTTGGGATCAANCACCGTTGGTCAACATTGATTTGAATGCTATAAAAAGGTATATATTCTTCTATATATTGAAGAGGCTCACCATTTAGTCTTCTAGTAAGAAGCTCTGTATATGATGAATGATAATCTGACTGTGACCCTGTAATTTCTTTAGCTTTTTCTCTGAGTCTTGCCAGTTCATGCTCAGGAATTTGTTGGATGTTCATTATTCTTCCAGATTGGCAAGTCTTGAAGCTTCATTATCTGCAATCAAGCCAACAACAAACTCTTCTAGGTCTCCATCCAAAACTTGGTCTAATTTTTTTAGTGTCAGGTTTATCCTGTGATCTGAAACTCTATTGTCTTTGTAATTATATGTTCTTATCTTATCTGACCTCTCACCAGAACCAACTTGCTCTTTTCTGTCTTTTGCACGTTCTGCTGCAGCTTTATCTTGTTCAGCCTTTAGAAGTCTTGCCCTTAAAATTCTCATTGCTTGATTTTTATTTTTTAACTGTGATTTTTCATCCTGACTGGTAACAACTAAGCCTGTTGGTATATGAGTAATTCTTACTGCTGAGTCAGTTGTATTAACACTTTGACCACCAGGACCGCTAGATCTATAAACGTCAATTTTTAAATCACTATCAACGATATTTAAGTCAACCTCTTCAGCTTCAGGAAGCACAGCAACAGTCGCTATTGAAGTATGAACTCTCCCCTGTGATTCAGTTTTAGGAATTCTTTGTACTCTATGTGCCCCAGCTTCAAATTTAAGCTTTGAAAACACTCCTTTTGACTTTATTGCAAAAATTATTTTACTGTAACCGCCCTGGTCTGATGCTGTAAGTTCTATAGGTTCAACATTCCAAGCATTTCTTTCTGCAAAACGGGTGTACATTTTATAAAGATCACCCACCCATATAGCTGCCTCTTCTCCACCAGCTCCAGGTCTAATTTCAACTAATACATCTTTTTCGTCCAGCGGATCTTTTGGAAGAAGTGAAACTTTTATTTTTTGTACTAATGGATCTAGTTTATTTTTATTCTCAGTGACGATTGATTCAAACTCAGTTTTCATATCTTCATCATCTTCAGAATTTATAAGCTCAACCGCATCATCAATCTCAGAAGTTATCTTTTTCCATTCATTAAATAAATCAACAATTATTGATACATCACTATGCTTTTTTGCCATTTCTGCATAACCTTTTTGGTCCTTAGAAATATCTATTTCTGAGAGTTGTTTTTCTATTTCTGGAAGTGAATTTTCAATTGCTTTCAGTTTTTCGTGTAATGAATTATCCAACTTTTACCTCGCTTGCTCGTGCAGTAATATCTTCAAACAGTTTTGTATTTTCAGAATTCTCAACACAATTTGCCATTGATAAAATAGCCACTTCAATTTGTTCTTCGGAAGGCTTTTTTGTTGTAATAAACTGTGTCCAGATACCAGGTGCTGCAAAAAATTTTGCAATTAATGAATTACTATTTGCAAAGTTAAATTTCAATATCTCATAAGAAAGCATTGAAACCACCACAACATGTAAAATTCTAGTTACCGCAGTCAAAACAATATTGACGTTTGGGATAAAAGGAAGAGTTAACAAGCTAATAAAGACTATTAGAAAAAGAAATGATGTTCCACACCTTATGTGTTCTTTTGGAAAGGTTTTTACATCATTCATCGTAAGGGATTTTTTAGCCTCAAAAGAAGCAATGGTCATATGCTCGGCACCATGATATTCAAATAGCTCTTGTGCGTCTTTAGTTCTTCCAATGAGGTAAATGTAGACAATGACTATAAGTCCTCGAAGAACCCCTTCTAATACACCAGTCAATGATTGAGAATAATTAACTGTCTCTACCAGCAATCGAGGTCCGGCAATAAAAATTAGTAACACAGATACCAAAAAAGAGTATGTCATAATTTTTGACAACAAACTTTCTTCATATTCTTCAAAATCAGAATAAATCTGATCTGAGAGAGTTATTGCCTTAAATCCAACATACATTGAATCAATGAGTGCCCCAAAACCTCTGATTAATGGGGCGGACCAAAATTTGTTTCTTTTAATTAGTGGGGTTCGTTCTTCGTAATATTTGTGAAGTTTGTTATTTTTATCCCTGATTCCTAAAGACCATCCTTTTGGGCTTTGAATCATGACACCACCAATTACTGCTTGGCCACCATATGCAATATCTTGTTCAGACATAAGAAATTGAAATTAGTAAAGTTATTCTTCTTCTTGAGAAGAAGTTTCTTGTTTTGGTGCTTGTCTGGTACTTGTTGATCCGTACCTTTGCTTAAACCTTTCGACTCTACCTGTAGAGTCAACTAATTTTTGCTTACCAGTAAAAAATGGATGGCTAGCAGAAGAAATCTCAAGTTTTACTAATGGATATTCGTTTCCATCTTCCCATTGAATAGTTTCGTTTGTTTTAATAGTTGAACGAGTGAGAAACGCAAAACCAGCGTCTTCGTCTGAGAAAACAACTTCTCTATAATCTGGGTGAATACCTTGTTTCATAGTTCTACTTTACAATAATACTTTTATTACTTTACAAGATTATTTTGCTTTTGCGACATCCTTTAAGAATGCATCATTACTTTTAGTTTCTTTTAATTTATCGATTAAAAGTTCAGTGGCTGCTCCGCCTTCAAGGGCTACCAAGACTCTTCTAAGGGCCCAAAGAGACTCAAGCTCTTTTGGAGATACGAGTCTTTGCTCTTCTCTAGTTCCTGAAGGTGTGACATCAATAGCTGGAAATACTCTCTTATCAGCAAGCTGACGATCAAGACGTAACTCCATATTTCCTGTACCTTTAAATTCTTCAAATATAACTTCATCCATCTTTGAACCAGTCTCTACAAGTGCTGTTCCAAGGATTGTTAAGCTTCCCCCGCCTTCAATATTTCTCGCAGCACCAAAAAATTGTTTTGGAGGAGTAAGAGCTGTTGAGTCAACACCACCAGAGAGAATTCTACCGCTAGCAGGAGTTGCTAAGTTGTGAGCTCTTGCTAAACGTGTGATTGAGTCAAGAAGAATAACAACGTCTCTGCCTTCCTCAACTAATCTCTTAGCTCTTTCAATTGCTAACTTAGAAACTTGGGTGTGCTCATCTGGTGGTCTATCAAAAGTAGAAAATACTACTTCACCATCAACTGATCTCTGCATATCAGTTACTTCTTCTGGTCTCTCATCAACCAACACAACCATTAAGTAAACCTCTGGATTATTAGTGGTTATTGAATTTGCAATTTCTTTAAGAATTGTCGTTTTACCAGCTTTTGGTGGGGACACGATTAACCCTCTTTGTCCTTTTCCTATTGGTGCAATCAAGTCAATTATTCTTGGAAGGATTTTTTCAGGCTTACCATCCATTTCAAGTTTTAATCTCTCATCCGGAAACAGAGGAGTCAATTTATTAAAATCAACTCTCCTAGCAAGTAGTTCGGGATCAGCATCATTTACNGTACTTGGTTCAATAAGTGCTGGATACTTTTCTTTTTGCCTTGGAGCTCTGATAGGACCTGAGACCATATCACCTTTTCGCATTCTATATTTCTTTATTAAGCCTGCAGCAACATAAACATCTTCCTCACTTGGTTTGTAACCGTTACATCGAAGGAATCCATATCCTTCTGGGAGAATGTCAAGAATACCATCTCTAGTATCGCCTTTTTTAATCTCACTATCACCAGAGCTAACGACAGAAGGGCCGTCATCACTGTCTGATTTGCTAATTACCTCAGCTACTTCAGTTTCCTCTACATCTAGTATTTCATCACTGTGCTCAACCAATAAATCTATAAGCTTTGCTTTCTGCAATCCTTTATGCTCAATGCCTAGACTCTCAGCTATTGACCTAAGGTCTGCTACAGGTTTTGATTGTAATTGTGATCTTGCGGACATATTTTTCTCCTATATAAAATCAATTTTTTGGAAATGATTTGTGAATTGTTTGTCTGAAAGACAGTTTCATTATATACATATTTTTATTAAAAAGATAATTTTTAAAACTTTTTTGAAAAAGAATACGATACTGCAAAAACCATACTTGTTAAGTAGTAAATCATTCCATAAATTGCTACTTCTGGCATTTCTAGNGCAAGTGAAATACCTAAAACAATTGGAAAATTCTGNCATAGAGCNTCAATTTGNAATGTTTTTGCATTNNGTAAATCAATATTNGAAAAANTTATCACTATTCTGCTAGAAATAAAAATCATNATTAAAGAACTAAATGAAATAAGTAATCCCTGTTGAATATTTTCTAAAATGTAAGCTGCCAAATCAATTGGTGTCCAAATTGAAACAACAACAATTAAAATCTTCAAAAATATGTCTAAAGGTTTAAAAATTAAATTTGTAAATTTCTGAAATTTTGCTTTTACAACCATACCAAACACAAACGGAACCAAAACAAACAAAAGTAGCTGAATAAACGAAGTTGCTGGATCAACACTGAAATTGTTAGATCTTGATGTGATAACTGTAAGCCAAAAAATTATAGTTATTGGTGAAATAAGCGATGCAAAAGAAGTCAAGAATACAGATAACGGAACATTCCCACTTTTAATATGTGCAAGCAAGCCAGACACATGACCCCCTGGAACAATCAAAACTATAACTGCTGCAATTGCAAACAATGAATTACTAAAAAGTTCAGATATTAAAAGACCTATAAGTGGTAATAAAATTAGTTGAATACAAAGGCCGTAGAATAGTGATTTTTTTTCTATAAATATTCTTTTGAACTGTTCTAAATTGCTGCTTAATCCCAAAAAGTAAAATAGAACAGGAATAAATACAGTAACTATATTTAAAGGTAACGAATTACTTACTGCTTCCCCCATGAAATAAATATACAAATTTTTTTACAAAATGTATATAAGATCAATATAAAAATTGATTTTTGTATTTTTTGTTATCTTTAACTTTTATATAGAACCCTGCAATCAAAATCACAACCATGTATCCGATAAGCATTAATGCAAAAGTTAGAGAAAAAGAACCCATACTAAGTAAATCCTGTTGAAGATTGGAGAATTCACTATCCGGTGAGACTATCAATATTCTTATAAAAAGCCACAAACCAAGCAAAAAAGAAAGTAATGGAAAAATTTTATAAAACCCTTTTGAATCCTTTAATGACTCAAGTAGTTCATTTCCTCCACCTGGAAGAGCTTTAAGTAATACACCCTCAATACACATTAAATAGCTTATTGCAGCAATAGCGGTCAATAAACTTGAATCAAGAACATATGGAACTGATGTTAGATAGAAAAATCCAAAACCAACTGCGCTTAAAGAAACTGAAGAATAAAATTTTGGTGAAAGCCTACTAACAGGTCTTTCGCTAATTATGTAACTTGTTGCTATAAATCCAAAAATAAATCCAATAGGCATCGCAAGATATATAAAAGCAAGAGTTGAGACCAAAGCAAATAATATAGCTTGTGGTGCCCACTTAAATTTTACAGTTTGATTGAGGAATTGTTTTTCAATGATACCCTCGATACCCTCGTAAAAAAAAGTAACTGATACTAAGCCAACAAAAGCTGCAATAAACACTGCTAAGTTTTCTAAATCAAGCACCAAAGATGCTCCCTCTTCAACATACCCAATTAGAAATGCAGTCATAAATAAAGCAAAAAGTATCTTCATAAAGTTAACAAATCTGGATTTTCCAGAAACATCTTTTTCACTAAAAAAGAATTTAACTTTGTTTTCAGAAAGAACTTTGTTGAACCATTCTTGCACTAGAAGGACCAAATAAAAAAGAATAACTATTGCTGTTGTGATGATAAAAGCAATACTATTTTTTTCCTGATCAGTTAAATCGATCTCATCAAAGAGCGGTATTGAAGTTATAAGTTCATTAGTAATTTCAATATTTAAAAAACTAGTACTTTCGACTATCGGTGGTGGAATAGTTGTAGTTGTTGTAGAAGTTGTAGTTGTAGAAGTAGTTGTAGTCTCAATTACTTTAGCTGCTAGGAGTGCAGTGTTCTGAAAAGTTTCTCTAACATATTCTACACACTCTACTGCATTACAATTTTCATCAGTTTCATCAACGGCTTTAGTTATATTAACAATTAAGATAACTTTGACCTCATCCGGATAACAACAGAGCTGTAATTCACCACTTTTTGAAGGTACTTGAAAAGCATAGTTATTTTCTAAATGTTGTATTTCTAAAAATATTTGATCATAATCTTCGTACTGGATTAACCAAGAAACTTTGATACTTTCATCTTCTAGTCTGTCTACTTCGATTGAGATATTTTCTTCGTCGACAGTGCTAAATATAAGAAAAAAACAACATATTGAGAAAATAATTTTTAATTTCATTGATTTCCTTGAATAGCTAGACCTTGCTCTAAAGCAAATGATGTCTCATTAAGGAACCATTCATCCGTAAATGTTGACCAAAAACTAGATGTACTGTTATATCGCATCCACATAAATAAGCAACCATTAAAGTTGCGAATGGTATTTAATGCCAATTTTTTTGCATCTATTGATTGATAATCTTTAACGTAATCAATACAAAGATTAAGGAGTACATCAAAAGGTTCCTTAGATATCCAATTACCACTTGAAACTATTTCATTTATGTTAAAGAACATATAACGAGCAGCAGCTCCTAGATTTATAACTGCCTTAGCTTGCAATTCTATAAATTTATTGATTCTTAATTTAGGATCTTCAACAGACTTAAAATATTCTACTAATCCACTCTCAATACCTTGAAAAGCTGAATTAAATATGGCACCGTAAACATCTACC